>Ga0105354_1000123_pt1 | contig 48575 bp, 39 predicted proteins | sample GOMGulsemesocosm_FD_83658 | JGI IMG/M metagenome (GOLD analysis project Ga0105354, IMG submission 83658) | Methane-oxidizing microbial communities from mesocosms in the Gulf of Mexico - GOM9B Gulf of Mexico | ecosystem: Environmental > Aquatic > Marine > Cold seeps | place: USA: Gulf of America...
CGATTAATTCCATTTGTGATTTAGCATGCAACATGACTTCTTCTGGAAAAATTTGCTGAAGTTGCTTCACATTCTTTAATAATTTATTTTGATAGGCTATAGCCGAAGGGATAACGTGATTTAAAACTAATTCAGAAAAAACACGACCTTCAATTTGAACTCGTTTAACATATTCCTCTAATTCAATTTCCAATCTTGCTTTGATTTCAATTTCGGTCATAATATTTAAAGACTGGAACAATTCAATATGTTTTGGAAATAAAACCGCTTTTAAAGCTTCAGGAGTAGTTTTATAATGACTTAAACCTCGCTTTTTAGCTTCTTTTTCCCACGTATCTGAATGACTATTTCCATCGTAAAGAATATTTTTACATTCCTTAATATAATCCCTAAGCACATTAAAAATAGCATCATCTTTTGGTAAATCTTCTTTCTCAATTAACGCGTCTACTTCTACTTTAAAATCTATTAGTTGTTTGGTTACAATAGTATTTATAACAGTCATAGCATTTGCGCAATTTGCTTTAGAACCAACTGCCCTAAACTCAAACTTATTACCTGTAAATGCAAAAGGCGATGTTCTATTACTATCTGTATTATTTAAAAGAATTTCAGGGATTTTACCAATTACATTTAGTTTTAAATCTGTTTTTTCTTCAGGAGATAATTTTCCAATTGTCACTTTTTCTAATTGACTTAAAACGTTTGTTAATTGCGCTCCAATAAACACAGAAATAATATTTGGTGGCGCCTCATTTGCACCTAATCTTAAATCGTTACTAGCTGAAGCAATTGATGATCTCAATAAGGACTCGTATTCATTTACAGCCTTAATGGTATTAATCAAAAAGGTTAAAAACTGAAGATTCCCCATAGGCGTAGATCCTGGTTGTAATAAATTTACGCCAGTATTTGTAGCCAAACTCCAATTATTATGTTTTCCAGAACCATTTAAATCTCGAAATGGTTTTTCATGAAACAAAACTTTAAAATGATGCTTATCTGCTACCTTATCCATTATATCCATAACTAAAGCATTATGATCAACAGACAGATTGGCTTCTTCAAAAATAGGTGCTAATTCAAATTGATTAGGAGCAACTTCATTATGCCTAGTCCTAACTGGAACACCTAAAACAATGCATCTATCTTCTAAATCTTTCAAGAAAGACATTACTCTATTTGGAATTGTCCCAAAATAATTATCGTTAACTTGATGACCTTTTGCTGCAGATTCTCCTATTAAAGTTCTTCCTGTTAATAACAAATCTGGTCTTGCATTTACCAATGCTTTATCTATTAAAAAAAATTCTTGTTCCCAACCTAAAGAAGCTTGAACGTGTTTTACATTTTTATCAAAATACTTACAAACTGCTACAGAAGCATCATCTACTTTTTGTAAAGCACGCAGTAATGGTGTTTTAAAATCTAATGCTTCACCTGTATAAGACACAAATTTAGTAGGTATAAATAAAGTGGTCTCATAGACAAATGCTGGAGAAGATGGATCCCAAGCGGAATAACCTCTGGCTTCAAACGCATTTCTATTACTTGTATTTGGAAAATTAGATACATCTGGTTCTTGTTGGATAAGCTGGCTACCTTCAAAAGCTTCTATTGCTAAACCATTATTAGAAATCTGCAAAAAAGCATCATGCTTTTCTGCTGCTGCACCTGTTAAAGACTGAAACCAATGCGTATAATGTGTAACTCCTTTAGAAATCGCCCATTCTTTCATTCCTAAAGCAATTAGATGTGACGTATTCTCTTTAATAGTTTTGTGATTCTTAATCGCATTTTTAACTTCCAAAACTACAGCCGAAGTTACATACTGCTCCATTACTGCTAGGCTAAATACATCTTTGCCAAAATGTTGAGATCTTTTTTTTAAAGATTTAACTTTAATTGGCTTTCTATTTAAAGCTGTTTTTACTGCATTATATCTAAAATACATAACCCTCATTTTTATAGGGTAAAAATAATAATTTTTAATTTAATAAATACATTAACGGTAATTTTTAGGTGGTTGATATCAATTTCTTATAATTTAGCATAAAAAACACCCTATTTTTTTTAGGGGATAATCAAAACTTATATCTTTGCACAGAATTTAATAACTAATGACATAAAATATTATGGCTAAAACTAAATTAGAATATATCTGGTTAGATGGTTACAAACCAACTCAGAACATGAGAAGCAAAACTAAAGTAGTAAATGACTTTAGTGGAAAATTAGAAGATTGCCCAATGTGGTCTTTTGATGGAAGTTCTACAAGACAAGCTATTGGAGGAAACTCTGATTGTTTACTTAAACCTGTTGCAATATATCCAGATCCAGCTCGTAGAGATGCATTTTTGGTAATGACAGAAGTTTTAAACGCAGATGGAACTCCACACGTTTCTAACGGAAGAGCAGGTATTGATGACGATGACAACGATTTCTGGTTTGGTTTTGAGCAAGAATACTTTATTATGGATAGAACTACAGAACTTCCTTTAGGTTTCCCTATCGGTGGTTATCCAGCTCCACAAGGAATGTATTATTGTTCTGTTGGAGGAAGACATACGCACGGTAGAAACATTGTTGAAGAACATGCTAACCTATGTATTGATGCTGGATTAAACTTTGAAGGTATTAACCAAGAGGTTGCTTCTGGACAATGGGAATACCAATTATTTGCAAAAGGTGCCAAAATTGCTGGAGATGAAATCTGGGTTTCTCGTTATTTATTAGATCGTTTAACAGAAAGCTATGGTTATTATATAGAATACCATCCAAAACCTTTAGGAAAGGATTTAGATTGGAATGGCTCTGGAATGCACGCTAACTTCTCTAACACAACATTAAGAACTTGTGGTTCTCGTGAAACTTATGAGAAAATTTGTGAAGCATTTAGACCTGTTGTTAAAGAACATATTGAAGTTTACGGAGAGTTTAACGACCAACGTTTAACTGGAGATCACGAAACTGCTTCTATTAACGACTTTAGTTATGGAATTTCTGATCGTGGAGCTTCTATTAGAATTCCAATTATTACAGTTGAAAAAGACTGGAAAGGTTGGTTAGAAGACAGAAGACCTGCATCTAACGCAGATCCATACAAAGTAGCTGGTAGAATTATTAAAACTGTAAAATCTGCTAACATTAGCTAATTTTAAAGTTATTATATAATATAGCAAAAGCGCTATTAAACCTTTAGTTTGATAGCGCTTTTTGTTTTTTTTGATTAAAATGAATTATAATAGAGCTCTTATTTCATATTAGATAAAATCTTTTAATTCCTCTTTTAGCTTGTGATACAACTTTAATTTACGCTCTAAAATCTCTTCTTTAGATTCTGATTTAGACTTAATTATTGTGGGCTCATCAAAAGGTGCTTTAACTACTTTTATTACAATTTCATCTTCTTCATTTAATGACTTCTTAAACCATTTAATGTGATTTTGCGTTTCTGAATCAAACCCTTGAATATCTAATTCAACACCTTTGTAATCATCTATTTCTCTTCTTACTGTATTTAATATACAGCAAACAGATCCATATTTAACTTTATCTATTCCTGCAACCGCTACTAGTTCATTATTCAACTGCACACTAAAACCTAAATTCTCTTTCATAAAAAATAAAATTTACCCCTTAAAAACCAAAAAGATAAAAACACCGTAAAGCACTACTAAAAAGAAGCCTTTAAACTTGTTTATTTGATGTCTTACCGGAATTAAAGCCAATGGAATTAATATTGCTGAAAATAATAACATCCAGAAAATATCTCTAGTTAAGATAGAAGCTTCAGTTATTGGAATAGTTTTTATTATTGAAGTTAGCCCTAAAACCGAACCAATATTAAAGATATTAGAACCTATTAAGTTTCCTAAAGAAATAGCTTTTTCCTTTTTAGCTGCCGCGATTACCGATGCCGCTAGCTCTGGAACACTTGTTCCTATTGCAATCATGGTTACTCCAATTACCGCTTCGCTTACACCAAGTGTTTTTGCTATATCTGTTGCACCTTTAACCAACCATTCGCTTCCAAAATATAAAGCTGTTGCCCCAATTATCAACCAGAAAATAATTTTGAAATTAGACACTACCGCTAAAGCATCGTCTACTTCTTCTACTTCATCTGTTGATTTTTGAAATTTAACTAAGTAGATTACAAAAGCTACAAGCGCAACAAAAAGCACGATTCCTTCTACGCGATCTAACTGACTATCATTCTGTAAAAAATAATATAGTGCGCCTGAAAAAATCATCATTATTGGCCAATTAACTTTATAAAAGTTTTTATCGACAGCTATTGCTCCAACTATAGCTGTAATACCTAACACCAAACCAATATTTGCAATATTAGAACCAACTACATTATTTATTGCTATTGCAGGAGAACCATTTAGTGCCGCTTGTAAACTTACTAGCAATTCTGGCGCAGAGGTTGCAAAAGACACAACCGTCATACCAATTACTATTTTAGATATGTTAAGCTTAAATGATAAAGCTACAGAAGAACGCACTAAAAATTCTCCTCCAATTACTAATAGTATAAACCCTAATATTAAAAACCCTATGCTTTCCATTTGTATTCCAATTTTATGCGAATATAAGTATTTTGTCTTTTTGTTCTAAAGCAAATCTAAGAACAAAAAAAGTCCACGATATTATGTAAACATCATGGACTTTTAAATTTGATGTAAGAAATTATCTTACCTGAATTTTCTTAATCACTACAGAATCTTCTGTTTGAATTTTAACTAAATACAATCCTGCAGTCAATCTTAAATCAATATAGTTATTTGTATTGACATCCGTTTTTGATAACACTTCTCTACCTTCAGTTGAAAATATAGACACTTTAAAATTCCTATTTAAGCCTTTAAAATATAATTTATCTGTTGCTGGATTTGGATACACCTTAAATTCTTCATCTATAAAATTGGTTGTCCCTAAAGTATTCATCCAAGCAGTTCCTGTTCCAACTTGATTTCCCCAAATGTACTCGACTAAATCTGGCATATCAATTAATGGATTTCTATTAATTTGCCATGTATAAACTACGTTATTTCTATTCATTTCGAAATCGTCTGGCGGATCATTTCTATGCCAATCTAATAATGTAGCCAAATCACCCATTTGCCCATCTACACTTGGAAAACCATTTTCTATACTTAAACCATTATAGCGTAATTGAAGATACAAAACACTTCTTGCTACGTCTCCTTTAAAACTTCCTGCAGTTCCTGTTGGTCCACTATATTGTCCGTAATGCTGATTTCCACGACTACTATTTTCTGGTCCATCTGCTGCTCTTAATGCATGCGCATCACTATTTCCGTGACGTAAAGAATCTGCTTTTGTGGTCCAAAAAAAATCTTTTCCATCGCGAGTTTCGTCTGCTTCAATACTAAAATATCCTGCTAGAGAACGCGGAAATGTATGTTCTCTATTCCATTTTCCTGTACTTGTAGATCCGGTTTGATAATCTAAAATTGGTCTTCCTATTTCTTTATAAACCAACCAAACCTCGTTACTGTTTTCTGGGTTTTTGTCTGCATCTTCTAAGATATCTATAACATCATTATAAGTTTGTGCTCTAACAACACTTGGATTTGCAATTATATCTTGAATAGCTTGCTCTAAAGCTGCGCCTTGCAAACCATTTAAACTATCGTAATATCCATTTGGCTGAGTACCTGTAACCAATCCAAAAGTTGGGTTTAAAGGCGTTCCATATGGTGCTACAACAAAATCATTATCTACTACTCTAACTTTAATAAAGTTATTGTAAGCAATTATTGGATCTGCTAGTGTTCCAAATTCTATACTTAATTCTTCGTCGCCTTCATTTATAACATCGTCTATTAAACTAATGGTTGTTGATATTGACGTTTGACCTGCAACTATAGTTAAATTTGTTGCTCCTGTATAATCCGAAGTATCAAAAGCGCCATTATCTAAAGTAAAAGTAAAATTGAAGTCTGCTGGTTGTGCACCAAAAAGCGAAAAGGTAATATCAAAATCATCACCTTCATTAAATTGATTTGCTATGGTCGTTATTTGTATAGCTTTTAATGGCTCAGTATCGTCGTTTTCTTGTCTTGGTGTTGGTGTTGCAGCAACAAAACTTTCTGTTCCCATTCCATCCACATAACGCTGTATGCTTTTAGGATTAGCTGTTGTTCCGTTATCGTTATATTGAATTGTTTCACCCAGCAAAGCTAATAAACCCGTATCATCAAGATCACCAGTTCCATAAACCATTGCATCTATTAAATTATTTTGAGTGGCTAGAGTTCCTTCTGGGAAATCGAAAAAACTTCCTGTATACAATCCAACCGCATCTGCCCCATTTTGAAAGACACTTTCTGATATTAGCATTTGCGGAAAAGGATTCAACTTATCACTAGCAATAACAAATAATCCGTTTGAATCTGTAATTCCACCATCTAAATCTATAGTATAATAACTTTTATCCGCACCTGATGCAGAACCATTAAAGAACACTAAAACATAACCATCTAATGCAAAATTTGGTGTGCTAGATTTTAATTCTATAAACTCTTTATCATCAAAACCAGGACTATCGCAATCAAATTCATTTATAACAATTTGCGAAAAAGCAATATTGGTGATAAGCGTAAATAGCAGAATTAATTTAAATTTCATTTTTATAATTTTTGGACAAATATACAAGAAATCTATCGCTATACTTTTTCTAAAAAGTTAAATGATTGATGTTGAGCTATTTTTAATGAAATAGGTTTTTTTAATACTTTACAACACCAAAACTGCCTTGCTTTAGAAAATGAGGCTAAAAAAGCACCTACAAATGTTTAATTATAAAACCTAAATCGCAAACACAGACTACATATTAAAACTAAAAACAAGTAAAACCAACTACACTTTAAAACCTAAAGAATTAAAACACTTATATTTTAGTACGCAATAATATAAATAATTATCCAACCAGTATGATGTAAAGTTTTGCTTTATATATATTCGAAAAACAATCAGCTATTTGATTGTTTTTTAATTTAAAACCAACTAATTATGATGAGTATTGTTATTTATGTTGTAGAATTTATTATTTCTATTGTATGTTAGTTAAATTTGGTAAACTTATATCCGGAATAAGTTTACTTTAATTAATAACAATGAAAAAACAATTATTTAAAATACTTGCAAAAATTAACAAAGTTTTACTACCTAGTTTTACTAAAAAACAATTAAACCCTGCTAAAGCTACAAAACTACAACTAGCCTTAATTGGCTGGAGAGCTTATGTTACAATTAGAAGCTTAGATTAATATGTAAAAAGTGCATCTGTATTAGTGTGCTTTAATTTTTCTCTACCTTTTAAAAATTCTAACTCAATTAAAAAGTTATAGGCAACAATTTCTCCACCTAACCTATTTACTAAAGTAGAAACCGCTTTAATAGTTCCGCCAGTAGCCAAGACATCGTCGTGAACTAAAACCAAATCGCCTTTATTTATAGCATCTTCATGAATCTCTAATTGAGCTTCTCCATATTCTAAACTATAAGATTCTGAAATTGTTTTACTGGGTAATTTCCCCGATTTTCTTACAGGAACAAAAGGAATATTCAATTTTTGTGCTAATAAAATCCCAAAGAAAAACCCACGAGCTTCTACTGCTACAATTTTATTAACCTTATTATTGCCCAGTTTTTCTATAAAAGCATTAACACATAGCGCAACTGCTTCAGGATTTGCTAGTAATGGTGTAATATCTTTAAAAATAATTCCTGGTTTTGGAAAGTCTTTTACGTCTCTAATTAAATGTTCTATTTGTTTCATGTGAATAAAAATAAATAAATTAATCTTATTATTTTGCTAATACTAGAAAAAGAAATATATTTGCACTCTCAAAATGGCCTCGTAGCATAACTGAATAGTGCACCACATTACGGCTGTGGAGGTTGAAGGTTTGAATCCTTCCGAGGTCACACAGAAATTTAAAAGCTCAAAACTTATGTTTTGAGCTTTTTTATTTAACCATATCTAGGTGGATTTTAAAGTTTTAAACTTTAATCAATAAAAAACCACTATATTAATTGTGTAAATAATTTGGGGCGACATTAATTAACATGGACTTAGTTACAATTTGTTAATTAAAAAATAAAATCCCGTTTCAAAATAAAACTGATGTTAGAAAATATTTTTTTCATAACTAATTTAAAACTCAAACACGTCTTTATTATATTAATCCTTTGCAGTTGCAACATTTGTGTTTCTCAAGTTAAGAATCAAAAAAAGGATTCCACAACTAACATTTACACTAAGTTTGAAGATTTTTCTAAAAAATCAAAATTCACAAAATTAGTTCATAAGCTGATTTTTAAATCTCCAAACAGACACAAAAACGAAACTACCACTAAAATTAAAGAATTAGAAAAATACGCACTTTTTGAAGGTAAAATTATTAGAGAAATAATAGTAGAAAGTCATGATCCATTTGGGTTTTCATTTAACAACCCAAATAGAAAACCTAAAAAATGGATAGAACGCTTCGGTAATAATCTTCATCTTAAATCTAAAAAATTTACCATAAAAAATTATATTATTTTTAAAAAAAACCAACCTTTTGATAGTCTTAAAATTATAGAATCAGAACGATTAATTAGATCACAACGTTTTATTAGAGATGTAGAGATTACAGTTAAATCTATTGAAAAAAGCAAAGACTCTGTAGATGTATATATTACCTCGTTAGATTCATGGAGTTTAGCTCCAGATGGTTCTGTATCTGAATCTAGTTTTAGCTTAAGACTTAATCAAAAAAATTTTTTAGGCTATGGTCACGAACTAAAAATTGGTGGACGAAAAGAATTTGGCGATAATAAAACGTCTACTAATATGTTTTACAGAGTTCCTAACTTTAAAAACACCTATATTAATACAACAGTATCTTACAATAAAGATATTAATGATTTTTACAATAAACGAATTAACATAAGAAGACCATTTTTCTCACCTTATACCAAATGGGCTGCTGGAATATATGTAGACGAACAATTTAGCACAACTACACTAGAAAGTAATAATTCAGAAACTAGCAACCAAAACTATAAATACCAATCTAAAGATATTTGGGCTGGTTATTCGATTAAATTATTTAAAGGAAACACAGAAACTGAAAGAAACACAAGAGTTATAGCTGCTGCTAGACTATTAAATATAAATTATCTTCAAAAACCAGAAAAAGAGTTTGATAGCATTAATTTCTTCTCAAACGAAAATTTTTATCTAGCTAGTATTGGTATTTCATCTAGAAAATACATTGAAGACAGCTTTATTTTTAGAGATGGAATTACAGAAAATATTCCAATAGGAAACACAATAGCATTTACCATAGGTAATAGACACAAAAACAAACAGAACAAACTTTACCTTGGAGGAGAATTTTCTTATGGAAATCATTACAACTGGGGCTACCTAAGCACTCATTTTAAATACGAAACCTTTTTTAAACAATCTACAACAACACTAACAGCTTATACATTTAGTGCAAATTATTTCACCCACTTAATTTCTCTAGGAAGTCAATGGAAAATGAGACAGTTTATAAAACCTCAACTATTAATAGGTAAACATCGTCTAGATTTTGATGGCGATAGGGTTACAATAGACGATTCTAATAATTTTCAAAGTTTTTATGGAAATGAAGAACAGTTAGGTAATCGAATTAAAATCCCTGGATTTAATAGCGGCTTAATTGGAACTTCAAAATTTGTATTATCTGCGCAAACTCAATTTTATACCCCATGGGATTTTATTGGGTTTAGATGTAATCCTTACATAAATATAAATATAGCTTTATTAGGAAACGAAGAAAACAGTCTCTTAACAAGTAAAGTTTATTCCTCTTTTGGTTTAGGGGTGGTTATTAGAAATAACTATCTAGTCTTTAGTTCTATTAAATTATCATTAATATATTATCCGGAAATTCCAGGCTCAGGAAACGACGTTTATAAAACCAATGTTATAAGTAACGACGATTTTCGACTTCAAGATTTTAATTTAGGAAAACCATCTACTATTTGGTACAATTAAAATTTCTTTCCAATACCTAAACCTATAGTCCATGTACTAAATCCATCAAACCTTTGATCTAAAAAAAGTGTAGGTATTAAATACATAGATTTACTAAAATCTTTTTCATATTCTATTCCTACTCTTGTTAAATAAAACGATTCTTTTTTCTCTATTTCTACACCAGGTCCAACAGTTACAACAAAACCATTACCAAATTGATACAAAGCATCCAAAGTTATTACTAAAGGGTTTACCCTTTCTACTTCTTCGTGTTCAGAATTTTTGATAATAAACGTTTCTATTTCTATATCTTTATGTAATCCAATTCCCCATTTATGGTTAAACCAATACTCTAAATCTAATCCCCAAGATGGCACAAAAATATTATTATCCACACCTGTATTTTTAATAAGTGTATGACCAATTATTCCAGCAAGCCTAAAACCACTTTCGTTGTGCTCTATTTGTTTATGAGTTTCTAATTCTACATGTTGGTCTTCAAGAACTTCTTGTGCGTTAATTTGAGATACAAAAAACAGTATTATTACTAATTTAACACATTGTTTAATCATTCTAAGCAAGTTTAAATTTGCTAAAAATTTAATATTCCTTTTTTATTTAAGACTGACATATATCATCTTTTAAACCTATACATCACTATAACTTTGCGGTATTAAATAATTATAAAACTATTTATTATGAGTACTACAATTCAAAATTTAGAAAAAGATTGGAACGATAATTTTATGTTATATGCATCTTCTGCAATTATAGTTTCTACTTGCATAGGAGGAATTTCCGCGATGTCTATTTTACAACACGGTACTGGAACATCACAATTAATTCAATTGATACTAACAGTTGTTTTATGTAATTCTGTTTTAGCTTCAATTTTAACGGTTCAAAAACCAAAAATTGTGTTTTATGCTATTATTGCAAGTGTTACTATTTGCTCTGTTATAGCACTAAGTAATTTCTTATTTTAAAAATATATGTGCGGTTTAACACAGAAATATAATGTTGCAGGCCCAAGATATACAAGTTACCCAACGGTTCCGTATTGGGATGAAGATTCTTTTTCTTTAGACTTATGGAAACAGACTCTAAAAAAGAGCTTCCTAGCAACAAACAAAACCGAAGGTATTAGTTTATACATACATTTACCGTTTTGTGAAAGCATGTGTACATTTTGTGGCTGCAACAAACGCATTACAAAAAATCATACTGTTGAGGCGCCATATATTGAAGCTGTACTTAAAGAACTTAAGCTCTATATTGCTTTTTTAGACGAAAAACCTATAATTAAACAACTGCATTTAGGCGGCGGAACACCAACATTTTTTAGTCCGAAGCATTTGGATTATTTATTAACCGAGCTATTTAAACTTACAGAAAAAGCCCCAAACGTTGAATTTAGTTTTGAAGGTCACCCTAACAACACCACAGTAGAACATTTAAAAACATTTGCAAGTCATGGATTTAAACGTGTGTGTTATGGTGTACAGGATTACAATTTAAAAGTTCAAAAGGCTATACATCGTGTTCAACCGTTTACAAAGGTAAAAGAAGCTACAGAAAATGCTAGACTTACCGGATATTCATCAGTTGGACACGATATTATTTATGGTTTACCTTTTCAGACTATAGAAGATGTCAACTATACTATTGATAAAACTATAGAGTTAAAACCAGACCGAATTGCCTTTTACAGCTACGCGCATGTTCCGTGGATAAAAGGAAATGGACAACGTGGTTTTAAAGATGAAGATTTGCCTTCTGCTGAAATTAAACAGCAACAATACAGCCTAGGAAAAGAGCGATTAATTAATGCTGGTTATATTGAAATTGGCATGGATCATTTTGCGTTAAAAACTGATGAGCTATACAAAGCTTTAGAGAACAACACACTACACAGAAACTTTATGGGGTACAATGCCAATAAAACGGATGTTATGATTGGTTTAGGCGTATCTTCTATTAGTGACAGCTGGTTTAGTTTTGCTCAAAATGTAAAAGATATTGAAACCTATTACGATTTATTAAATGCTGAAGAAATCCCAGTTTACAGAGGACACATTTTAACTTCTGAAGACTTAATTATTAGACAACATATTCTTAATTTAATGTGTGATTTTGAAACCTCTTGGGATAACAACGCCAATTACTTTAAAGAATTACCCGATACTATAATTCAATTGAAAGAATTAGAAAACGACGGATTATTAGAATTTGAAAACAAAACACTAAAAGTAACTGTAAAAGGTAAAGCTTTTGTTAGAAATATTTGCTTACCATTTGATTTACGTTTACAACGAAAAAAACCAAAGACACAGTTATTTTCTATGACGGTTTAGAAGAAATTATAATAGTTGTTAATTTCGGTTGACTTGAGGTTTACTTAATAAATTAAGTAAACCTCTTTTTTTTTGGAGATGCTTTAGGCTAAATTAGAGTAATATTAACCTGTATTTAAAATGATTCCTGCCTAAAAAGAAACTGAATAAACACCATACATTTAATAACACTAAAAGCAAATACCGTAACAATATATTCTATTATGGACTTAACTCTTAGAAGCATTGTCTTTTGGTTCATTTAGGCTTGTTTCCTCTGTATTATCTGGTTGACTTGGCGCACTTACCATATTGTAAACCACTAAAACTAAGACCACGCAAACCAATGCAAAAACGCCTATTATAACCGAGCCCATTCCCCAATTTACTAACGATATACTTTCAAAATAAGACATATTCATAATTTTTAATTTATTAATGACAGCTGTGCGCTGCTTGAACAGATTCTATTGTTACCATTTCCGATGGAGAGAGATATGGAATCCCTAAACCTAAACCACGAAGGATAAAAAGCACACCAATAACCACAACAAACGCAGGAATTAGTTTTAGCACCTTTTGTTTTACAGGTTTAGACACATAATTCCCCATATAAATAACCGATGTCATTAATGGAATTGTACCTAAACCAAAAGCAAACATATACATAGCACCAGACAGTATTTGTCCTATTGCAATTGCTCCAAAAACAGCCATATAAACTAAGCCACAAGGTAATAATCCGTTTAAAGCTCCTATAACAAAAAAGGCACTTGGTTTTTTCGATTTTAAAGTCACTCCAATTAAAGATTTCACTTTTGAAACCACTTGATACATTGGCGCAAACCATTTTGAGGCACTATATTTTTTTGGCAATAAAATTGAAATAATCATAATCACTCCAATCACAACACTTACGCGCTGTTGCAAACCAAACAAATACAAGCTTTTCCCTATAACCCCAAAAAGCAAACCCAAAAACGCATAAGTAGTTAAGCGTCCAAAGTGATAACTAAATAATTGAAATGCTTTTTTAACAGGATTATCTCTATCTAAAGGCAACAAAAAGGCAATTGGTCCACACATACCAATGCAGTGTAAACTTCCTAATAAACCTAATATGATAGCAGATAAAATCATTTAATACACAATCTCATTTTTATATAAATAGTGTTTCCCGTTGTACGTCCAATCTACAGTTATATTCCATCTTCCTTCAATCATTTTTTTATTAGGAATAAGTAACGTTTGATTGGTTATTTCAAGAGGCATTTCAAAATCTAACACTTTATTTGAAGGTCTGTAAAGAAATACGATTCCTTTACTGTTGTCGCTATTAATTTCATTTGGAAATGTTAGTAACCAACCTTCAGTTGTACGTTTTCCATTAATGCTTTCGGATAAATTATGACTATTAGATTCGGCATCAATTTCATTTTGATATACAATTTCTTTAGCATAATAATCTTCTGTGACTAAATCGTGCGAAAAATCGTTATTTGTACTCATGGTAATCACCAAATACAAGATAAAACTTATAAAAGCTACCATGCCAATAACAATTCCTGTTCCCCAATTAATTTTCATAGTCTAATTATTTTATCGGTAATTTCTTGGTCCTAAAAAGTTTGCTTTGGCACTTTCTATTTCCTTACCATCTTTAAAAACACCAATTTCTAACTTTAATTTATCGCCTTTAAAAGCACTTGCGTTAATTTCTATAAATAGAGTTCCTTCGGCTAAACCTTGCTTTTTTACACCAAGATTTTCGTGAGATACTAATTTTATAGTTCCTTTATGAGATAGCAACCTCAACTCTAAATTGTTTAAATCTTCGTTGGTTTTATTCACCAATTTAAAGGTGTACACATTACTAATAATATTACCTTCTTTATGTTCGTATAACTGACCAGGTAATCTTAAGATTTGAGCTTCAACATCGTTTCTTAGAAATAACATTCCTATTAAAACAGCAATTAAAATTCCTAAAACAACACTATAGCCTTTAAGTCTTGGTGTAAATTTAAATGGTTCTTTTTTCTCAATATTTTCTTCACTTGCATATCTAACCAAACCTTTTGGTAGGTTTACAGATTCCATAATACTGTCGCAAGCATCTATACAAGCAGTACAATTAATACATTCTAATTGTGTACCGTTTCTAATATCTATTCCAGTAGGACAGACATTAACACATTGGTTACAATCTATACAATCGCCTTTTTCTGCGCCTTCTCTATCTTCGTTTTTCTTAAACTTAGCACGTCCTTTTTCTCTTTCGCCTCTTTTATGATCGTAAGCGACAATTATAGATTTAGTATCCAACAACACACCTTGTAAACGTCCGTATGGACAAACTATTATACAAACTTGCTCTCTAAACCAAGCAAAAATAAAATAGAAAACTCCTGTAAATATTAATAATGAGATTAATGTTGATATATGATTTGCTGGACCTTCAGTTATATATCTAATTAAAGTATCGCTACTAATTAAATAAGCTAAAAATATGTTGGCTATTAAAAATGAAATAATAAAAAATATCACCCATTTTAAAACTCGTTTTTTTATTTTCTCGGCATTCCATTCCATTTTACTCAAACGGATTTGCTTTCCTCTATCGCCTTCAATCCAATATTCTATTCTACGAAAAACCATTTCCATAAAAATGGTTTGCGGACAAATCCACCCACAAAATATACGTCCAAAAGCGACTGTAAAGAAAATGACAAACACAACACCAATAATCATCATGATGACGAATAAATGTAAATCTTGTGGCCAAAACGGAAATCCAAATAAGTTAAAACGTCTTTCTAAAACATTAAATAAAAACAACTGATTACCGTCAATTTTTATAAATGGCGCACTAAACAGACAAATTAATAATACATAACTTACATACTTTCTGTAGTCGTACCATTTTCCAGATGGCTTTTTAGGATAAACCCAAGCTCTACTTCCATCTTCTTTTAATGTTCCAATGGTATCTCTAAAATTGTCTTTGTTTTGTTCTTCCATCTTGTGAGTTTTAAATTAATTAAAACTGCTTATTTAGTTTGTACGTCTCCAGTAATATTGCTAATCTTCAGCATCTGTTTTAGCTTTTTCTTCAATATCACTGCTTACTTCATCTAAATGATTTTCTATAAAACCTTCAACCTTTTCAACTTGAACATCTATAGCGGTTTCAATGTCACTTGCAGGTGCATTTTCATCTATCCAAATATCGCCTTCTGGTGCTTTTGCTCCTGCAGGATTTGTACCTTGCAGACTTAATACAAAACTTGCAACTTGCGCCATTTCGACTGGTTTTAAGTCGGTTTTCCAAGAAATCATTCCTTTTCCATCTCGTCCACCTTCAGAAATAGTTCTAAATACATTTTTAATTCCACCACCTAAAATCCAATTTTTATCGGTTAGGTTTGGTCCAATTCCACCTTCACCATTAGGTTTGTGACATGCCACACAGTTTGCTAAAAACAAGGCTTTACCAGCATTTAAGTCTGAAGCATCTGTTAAAAGTTCTACCGTATTTACATCGACTAAATTTTTTGCTGTTTTTTTCCATTCTGCAATTTCTTTGTTCGCCAGAACTACTGCAGTTTCATATTCTTCAGCTTGATTGTAATCGTTTAAAACTTCAAAACGTACTAAATATACTACTGCAAAAATGATAGTAGCATAAAAACTATAAACCCACCATGGCGGTAAATTGTTATCTAATTCTTTAATTCCATCGTAATTATGGTCAAGAATAATATCACGTTCTTCCTCTATAGCTCTACTTCCTAAAGCTTTTTTATACAGCGTATTTATTTTAACAAAAGGTTTCTCTTGTTCTTCTTTACGTTTTGCGATATAATGCGCTTTATGCGTCTCGTCTAAAGATTCTGCTAAAATAGTTTCTAAAGCTTCTATACAAATTTCGAAAGCTAATGCAAATAGGACAATACAACCAATTATTAACCAAAACATAGGTTTTGTAAACATAGCCCAATCGCTACCTGTGTCGTATAAATATTCTATTACACCAATTGAAACAACTGTAAATAGAACGATTCTTAATTTTGATGACAGTGTTTTCATTATTAAAGTTGTTTATCGTTAATAGTACTATCCATTAATGGAATTTGGCTTACTTCTTGAATATGCGATTTTTTAGCGGTTAAAACCCACCAAAATAATCCTACAAAAAAGATGAAGAATATTAGTAGTGATACAATTGGATATACCTCTACGCCATCAATGCGTTCTAAGTTTCCTTTTATAAATTTAAACATGGTTTTATTCGTTTAATAAGGTTGATGTTCCGTCTGGATTTTTCACTTTTATGTCTGTCCCTAATCGTTGTAAATAAGCAATAAGTGCTACAATTTCACGATTACGCATTTCAATAAATTCTAATCCATTTTCTTTAGCATATTTCTTATCCGCTTCGTATGTTTTTACGAAATCTGGATCTGCATATAAATTTTTCTCGATTATTGTTCCTTGAGCTAACATAGATTCTTGAGCTGTGTCAATATCTTCTTGCGTGTAAGGCACACCTAAAGTGACCATTGCTTCAAGTTTTTTCTCTGTTAAAGATTTATCTAATTTATTTCTAATTAACCATTTGTAACCAGGCATAATAGAACCCGAAGATGTACTTTGTGGATCGTACATGTGGTTTAAATGCCAATTGTCTGAGTATTTTCCACCAACACGCATTAAGTCTGGTCCGGTACGTTTAGAACCCCATAAAAATGGATGATCGTAAACATATTCTCCCGCTTTAGAATATTCTCCGTAACGCTCTACTTCACTTCTAAAAGGTCTTACCATTTGTGAGTGACAACCAACGCAACCTTCAGAAATATAAATATCTCTTCCTTCTAATTCTAATGGCGTATAAGGTTTCACACTACTAATTATTGGAATATAATCGTCTACCATTAACGATGGAATAATCTGTACTGCTCCACCAATTAAAATAGCAATAGTTGCAAAAATGGTTAACTTAACAGGTCTTCTCTCCAACCATGTATGATATGCTTCTTTTTTAGTTCTCTTAGAGGTTACTTTTTCTAAAGGCGCCGCTTCAGCTAACTCATCGGTAACTTTGTTCCCTTGTCTTGCAGTCATAATTACATTATAAACGCCTAATAAAGCACCAACAATAAACATAGTTCCTCCAATGGCTCTCATCCAGTACATTGGTACAATTTCGCTTACCGTTTCTAAGAAGTTACCATAAGTTAATGTACCGTCTGGATTAAATTGTTTCCACATACTTGCTTGAACAAATCCAGCCACGTACATTGGTAACGCATATAATATAATTCCTAAAGTTCCAATCCAAAAATGCGCATTGGCTAATTTAGTAGACCATAATGTGGTTTTAAATAATTTTGGCACCATCCAATAAATCATACCAAATGTTAAAAACCCGTTCCATGCTAATGCTCCAACATGCACGTGAGCAATAATCCAATCGCTAAAATGTGCAATTGCATTTACGTTTTTAAGCGATAATAATGGACCTTCAAACGTTGCCATACCATAACCTGTAATAGCTACTACCATGAATTTTAAAACTGGGTCAACTCTTACTTTATCCCAAGCACCACGAAGTGTTAGTAAACCATTTATCATTCCACCCCAAGATGGCGCTAATAACATAATAGAAAAGGCAACTCCTAAGTTTTGTGCCCAATCTGGCAATGCTGTATATAATAAATGGTGTGGTCCAGCCCATATGTAAATAAATATTAAAGACCAGAAATGCACAATAGATAATCTGTAAGAATACACAGGTCTATTTGCTGCTTTTGGCACAAAATAATACATTAAACCTAAGAAAGGTGTTGTTAAGAAAAAGGCTACTGCATTATGTCCGTACCACCATTGTACTAAGGCATCTTGAACTCCTGCGTAAGCTGAATAACTTTTTAAAGCACTAACAGGAAGCTCCATACTATTTACAATATGTAAAACAGCAACAGTAACAAATGTTCCTAAATAGAACCAAATAGCAACATATAAGTGACGCTGACGACGTTTTAATATTGTTCCAATTAAATTAGCTCCAAAAGCAACCCAAATTAAAGCAATTGCAATATCGAAAGGCCATTCTAATTCTGCATATTCTTTAGATGTTGTATAGCCTAAAGGTAAAGTTATAGCTGCTCCAACAATAATAGCTTGCCAACCCCAAAAGTTTAAATTACTTAACCAATCTTTCCACATACGTGCTTTAAGCAAACGCTGCGAAGAATAGTAAACTCCTGCAAAAATAGCATTACCTACAAATGCAAAAATTACCGCATTGGTATGTAGCGGTCTTAATCTACCAAAACTTAACCAAGAAATGTCATCTGTTAAGTTTGGAAATAGAAACATAAAGGCTAATAGCAAACCTATACTCATACCTATAATTCCCCAAAATAGCGTTGCGACAATGAATTTTCGCACTATTTTATTATCGTAATAGAACTTTTGTAACTCCATAGTTATTTAAATAAATATTTATTATTGGATTGGTTTAATTTTAGATTTTGACGTCTGACTTTTATGCTCTTTTACTAATTCGTCTTCAAAAAGCATTCGGACAGATGGTGTATAAACATCATCGTACTGCCCTTTTTTAACTGAAAAAACAAAAGCAGCAAAGAATATTAGTGCTACCACAACACTAATAGCTAGTAGTAAATAAATGATTGTCATACCTGAGTTTTATTTATGGTGTAAAATTAATTCTTAACGACTTCTTAAAAGATGACATTTATCAGTTTTAAATCTTATTTACACTTATTTTTCTTCCTAAAAAATAAGTAGCAATTGTTGTAAAAACAACAATTGAAATAGAACTTAAAGGCATCAATATTGCAGCAATTACAGGCTTTAAATTGCCTGAAACAGCAAATACCAAACCTATTAAATTATAACATAAAGAAAACAAAAATGCATACTTTATAATATAAACTCCTTTTTTAGAAGTTTCTAAAAAGCTATTAATAATCTGAAAGCTAGTAGAATCTAAAATTCCATCGCATGCTGGCGAAAATACATTAATATTTTCAGAAATTGAAATTCCAACATCGCTTTGAGCCAATGCTCCTGCATCATTCAATCCGTCTCCAATCATCATCACTTTACCTTTTTTATTTTGTAAAGACCTAATATATTCTAATTTATCTTCTGGTTTCTGATTAAAAACTAAAGATATGTTACTTGGCAAAACTTGTTTTAAATATTCTTCTTCTCCTGAATTATCTCCAGATAAAACAACTAGTTTATAATCTTTAGATAAATCATTTAACAGTTTATCAAAATCTGTTCTGTATTCATTTTTAAAAAGATAGTACCCTTTATAATTATTCTGGATAGAAATATGAACTGTTGTTTGATTTTTATAACTAAGTGAATCAACTTCATTTGAAACAAAAGCATAACTTCCTACAGAAATTTTCACACCATTAACCTCTCCACTTAGACCTTTACCTACTTCTTCTGAAAAATTTTTAATTTCAGTTTTAATTCCTAATGGTATAAAATTAAATAAGGCTCTACTTAATGGGTGATTTGAACCTCTTAAAAGGTTCTTTATTAAACTTTGGTCTTCCTTATTTAAATCCTCTCCAATATATGATATGGAATGTAATGCATTAGTTGTTAATGTACCTGTTTTATCAAAAACTATGGTATTAATTTGAGCCATTTGCTCTATTACTTCTGCTTTCTTTAAATATAATTTATGAACTCCAAATATTCGCAATAAATTCCCTAAGGTAAAAGGAGCTGCTAATGCTATTGCGCAAGGACATGCTACTATTAATACTGCTGTAAAAACATTTAATGCTGTTTTTACATCTATAAAAAGCCAAACAATTGCAGATACTATTGCTATTACTAATAATACTTTTGTAAAGCGTTGACTAATTTTATCTGTTACAGTTTGAAAAACGCTTTGATTATCTTCATTAAAAATATTATTATTCCAAAGCTGAGTCAAATAACTTTGCTTTACAGATTTGGTTACTTTAAGTACAATTGGTGATCCAATGTGTTTTCCTCCTGCAAAAATCTCATCATTCTTGTTTTTTTCAACCAATTTTGATTCACCCGTAACAAAGCTATAATCTATATAAGCATTCCCATTAACTAAAACTCCATCTACAGGAATTAACTCTTCATTTCTTATTAAAACAAAATCATTGGTCACTATATCGTAAACTTTAACTTGTTCTTCTTTAGCAAAATTTTCAGGATTTAATTTAGTAACAGCAATTGGAAAATATGATTTATAATCTCTTTCAAAAGACAAATAATTATAGGTTTTCTGTTGAAAAAACTTTCCTAATAATAAGAAAAAAACTAATCCAGCTAAACTATCAAAAAAGCCAGTACCTATATCCAATATTACTTCTAAAACAGATCTAATAAAAAGCACAGAAATACCTAAAGCTATAGGTACATCAATATTTAAAAAATTTGATTTTACACTTTTAATCGCCGATAAGAAATAATCTCTACCAGAATAAAAAACAACAGGCAATGAGAAAAACAGCATTAACCATCTAAAAATATATTTAAATTTCTCTAACCAGAATTCATCTACTTCAAAATACTCCGGAAAAGACAAAAACATAATGTTACCAAATGCAAAACCTGCTACCCCTAATTTATAAGTTAAACTTCTATCTATTTCTTCTTTCTTAAATTTAGAATCGTTTAAAGATATATATGGCTCATATCCCAATTTACTTAGCAAGATTACTATTTCTTTTAAACTTGCTTGATTAGAATTAAAAGTAATTCTAGCTTTTTTCTTTGGAAAATCTACTTGAGATGTTTTTATAGCTGAATTTAGTTTATGAAGGTTTTCTAGAACCCAAATACAAGAGCTACAATGAATTGAAGGTATTAAAAAAGAAACAATTTGTATGTTTTGTTCATTAAACTCTAAAAGTTCATTTATAATAATTGAATTATCTAAAAAATTATATTTACCATTAATAGCTTTTGGGGTAATTCCTGGTGTTTTTTCTAAATCGTAATAATAATCCAAGTCATTATCATGTAAAATATCAAAGACTGTTTTACATCCATTACAACAAAATGATTTTTCTTGATGAGTAATAATACCATTATTACAATCATCTCCACAATGGAAACATTTTTCCATATTAATAATTTACTTTACACCTTCAACAAAGGTCTCCCTTATCAGCAAAGTAAAAGATGATAAATATCATTTCCTAAAGTATGTTCTATTTTAACTAAAATAATTATCTTTGCAAATACAATATTCTACCATGGAAACTCGCTGTGAAAACTGTATAATTAGACAACTTAATGCATTAAAAGCACTGAATAAAGATGAGTTAAAAAACATATCTGACACAAAAATAAAAAAAAGCATTAAAAAAGGTGACTTTATCTTTGAAGAAGGTGAAAAACTCAACGGTGTTTTTTGTGTTAATAAAGGTGTGTCGAAACTTTCTAAAATGAGCGACAATGGTAAAGATCAAATAATTAAAATCGCTACAAAAGGGGAAGTTTTAGGACAAAGATCTGTAATTACAGAAGAACACACTAATTTAAGTGCAATAGCTTTAAATGACATGGAAGTCTGTTTTATCCCAAAAGATAAGTTAACAGATTCTCTAAATAACAACCCTGATTTCACAAAACAAGTCTTACTACAAATGGCTAATGAATTAAAAATAGCAGATAATGTTATTGTTAATATGGCACAAAAAAATGTAAGACAAAGAATTGCTGAGATTTTAATCTATTTTGAAGACACATTTGATACTGATTCTGATGGTTTCATAGGAATGGTATTTACTCGTGAAGATATTGCAAGTATTGTTGGGACAGCAAAAGAAGCCTGCATAAGAGCTCTATCTAAATTAAAAAAAGAAAATTATATTTCCACCTTAGGAAAAAGAATTAAAATTGTGCAAAAACAAAAATTACAATCTATTGTAGATGGTTTAATTGATTAATTTTTTTTAGTGACAAAAATCATCTTTAAGCATTAATACATTCTATAATTTAGCAAAAACCTATTTATAGAATCATGATAGATACTGTACATTTACAGAACCTTAAATGCGAAGGCTGTAAGACAACAATTTTAAATAAAATAAACACCTTAAAAGGAATCTCTAACATTAATTTAGATATAAATTCAAAAGAATTCACTTTTGAATACACCACTCATAACGCTTATGAAGGTTTAAGGAATTTGTTAAATGAATTAGGCTACCCTTTCCAAGGAGAAAACAACAACCTTATTCACAAAACGAAATCCTACATTAGTTGTGCTATTGGAAAGTTATAAAAATAAAAAAGTCAAGACATATGTCTTGACTTTTTTATTTTTATAAGAATTAGAGATTAACTTAACATTGTTACTGGATTCTCTATATAACTTCTTAAAGTTTGCAAAAATTGTGCTCCAACTGCTCCATCAACTGTTCTATGATCGCAAGCTAAGCTTAATTTCATGGTGTTACCAACAACAATTTCACCATTTTTAACAACTGGCTTTTCAATAATTGCACCAACAGATAAAATTGCAGAATTAGGCTGATTGATAATAGATGTAAAACTTTCTATTCCAAACATTCCTAAATTAGAAACGGTAAACGTACTTCCTTGCATATCCGCAGGTGTAATTTTCTTGTTTCTTGCTTTTCCAGCTAAATCTCTAACAGAAGCTCCAATTTGAGTTAATGTTAATGCGTCTGTATGTTTTACCACAGGAACGACTAATCCTTCATCTACAGCTACTGCAACACCAACGTGAATATGAGAATGGTATTTAGTTACATCTGTTTCCCAAGAGGTATTTACTTGCGGATGCTTACGTAATGCCATTGCACATGCTTTCACAATCATATCGTTGAAAGATACTTTTGTATCTGGTAATGCATTTATTAACTTACGAGAAGCCATTGCATTATCCATATCTACTTCGATATTTAAGTAGAAATGTGGTGCGTTAAACTTAGAATTAGATAATGCTTTTGCAATGGTTTTACGCATTTGAGAATTCTTAACTTCTTCCGTTTTTTCTTCTCCAACTGCCATAGCAACTGGTGCAGAACTTACGCTTTGTGGTGCTTGTTCTTGTGCTGGATTATAAAACTCTACGTCGCGTTTTACAACACGACCGTTTTCTCCTGTTCCAGAGACTTTAGATAAATTAATATTTTTGTCTTGAGCTATTTTTTTAGCTAAAGGCGAAGCAAAAACACGAGAACCATCGTTATAAGTTACTGTTTCTGTTTTCTCCTCTTTCTTTGTTTCCTTTTTTGGTTCTGATTTAGGTGCTTCAGATTTAACTGGAGCCGATTTTTCTTCTTTAGCCTTTATTGGTGCATCAGCAGAAAAATCATTTACAATTGCAGTTACATCTGTTCCTGCAGGTCCAATAATAGCTAATAAAGCATCTACTTTTGCAGAGCTTCCTTCTTCTAAACCAACGTACAATAATGTACCTGATTGAAAAGATTCAAATTCCATAGTGGCTTTATCTGTTTCAATTTCAGCTAAAATCTCACCTTCATCTACATTGTCACCAACTTGCTTTAACCAAGTCGCAACAGTTCCTTCTTCCATCGTATCACTTAAGCGTGGCATAGTCACCACAGTAACACCTTCTGGAATTGCAACCTCTTCTTTAGATTCAGATTTAGAGGCTTCAGTAGAAGTTTCTTCAGCTTTAGAAGTTTCAGTTGCATTATTAGAAGCTTCAGAAGAACCTCCGTTTAATAATCCTGAAATATCTTCACCTTCATCACCAATAATAGCTAAAAGCTCATCAACTTTAGTCGTTTCACCTTCTTGAACACCAATGTGTAATAACACACCTTTGTTAAAAGATTCAAACTCCATAGTTGCTTTGTCTGTTTCGATTTCAGCTAAAATATCGCCTTCCTCTACTTTATCTCCAACATTTTTTAACCAAGCTGCAACTGTACCTTCTTCCATGGTGTCGCTTAACCTTGGCATATTAATTACTATAGCCATAACTTATATTTTGTGATCAATGAATGGATAATCTTCTTGCTCGTAAACTGCATCGTACATTACACTCTTTTCTGGATAAGGCGAATCTTCAGCAAACTTTTCACATTCAGAAACTAAGTCTTTAACACGTTTGTCTATTACTTTGATTTCGTCTTCTGTTAAGTATTTTTTATCTAAAATAACATCCTTAACTTGATTGATAGGATCTAATTTCTTGTATTCAGCAACTTCATCTTTAGTTCTGTAGTGCTGTGCATCAGACATTGAGTGACCTCTATATCTGTATGTTTTAATTTCTAAAAATGTTGGCCCATCACCTTTACGAGCTCTTGATAAAGCTTCATCAAAAGCTTCTGCTACTTTAATAGGGTTCATTCCATCTACTGGCCCACAAGGCATTTCGTAACCTAAACCTAATTTCCATATTTCTGTATGGTTAGCTGTTCTTTCTACAGAAGTTCCCATAGCGTATCCGTTGTTTTCACAAACAAATACAACTGGTAATTTCCAAAGCATTGCTAAGTTAAAAGTTTCGTGTAGTGACCCTTGTCTTGCTGCTCCATCTCCAAAACAGCAGATAGTAACACCATCTATATCGTGGTATTTGTCTCCAAATGCAATTCCAGCTCCTAAAGGAATTTGTCCTCCAACAATTCCATGTCCACCGTAAAAACGGTGTTCTTTAGAAAATATGTGCATAGAACCACCTAAACCTTTAGATGTCCCGGTTACTTTACCGTATAACTCTGCCATGACACGTCTAGGATCTACGCCCATACCAATTGGTTGTACGTGATTTCTGTAGGCAGTAATCATTTTATCTTTTGTCAAATCCATTGCATGTAAAGCTCCAGCTAAAACTGCTTCTTGACCATTATATAAGTGTAAAAAACCTCTAACTTTTTGTTGGATATAAACTGCAGCTAATTTGTCTTCAAATTTTCTCCAGAATAACATGTCTTCATACCATTTAATGTATGTTTCTTTGGTTATTTTTTGCATGGGTATTTCTATTTATTTTGAACAGATTACAAAAGTAATACTTTAGTTAGTAATGAAAAAACTATATATGTAATGCTTTGTTTAATTAATTACTGAATTTTAGTATAAAACCCTTTATTTATGAGACTTTATAGCACAATAAAGGTAAGCGTTAAAAAATTACTTTTTTTTTAATTATTTAATTCTATTTTCTACGAAAACGTTATAGGACTGTTTTATCAAAACTTAAAGGCAATAAATTAGCTAAAGATTTGGAGTAAACTATTGGACCAACTTCTCCTTTGAAATAAATTTCTATAGAATTATCTTGTTTAAATTCATATTCTGAAATTGCTTGTCTGCATGCACCGCATGGTGGAATTGCGAATCTTGTTTTTTGTTTAATTGACCCAGCTACTATTGCCATTTTTAAAATATTAGCTTTAGGATAAGTTGCACCTGCATAATAAATTGCAGTTCTTTCTGCACACAAGCCAGATGGATAACTTGCGTTTTCTTGATTATTACCAGAAACCACCTCTCCATTATCTAACAATAAGGCGCAACCTACTAGAAATTTTGAATATGGCGCATAAGCCTTTTCCCTTGCTAAATCAGCTACTTTATATAACTCTTGAATATCTTTTGGCAAGTCTTGAAGCGTTTCAAACTGTTTAAAATGTGCTTCTATTTTAAATAATTTCATAATCTAATTATTAGTGCAAAAAAAAGCTATTGACAGTGCAATAGCTTTTATAAATATAATAAACTTATTTTTAATACTCTGAATATTCTCCTGCGCCTATATTGAAAGTAAGCGAGAAACGTAACGTATTTTCTAAAGGACTCTGCACTTTTGCTGAGGAAAACAAATATGATAAATCTATATTCATAACATTGTATTTAAATCCTGCTCCTAAACCAAAGAATTGTCTAGCTCCTTTAGTTTCGTGCTCATTAAAATAACCTAATCTAAACATAAATGAATCTTGATAAGAATACTCTGCTCCTAACGCATAAGTAAACTCTCTTAACTCTTCTTTGAAGCCTCCTGGTGCATCTCCAAAAGATTGAAAAATACCTGACATAAAATTCACATTGTTATCTTGTCCAGAAATAATATAGTCTGGATCATTTTCAATAAGATCACCATCATCTGTCGCACTATACATACCATCATCATTAACATCATCGTATACAATTTTTTGACCTCTTACAGGAGGTGTTGGAACTAATAGCTTGGCAAACTCTGCAGTTACTCCTAATTTATTATACTGGTCGAAAATAAAATCAAATCCTCCACCCAATCTTAATGTCGTTGGTTGAAAGTTTTCTTGTCCACCTTCATCGTATTTAAATTTTGGACCTAAATTTTGAATTGCAAATCCACCTCTCCAACGTCCGTTAAAATCTGCTAAAGCTTTTTCTTCACCTTGATAATACCCAGATATATCTACTCCAAATGTACTTGCTGCTGTTTTATCGTTATTACCTGTATTTAATTTTAAATTTGAACGCAAGTATCTCATAGAAACTCCCATTGCAAATTGCTCGCTTAGACGTAAAGAATATGAAACATCTAAAGTTAACTCATTTGGTTTCTGAATTAATGCTTCCGAGAATTCGTCTTCAACAAACTCAATCTCACCTAAAGAAAAGTATTTAAAACTTACACCAACTGCACTTCCTTCATTTAATCTATTGAAGTAAGTAATATTACCAAGAAAAATATCGTTAACTAATTTACTTAGATATGGTGTATAACTCATCGCAAATCCAGATTTACTTGTAGAGAAAGCATACTTTGATGCGTTCCATTGTTGAGAAAAAGCATCGGCAGAAGTTGCAACTCCCATATCACCCATACCTGCAGCGCGAGCATCTGGAGCTATTAATAAAAACGGAACACCAGTTGTAATTACTCTAGAATCTTGATAAGGTGTAATTTCTGTCACTATATTTTGTGCTACTAATTTTCCAGTAAAAACACTTAATACTATTATTAGATATTTAATTTTCATTTTTCTTATTTATTTAGCAAATATAAATTTTTATTATAGGATAACAAGTTTCTCTATTTTTTCTACTGTTTTATTTAATGAATTAGATCGTACTTTTAGTTTATAGACGTATGTACCTTTTCCTATTTTTTCTCCAAAATCATCTCTTCCATCCCAGATTACATCTCTAGAGGTAGAACTTGAATTTGCGCCACAACAACCCGCTGCATTAGTTTGACCTTGTAAAGTTCTTACTAATTTACCTGAGATTGTAAATATTTGGACAGAAACATCTAAAGATTCTGTACTATTATGACTAAACCAAAATTCTGTATAATTTACAAAAGGATTTGGATAGTTTAGTACATTGTTAATTACAAGAGACTTATTTTCATCAATTACATTAAATTGTATTTCGGATGTTGATGAATTGTTATACACATCCCAAGCCTTTAGTTTTAAAGTATGCAATCCTGGCTCTAAGTCACGAAATTTAAATTCTAAATTCCCTTTTTTGTAATTATCTAATTCTGTTAAGTAATAATCATTTAAAGCAATTGGATTAACCTCATCACCATCTAGAATCACAGTAATATCATGACCAATACCACTTGCTGTATTAATCCCGTTTTCATCTTCAAAATCTGCAATTAACAAAGGTTCTGTATTAGTAATACCTCCAGATGCAAAAGCTTTATCATTTAGAAAAAGATTTATAATTGGCCCAATATTATCTTCTGGGGCATTTTCATTAATTCCTCCAATTAATAATTCGTTAATACTTGCTCCAGACTTATCTTCAAGACTATTTGGCTTCTGTGCATAAAAACTAACCTTACCAGTTCCTACAGGAATAGCAATATCTCTTGGAACTATAAAATCAAAACTAAACTGCCCGTTTACAATAGAAGCCTGACCTCTATAAACTGTTGGTCCCAATTTCTCAAAATCTAATATAACTAATTGTCCATTAGCTTCTGTATTATCGTTTGCTAAAGTTGAAGTAGAAACATTTTTATCGAACAAAGTAGTTGTTAACGTACCATTATAGTTCGTTATTATATTATTTTGAGCATCTGCGACATATCCTTCTATCTTTGCATAACCAAGAGATTGTAATGGCTCTGTTTGTTGATCTATTGGCACATCATTAACCTTTGTTAAAATAACATTTGGTTTAGGGAAAGTTAACCTTAATGCAGGATCTCCAATTGAGAACATTAATAATTTTTGTTGCGTATTAGAAACATTAGGATGATTTTTAGTTAATCTAACGGCTTCAGCAACAGAAATATGATTACCCTGAGCATCAGTTTCAAACATATATTCTTCTAAAGTTTCATTTACCGAAACTCCAACTGGGACAAAAATTGCTCTAGTTGTTGTTACTAAAGCTATAGCTCCACCTTGAGGATTCCAATACGCCAACTCACCCGCTGTCAATCTAAGTGGATTATCAAACTTAGTATATTCGCACGTAACGGTAACAAAACAATGGTATTTACATACGTTTCTTAGATTATTTACGTTATTTTTTTCAAAAATACGTTCTGAAGCCAGGCCATCTTCTCCTCCATGTCCAAAATAATTTACTATTAGGGCTCCTTTCTCAAGCTCATTAGCAATTGCTGTAGTTACGGATGGGTAACGATTACCTCCTGCAGAAGATTGCTGCTGAAAAGCATCCGTATGGATTTTAATTACATTTATTGATGGATTAGCTGCTGTAATAGCATCCGCAATATTATTTGTAGTTTCCTGAAGCACCTCTTCCCAATCTTCATCGACATCATCAGAAATCATAACCACATTATTTCTCCAACTACCAAGCGCAGCTTCTTTATAATATGCTTCAATTTTATCTACCATTTGCTTTGCTCTTTGAGGAGAATCCGCAAGCACTCTTCCAACTGCAATATCTAATCTATCAGAAATAGCAAAATTACCTTCTCCATCATCCATAAGTCCGTAAAAATCATCAGAAATAAAAGAACTTGTTAAATTAAAACTACTAAGCGCATTCCAAGTTGGGAAATTATATAAATTAGAAGAAACTCTTCCTTTATAATCAAAAGAGGTATCTCCAAAAAGACATAAATATTTTACTCTATTTTCTGGAGCACTAGCATTATCGTAAACGTATTTAACAAAATTTCTAATAGCTGCTATATCTGGATTACCTGTATTAAATTCATTATAAATAGATTCTATAGTAGCTACTTTTACATTTAAGCCATTTACCTGTCTATTTATTTCCGCTAAACGATTAGCTTGAGTAAAGTGAGATTGTGGCGTTAGCATTAAATAATCTACATCTTGAAATTGATTATTTGAATTCAAAAACACAGACCCTTTTAAATTTTGATTCTGAACTAAATAGTTACCATCCGATTTAGGCACTTTATAAGTCGATTCACTTGTTACAACAAATTCTTGATTCCCTTCTAAAATAGATTTAAAAACCACAGTTTCTGTATTGGGAATTGAGATTGTATTTACATTATATATATCTGACACTTCCCAAATCTCATTTACAGCTTCTGCATTAGAAACACTTACGTTTACAACACCTGCATTGTTAGTTTCCGAAAATGGTTTAAAATATAATTGTTGCCCAGAAAAGACCAAATCACGCTCCGCTTCCATAACAATATAATCTAGGTAAGCTTCAGAACTTGGATTCCCAAGTTTATCGTGCTCAATTTTTATAGTAACATTATCATTATCAACAGAAATATTATTATCAAAAATACTTTCTGAAACAGATGTAGGATTAAACAAGGGAACTCCTGTTAAAGTTAAAACACTTTGTGTAACATTATTTGCTTGAATAATTAAATTACTAGTTACAGATGATGATGAAGCTCCAATAACTTTTAATTTATAAGGTTTTCTAATTGAAGGATTATTTGGTGTTGCTTCAGTAAAAGAAGCATTAGGAAAACTAAAAGTAAATTCTTTTACATTTTCGAAATCAAATTTATCGCCAAACCATCTTCTCCCAACAAAAGCTAAACTATACTCATCTAATTCATGAAATTGGTAATCTCTAAATGAATCTAAAGTTTCAATAGCTGGCTGTGTAGACTGAATAAATGGCTGAACTCTTTTTCCATTTGTAGCGCTTACATTAATATAATAATACGTCTTATCATTGTACGAGTTAATATGAGAATTACTGTCTTCATTAAAACTTTTAGGTCCTTTTGCATAAAACAAAACATAATCTTCATCGTTAAAAACACCATCTTGTTCTCCAACCACTTTAATTGCATTTTCTTTGGGATCTAGTGGAAAACTAGAATCATTAGTATAAGGAATCATAGAACCACCACTACCATAAATTTTAATATGTCGAGGATTAAGTCCATTAGTGTTAATACCAATACTATTCAAAAAAGATTTAGATAATTTGTGCACTCCAGTAACGTCTACATAAAACTTATACCAATTACCATTACTTAAAACAGAATTTGTTACCGTTTGGTTAAGTCTATAAGAGTTAGTTGTTGATGATGTTGAATTATAACGAACAGAAATTGAAGTTACCTTTTTATAACCACCAATACCATCTTTTACAATTGGACTGAAATAAAATGAAGCACTTAACTTATCTCTATCTCTAGCATTAGACAACTTAGCATTAACATTAAAACCAATTAAAGATAAATTAACATCTTTTAAATCCTCCTTTAAAATAGGCTCAAAATTAACAGCAACAATCTCCAAAGAATTAGAGTCCACTGGAGAAGAAACAGCCCATTGATTAACAAACAAGAGACCTTTATCTAAATCATAATTAAAAGCGTTTTTATTAGAAAAATGTGGAATAATCAATGAATAACTGTCTGTATAAAACGTTTTAGAACCTTCCCATTTTAACTTAAATTCTTTTGTTTGTGAGTATCCCATAAACACAAACAATAGGCAAATTAAATATATATTCTTTTTCATTAATTCTTAAACGATTAAAACATGTAGTTTATTATGACGTATTTTATTTATTTTAAAATAAAAATCAAAATTACGATAATAATAATAAAATTACAGCGTTAACATTACGCTAACAAAATTAGAAAATCTAAATATTAGTCGAAAACTAATAACTTTCTTAACAAATTTTCAAACTTAACACACAAAAAACTTGTGATATAATCTATAATTATTATATTGCGTGACCAAAATAGAGACTATTATCTACTTAAAATTATGAATATGAAAAACGTTTTATCAACAAAATTGCTACTAATGTCATTTATGGCTTTAGCGATTTTAGGATGTAAAAGAGGACAAGACCCAAATGTTTCTCAAGGTACAGGTTGGAAAATAAACGCCAAAGAAGGTGGTTTTCAATACAATACTAAATTTAAAGAACAAGAAACTCCTCCGGGAACTGTTTTTGTTGAAGGTGGAACTTTTACAATGGGACGTGTACAAGATGATGTTATGCATGATTGGAACAACACACCTAACCAACAACACGTTCAATCTTTTTACATGGATGAAAACGAGGTTACAAATAAAATGTATTTAGAATTTTTAGATTGGATCGAAGAAGTTTATCCACCTGAAGAAGAAAATTTCAAAAACATATATAATGGTGTTGTACCAGATACGTTAGTTTGGAGAAACCGATTAGGTTATAACGAAGTAATGACAAATAACTATTTACGTCACCCAGGTTACGGATTATATCCTGTAGTTGGTGTATCTTGGATTCAAGCTGTAGAATATGCAGATTGGAGAACAGATAGAGTGAATGAGAAATATTTACAAGACGCTGGTTACTTAAAAGAAGGAAGCCAATTAGAAGCAACAGCAGATGCTAACTTTAGTACAGAAACATATATCAATTCACCTACTAGTGCTTTTGGTGGTAACGAGGAAATTATTAAAGGTGGAAAATTGAAACCACAAGTTGATGCAGAAGGAAACGAAATTAATGTATTCGCTACACGTGAAACAGGTTTAATTTCTCCAGAATACAGATTACCCTCTGAAGCTGAATGGGAATATGCAGCTTTAGGATTATCTGAAGTTAGAAGCTATAACGTACACAGAGGTCGTAAAAAATATCCTTGGGATGGTGCCTACACTCGTGCAGGTAATCGTAAAGTTCGTGGAGACCAAATGGCAAACTTTAAACAAGGAAAAGGAGATTACGGTGGAATTGCTGGCTGGTCTGATGATGGTGCCGATATTACTGCTCAAGTAAGATCTTATGATGCTAATGATTTTGGATTATATGATATGGCTGGAAACGTTGCAGAATGGGTTGCCGATGTTTATAGACCAATAGTAGATGATGAGTTTAACGATTTTAACTATTATAGAGGAAACGTTTATACAAAAAATGCTTTAAATGAAGACGGTACAGTTAAAATTGTAACTGCAGAAGAAATTGTTTATGACACTTTACCTAACGGAAAGTTAATTGCAAGAGATTTACCAGGAGAAATTGCTACGGTACCAGTGGATGAAGATGAAACTTATTTAAGAACTAACTTTTCTACAGCAGACAACAGAAACTTTAGAGATGGAGATACTCAATCTTCTAGGTTTTATGACCAAGGTGGATTTGATGACGAAGAAGCAGACGCTGGAAAAAAAGAAACAGCAACTAACAAAATGTATAATTCTCCTAAACATAACATAGAATATGATTCTACAGGTGTTGTAAGAGAATGGGACAAGAACAATAAAAGAACGTCTTTAATTAATGACGAAGTTAGAGTTTACAAAGGTGGTTCTTGGAAAGACAGAGAATATTGGTTAGATCCAGCTCAACGTAGATATTATCCACAAAATAAAGCTACAGACTACATTGGTTTTAGATGTGCAATGTCTAGAGTAGGTTCTAAATCTAAAGGACAAAAGAAATCGAAAAACTAATTTATTTTAGTAATTATTATATAAAAGTCCTAACTTAAATGTTAGGACTTTTTTTATACCATAAACTATGAGCATAGAACTACTACATAAATGTTATTTAGAATCCAATAACGTTTGCACAGATACAAGAAAACTAAAACCTAATGATATATATTTCGCTTTAAAAGGCGATAATTTTAATGGTAATCTTTTTGCTAACAATGCTTTAAAACAAGGAGCAAAATTTGTAGTTATTGATGAAGAAATAGAAAAAACAAAAAAAAATTCTTGTTATATTTTTGTAGAAAATGTGTTGAGCACACTACAAGAACTAGCTAAATTTCATAGAAACTTCTTGAAAATCCCAATAATTGGATTAACTGGTAGTAACGGAAAAACGACTACTAAGGAACTAATAAATGCTGTGCTTTCTCAAAAATATAATACAAAAGCCACTATTGGAAATCTAAACAATCATATTGGTGTACCTATTACTCTATTATCTATGACAACAGAAACAGAAATCGGGATTGTAGAAATGGGAGCAAATCATCAAAAAGAAATAGAGTTTTTATGTGAAATCGCTCAACCAGATTTTGGTTACATAACTAATTTTGGAAAAGCGCACCTTGAAGGTTTTGGTGGAATTGAAGGCGTAATCAAAGGTAAATCGGAATTATATCAATTCCTTAAAAAGGAGAAGAAAACTGTTTTTATAAATAATAACGATCTAAAACAAGTTGAATTAACGAAAGAACTGAACACGTTTAGTTTTGGAATTAATAATGAAAGCAATTGCAAAATCACTTTAGTAGATTACGCTTCGGAATTTTTATCTATAGACTATCATCAATCAATAATAAATACGCATTTAACGGGTTTATACAACTTTAATAATATTAGCGCAGCAATTTGTATTGGTCAGTTTTTTAAAGTCGATGTAACCGATATAAAAAAAGGAATTGAAAACTACATTCCAAGTAATAATCGATCGGAAATTATAGTTAAAGATGGCAAAAAAATAATCTTAGATGCCTACAACGCCAATCCATCAAGTATGGAAGCTGCTCTTATTAATTTAGAAAAAATTAAAAGCGATAAAAAAATAGCTTTTCTAGGAGATATGTTTGAATTAGGAAAGGATGCAAAAAAAGAACATCAATATATTTCTGACTTCAGCTCAAATCTAAATTTTGATCATGTGTATTTAATTGGAGAAAATTTCTACAAAACGAACAACAAAAATAAAAACAAAACACTTTTTAAAACGTTTAATGATTTAAAACTAGAATTTAATAACATAGATTTAAAAACATCCACAATACTCATAAAAGGCTCTAGAGGAATGGCTTTAGAGCGAATACTAAGCCTTATCGATTAAAACCAAAAAGCCAAAACATATGTTTTGGCTTTTTGGTTTTATGAAACTAATGCGTATAAAAAAAGTCCTCATAAATTATGAAGACTTTTTGTGGGCGCGAAGGGATTCGAACCCCTGACCCCTTGGGTGTAAACCAAGTGCTCTGAACCAACTGAGCTACGCGCCCTAACTGTTGCGAGTGCAAATATAAGACCTTATTTGAATGTACAAAACTTTTTTTTAACTTTTTTTGTAATAAAATTAAATTAAAAAATTAATCGACTGATTATTAAGCTTTTCTATTTCATTTATTTTTATAATTTTATCAAAAAAATAAATGACATACTACTCTATTATTAATGAATTGAATATAAGTCCAGGACAATTAATACTAATTAATGAAGACAGTATTTATAAAATTTTAAATTCTATAAAAAACAAAAATGAAGACTTTAAACAAATCGTTAAAGACTTAAAAAATCCAGATTACAAAGAAGCCATTATTTATATTGAACAAACACATTGGCTAAAAAAAATACTATTAAGACAGTATGAAAGCATAGAGTCTTTGGATTTTGAAGCTAATTACATAACTGATTATTCCAAACTTAAAAAAGTAAAATCTTATTGTGAAAATTTTATAGAAACTAATGTAATAGATTGCTATACAAACTTGTTAAATACAAATAGGCTCAATATTATTTTTAAATTAATAGAAAACAAAAATCATTTTGATAGTACTATTATTGAACACCTCAAACTAAATATAAGTGAAGAACTAAATAATGTCATTAAGGGTCTAACAAATAATAATTTTAGTTTCTTAAGCTATTTAACATTTGAAGATTATTATCAATCTGCAAATTTATTAGAGCTAAAAATCGAAGATAAACTAATTAAAATTTCTACTCTTTGTAATAATCAATATCAACAATTAGATAACAATCAAAAAAAATATGTTGAATCATTCTTTAAAGCCGTTAAAAGTTATCAATCTTCTTACAATTTTGAATTAAAAAAAACTAAACCTATAAATAATATAAGGGTTGCTATTCCACAAAAATCAAGCCATGAAAATAACGATTTAAAGATAGCTTTAGGCCTTCTATTCACTTTTATTATAGGTGTGACAATTTTCTTTACAATGTTTTCCTCTTCTAAAAACAACAAAAAAGAAGCGGTTTTAGTGGAATCAAAAAAAGAAATAAAAAGCAAAAAGTTAACGAATCATATTAGGTTTTTGTACTCTTTAAGAATTAAAAACAACTCTTTAAGTCATGACTTTCAAGATTTCTCTTATGATTATATAGTGCCCAATTCTAATCCATATCCAAAAACTTTTAACGCTTTAAAAAATTACAAACAAGACAGTTTACATCTTAAAACCTTGGTTCTAAATAATAGTAAAAAAGATTTAATCATCTTTAAATTAGTTGATGGTATAGATGAATGTATTTATATTTCTAAAGATGAATCTACTTACATAGATTTAAATAAAAACGATACTATTGTTGCTTATTCTGGTAAGGACTTTAAAGTCGATAAATTTTCTCATTTTAAAAGAAATACTAATATTTCTCCTTTATATAAAATAACAGACTTAAGCCTTACAAAACCCAAAAGCATAGAAGTTAATGGTTCTAACAATTTAATTAAATTTAAAGCTTTTACAGTAGAACACCTTCCTTCTATTAACAATCTTTATACTGTTTACTACAATAAAAAATACCGAAGAAACTAAACCACTTCTGCAACTACAAAAGTACTACCACCAACATATATAACATCTTGTTTTGTAGAAATACGTAATGAAGAGTTTAGGGCATCATTTACTGAAGAATAATTTTCTCCTTTAAAACCATACTGCATCATTTTTTGCTTTAACTCTAACTCAGGCATAGCTCTTTGAATATTTGGGGCACAAAAATAATAAGTAGCTTCTTTAGGTAAATATTGAATTATGCTAGATAAATCTTTATCACTTACTACACCAAACACAATATGAAGTTGATTATAGACTTCTTGTTTTAACTGATGCATTGTTATTTTTAAACCTTCTGCATTATGAGCTGTATCACAAATAACTTTTGGGCTTTCTTGTAGTATTTGCCATCTACCTAATAAATTAGTGTTTTTAACTACATTTTGTAAACCTTGTATTAAGTTATCTTCTGAAACAATAAAATCTAAGCCTAAACATTTTATAGCTTGGTATGCAGCTTGCTTATTTCTCTTTTGATAATTACCTAATAGATCTGTTGGATAATTTATAAAAGCCTCTTTATCTGCAAATATAATCTTGGATTGATGCTTTTCTGCTAATTGATTAAAAATTGATTTAGTTTGTTCCTGAGTTTCACTAACGACTATTGGAATATTTGGCTTAATTATGCCTCCTTTTTCTAAAGCTATTAATTCTAAAGTATTTCCAAGAAATTGTGTATGATCTAATCCTATATTTGTAATTACAGAAACTTCTGGTGTAATAATATTTGTAGAGTCCAATCGACCACCTAAACCAACTTCAATTATGGCAATATCAACCTTTTGCTTAGCAAAATAATCAAATGCTAGACCAACAGTCATTTCAAAAAAAGATAACTGATTTTCTTCTAAAAACAATTTATGTTTTTTAATAAAACCAATAACAAACTGTTTTGAAATTTCTTTACCGTTAATTTTAATTCGTTCTCGGTAATCTTTTAAATGCGGTGATGTATATAATCCAACTTTATAACCAGCTTCTTGTAGAATTGAAGCTAACATGTGACTTGTAGAACCTTTTCCATTAGTTCCTGCTACATGGATGGATTTAAACTTATGTTCTGGATTTTTTAAATAATTAGCTAACAGTAAAGTGTTAGTTAAATCTTTTTTGTAAGCAGATTTACCTTGTTTTTGATACATTGGTAGCTGATTAAACATCCAATTAACTGTATCTTGATATGTCATTTTTTACTGACCTAATTTAAAGTTAATACTCACAAATCCAATTTGTCTAATTGGTGCATTATTATCTGCTTTCCATTTATGAGACATGGCTATTTTTTTAGCCGGCTCTAGTAAACAAGCAGCAGTATTTTTGGTGCCTTTAACTCCTGGAGTTGCTTTTACTACTTTTCCGTTTCTGTCTACTTCTATTTCTACAACCACTAAACCTGCTTCATTACACAATTGCTCATAAACTTCATTTGTTGGTTTTCCTCTACCTCCTAATCCATTTCCAACACCACTAGTTCCTGTTCCATCATTATTCCCAAAATAAACAGGAGCATAAGGATTTCCGTCTAATTGTCCTTTATCTCCAGGTTTATTATCGTCTCCTTCTCCTCCATTTGTAGTTCCGTCGGAATTATTTAATCCGCCCATCATGGCATCTAGTTTTGCTTTTTTAGCAGCTTCTTCTTTTTGTTTTTTCTCTGCAGCTTCTGCTTTAGCCTTAGCTACTTTTTCGGCTTCTGCTTTGGCTTTAGCTTTCGCATCAGATTCAGATTTAGCTTTAGCGTCTGCTATTTCTTTTTGTTTTTTTATAGCTAATGCTTCTTCAGTTTCTTGAGTTAAAACATCTTCCACTTTTTGAGCAGCAGCTTCAGGTTTTGTTTCTTCAGGCTTAACCTCTTCTACAGGATCAGATTTTGTAGGTTCTTTAAATGGTTCTGGACTGTTGTTATCTTCAGACTTTATTGGTTCGTTTGGCTGAACATCTCCACTTCCAACATTAGAATTACCAAAGTTTACAGCTACACCATATTCTTCTGGCGGATCCATATAAGGTGGCGAAGTCACAAAAAATAACAATAAAATTAGAATCAACATTAATAATGCTGTAATTCTAGCTGAATTTTTTTCGTGTTTATTTTTTAAATATTTCATATCAATACCTTTTATGATTTAGATTAGATTTTATACTGAATCAAATCACATTAAAGATTATTATTTTCCTGTTTGAATTGCAATTGGTAATCTATACGGAAAAGACACTGGTAATCCGTTTTGTAATGCTGGTTTTAATTTTGGTAATAATGCCACAACACGTTTAGCTTCTTCTACTAGCTTAGGATGCTTAGCCAAAGCTCTTACACTACCTATTTTTCCGTTTTTATCGACATTAAATGCAATGGTAATACTTTGAATACCACTTAAACCAACTTCACCTGCTAATTCTTTATTAAAATTATCTGCTAAAAATTGCTTTAGCTTTAAACTCATACATTTCTCTCTTGTTGTATTATTTCCTCTTTCACAACCAGGATATATTGGTGAAGATTCTTTGGCATTAAAATTACTTGCAGGTTTCCCATTTCCACCATTCTGAGCTGATTTAGCTGTAGCAGCTTTGTCTGCAGTCGCCTTATCTGATACTGCTTTTGCTAATGCATCTGACTTTGCTTTGGCTTGTCTATCTGCCTCAGCTTTAGCTTCTGCTTTGGCTTTTGCGTCTATATCTGCTTTAATTTTAGCTGCTTTTTCTTTTGCTAATTCAGCATCTGCCTTCTTTTTAGCTTCCTGCTTTTCTTTAGCTTCTTTTTTTGCTTTTTCTTCAGCTTTCTTAATCTCTAAAGCTTCTTCTGCTTGTTGCGTTAACAGATCTTCTTTTGCTTGTTCTTTAACTTCTTCAACCTCTTCGATTACTTCTTCTTCAACTGCTTCTTCGGTTGGTTCTTCCTTTATGTCTTCGGTTGAAGTTTCTTCTTGAACTTCATCAATTTCTTCAGCTTGACTTGCAGGTTGAGGATTTGGAGGCAAATCCGCTTCTAAAGTATTATTTACTTGACTTGGATTTCCAAAATTAATAGCTACGCCATATTCTTCTGGCGGGTCTGTATATGGCGGCGATGTCACAAAAAATAAAAGCAGCACAAGTATTAACGTAATTAACGCTGTTACTTGTGCTGATTTTTTTTCGTGTTTAGTATTTAAATACTTCATTTTAAAATGAATTTATTTATATCCATCAATTTTTAAGCCATTTTATTTAGATTGAACCGCTAAAGTTGATTTAATTTTATTCTTATTAGCGATATCCATAATAAAAACCACATGTTTCATTTCTACATCTTGATCTGATCGTATTGTGATAACAGGTTCTTCAGTTGGACCTAATTTTGCTAATAATTCTGTTTCTAAATTATCTCTAGATACTTTTTTCATATCAATATAATAATTGACATCTTTATCTACACTTACAGAAACACTTTTTGTTTGTGTTGTTTTACTAGATGATTTTGGTAATAAAAGATCTATAGCTTCAGCTGAAACCAATGTAGATGCAATCATAAAAAAAATCAAGAGTAAGAACACAATATCCGTCATAGACGACATGTTGAATTCTGGTGTGACTTTATTTCTTCCTCTTAATCGCATATTAGCTTGGTTCGTTTAATAAGTCTAAGAATTCTAGTGAGTTTGCTTCCATTTGATACACCATTTTATCGGTTTTAACAACTAAATGGTTGTAGGCTATATAGGCTACAATACCAACAATTAAACCAGCAACTGTGGTTGTCATGGCTGTATATAATCCATCGGCTAATGTTTTAATATCTATTGATCCACCAGAATTGGCGATTTCAAAAATTGAAAGAATCATACCAACAACAGTTCCTAAAAAACCAATCATTGGTGCAGCACCAGATATGGTTGCCAAAACACTTACGTTTTTCTCAAGATTATAAATTTCTAATCGACCTGCATTTTCTATAGCTGTATTAATATCTGCTAAAGGTTTTCCTATTCTAGAAATTCCTTTTCCAATTAAACGTGCTACTGGCGTATTTGCAGTTGAACATAAATTTTGAGCTGATTCAATTTTTCCGTTAGTTACATAATCTTTAATCTGATTCATAAAATTTGAATCGATTTTAGAGGCTTCTTTAATAGCAAAAATTCTTTCAAAATAAATATAAACCGCCATGATTAATAATAAGAATAATAAGGCAATTATAATTTGTCCTGCTAATCCGCTAGAGAAAATTAATTCTATCACTGATAAGGTTTTTTCTAAAGGTTCTCCATCTGTAACAGTGCTTGATGCATCTACTACTTGGTCTTGAAAATTAGTGCTTAACATAAGTTTTAGGTTGTATTTAAGTAATAACGAGTATTTTAATTAAATCGTATTTTATAAGAAGTAAAGTATTCCAATTAATCCCATTCCACCCATAACAATTGTATAAGGAAAAGCCATTTTTGCCATTTTACCATAAGATAAATTGATTAATGGTGCAATAGAAGATGTTAGCAAGAATAAAAATGCTGCTTGTCCATTTGGTGTTGCTACACTTGGCAAATTAGTACCTGTGTTAATTGCAATAGCTAACTTTTCGTATTGAAGTCTTGTAATATCTCCTGCTAAAAATGCATTTTGAACTTCTCCTATATATACCGTTGCAACAAAAACATTATCGCTAATCATAGATAACAATCCATTGGCTGCATAAAATATGGCTGGTTGTTGTGCTGGATCTTTAGATAAAGCCCATTCTATGATTGGCTTAAATAAATGTTGATCGTGAATCATGGCTACAATAACAAAGAATACCACAAGTAATCCTGTAAATGGTAATGCTTCTTCAAAAGCTTTACCTAAAGAATGTTCGTCTGTAATACCCATAAATGCTGTTTGTACAATAATTAATGCTAAACCAATTAATCCAACTGGTGCAATATGTAATGCCAAACCTGCAATTAATAATATAGCTGAAACACCTTGAACCATTAATCCATATTTTTGAGCTTGTGTTCTTTTAGCATCTTCTTCTTCTGTATATTTTTCTATAATACGTCTTGCTACTTCTGGTAATTTATCTCCAAAACCAAATAGTTTTGTTTGCTCTAAAATTACGGTTGTCAATAACCCCGAAGCTAAAACTGGTAATGTTATTGGTGCCATTTTTAAAAAGAAATCTACAAAATCCCATCCTAAACGTTCTCCAATTAGTAAGTTTTGAGGTTCTCCAACTAATGTACAAACACCACCTAAAGCTGTACCAACTACACCATGCATAATTAAACTACGTAAGAAACTTTTAAACTGCTCAAAGGTTTCTCCGCTTAATTCTTTACGATCTAATACATTATCATGATCATAATCGGCATTTACGCTAGAATGAATTTTATGATAAACACCATAAAAACCAACTGCTACACTAATTAAAACGGCTGTTACTGTAAGTGCATCTAAAAATGCTGAAAGTACTGCTGCTAAAAAAACAAACAATAATGAAAGAACTGTTTTAGATTTAATTTTAGTAAAGACTTTACTAAAAATGAACATTAATAACGGTTTCATGAAATAGATACCTGCAACCATAAACACTAAAAGTAAAACGACTTCAAGGTTAGCACTAATTTCATTATACGCATGTTTAGGCGTTGTTAAACCTAATGCAACAGCTTCAATTGCTAATATACCACCTGATTGTAACGGGTAGCATTTTAATGCCATTGCCAAACAAAAAATAAATTCACCTATAAATAACCAAGCACATACGGTTGGATTAATAAAGAATAATGGAATATTGATGATCAAAAAAGCAATCATCGTAAACTTGAACCATTTAGGGCTATGCCCCAAAAACTGATTTAACATGTTATTATGTGTTAGATTAATTATACTAATTGTTTTAATGCAATTTCAAAAGCTGTAGAACAGATTTTGGTTTTTGACGCACTATTTTTAAATGTATTCTGTAAAGCCTTTTTAATAATGTTTGAAGTATCATCAAAAATAGCTTGATCTTGCATTGGCAATTGAATTTTTGATTCCATTAAATAAGCAAAAACTCTAGCAATACCACAGTTTGAAATAAAATCTGGTAATAGACTTAGATGGTTATCTGTGTACTCCATTATTGGTCCAAAGAAAATTTCTTTGTCTGCAAAAGGTACATTTGCACCGGGAGAAATAACTTCTAATCCTGTATCTATCATTTGCTGTACTTGATCTTGAGACACTAATCTTGATGCTGCTGCAGGGACAAATATTTCGGCAGGTAAGCTCCAAATTTTATCGTTAATTTCTTCAAAAGAAATCATGTCTTTAGAGACTAATTTGTTTCCGTCTTTGTTTAAAAATAAGTCTGTCATTTCTTCCATAGAAAATCCCTTCTCGTTTATTAAACCACCATCACGATCTATAATTCCGACTACTTTAGCTCCTAATTGTGTTAAATAATAAGCTGCTGCAGATCCAACATTACCAAAACCTTGAACAATAGCACGTTTACCATTAATGTCTCCACCATAAATATTATAATAATGTTTTACAGCTTCTGCAACACCATATCCAGTAAGCATATCTGCTACCGTATATTTTCTTGATAAATCTGGTGAGAATTTTTTATCTTCTATAACTTTAATTACACCTTGGCGTAATTGACCTATTCTATTAATTTTATCGGCTTCGGTTGGTTTAAAGTGACCATTAAAGATACCTTCTTGCGGATGCCAAACACCACAACTTTCTGTAATTGGAATTACATCTTTATCTGCGTCTACATTTAAATCTCCACCTGTTCCGTAATAATGTTTTAATAAAGGAGAAACTGCTTTATACCAACGCTCTAAAACACCTCTTTTTCTTGGATCGTTTGGATCAAAGTTAATTCCAGATTTTGCTCCACCAATTGCTGGTCCAGAAACCGTAAATTTAACTTCCATGGTTTTTGCTAAAGACAAAACTTCGTTTTTATTTAAGCCTTTACGCATTCTTGTTCCACCACCTGCAGCTCCACCACGTAATGAGTTTATAACTGTCCAACCTTCTGCATCCGTTTCTTGATCTCTCCAATGGAATACAATTTCTGGTTCTTTATTTTCGTATATTTTAAGTAAATCTTTCATTTTAATTCTATTAAGTTGTTTAAAAAAGTAATGTCTCTAAATAAATTAATAGAATAGTTATAATTGTGTCATTTTGGTTAAGTTTAAAAATATGCTAACAAATATAAAAAACTAACAATTCAATATGCTTAGAAATGACTATTAAATTTATTAGTTTTTATAAATATTACAGTTTAGTCTTAAATACTTCTCCTGAAGAATGATTTTTAGAAGCTCCTGTAACAGATGCTAAACAATTAACTTGGTTTTCTAATTTTAAAACACCTAAAAAACCAAAAATTAAAGCCTCCTTAAATTCTATTAATTTATCCTCTGGAATACAAATTTTAGTTATTGTATAATGCTGAATTCTTTGCATTAAAAACGTGTTATAAACTCCGCCACCAGTGAATAACACAGAATCTAAACCTTCAATTTCTTTTGCTATTTGGAAAGCCACATGTTCTACAACTGTACACAAGATATCTTTTAACTCTAGATTATAATTATCTATTATTGGCAAGAATATCTCTTTAACCCATTCTAAACCTAAAGATTTTGGATGTTCTTTTTTATAAAATTCTAGTTGGTTTAATTCTGCATATAATTCTTTATGTATAGTTCCTTTAGAAGCTAAATCGCCATCTTTATCATAACTCAAATTAATTTGAGATACATAATGATTTAAAGCAATGTTAACTGGGCAAATATCGAAAGCAATTCTTTGGTTATTAATAGTTTTAGAAATATTAGAAAAACCACCTAAATTAATACATGCACAATATTTAGAAAACAATAATTGATCTCCAATAGGAACTAATGGTGCACCTTGACCGCCTAATTTGACATCTTGAGTTCTAAAATCGCAAACTACTTTTAAGCTTAGAAGAGAAGCTATATCTGGTAAATTACCAATTTGATACGTCAAGCCTTCTTCAGGCTTATGTAGTGCTGTATGTCCATGACTACAAACAGCATCTATATCTAAAATATGATGCTTTTTAATAAATTCTGAAATAACTTCAGCTAAAAATTTAGTGTAACTTTCATCAATATTTTTTAATTCATCTAAATTAAAATTTACTAATTCTGAGAGTTTTTTAAACCAAAAATCTGAATACGAAATGGTTTCAGCTTTTAAAATTTGATAATGCCAAACATCGGTTTTAAAAAAATTTAAATACGCTAAATCTACTCCATCTAAAGAAGTTCCTGACATTACGCCTATAACGTTATAGTTTTTTTGCTTCATACCGAGTAAAAATAGTAATCCTTATTGAATAAATGACAATTTAGAAGTATATTTGAGCTGTAAAATTATTGAATTATCAACATATAAGTATTATGGATTTTAATCTAACAGAAGAACATATTATGGTTCGCGATGCTGCTCGCGAATTTGCTAAGACAGAATTACTTCCTGGAGTTATTGAAAGAGACGAAAAACAGGAATTTCCGAATGAACTAGTGAAAAAAATGGCTGAACTAGGTTTCATGGGAATTATGGTAGATCCAAAATACGGAGGAAGCGGAATGGATGCTATTTCTTACGTATTGATTATGGAAGAGCTTTCTAAAATAGATGCATCTGCATCTGTAATTGTATCTGTAAACAACTCTTTAGTTTGTTACGGATTAGAAACTTATGGAAACGAAGAGCAAAAACAAAAATATTTAACAAAATTAGCTACTGGTGAAACGGTTGGTGCATTTTGTTTAAGTGAACCAGAAGCTGGAAGTGATGCTACTTCTCAAGCTACAACTGCAATTGACAAAGGTGATTATTACCTTTTAAATGGTACAAAAAACTGGATTACAAGTGGTGGAAGAGCTGGCGTTTATTTAGTAATTGCACAAACAGATAGAGAAAAAGGACACAGAGGTATAAATGCTTTTATTGTTGAAGCTGGTATGGAAGGTTTTTCTGTTGGTCCTAAAGAAAATAAATTAGGAATTCGTGGTAGTGATACCCATACTTTACAATTTAATGATGTAAAAGTACCAAAGGAAAACAGAATTGGTGAAGATGGTTTTGGGTTTAAATTTGCTATGAAAACTCTTTCTGGTGGAAGAATTGGAATTGCGGCTCAAGCATTAGGTATTGCTTCTGGAGCTTACGAATTAGCTTTAAAATATTCTAAAGAACGTAAAGCGTTTGGAACAGAGATTTGTAATCATCAAGCTATTGCTTTTAAATTAGCGGATATGTACACAGAAATTGAAGCTGCACGTATGTTAGTTATGAAATCTGCTTGGGATAAAGATCAAGGAAATAATTATGATATGTCTAGTGCTATGGCGAAATTATACGCGTCTAAAGTTGCTATGGAACAAAGTGTTGAAGCTGTACAAATACATGGTGGAAATGGTTTTGTTAAAGAATACCATGTTGAGCGTTTAATGCGTGATGCTAAAATTACTCAGATTTATGAAGGAACTTCTGAAATTCAAAAAATTGTAATTTCTAGAGGTGTTATAAAAGGATAATTATCTTCTAAAATATAAATGAAGGCTTTAAAATTTATTTTGAAGCCTTTTTTTGTACATTAATTTTGAGCTAAATAATCCACAACTAGTCTTAACTCTCCGTAAGAATATTTATCGTCTAACTGATGTTTTAGATCTGAAAGATTTTCAAATTCGGTTTTAGGAATTAATTTTGATAACTCATTAAAGTGTTTATTTGAAACTAAGTCGGTTATTTTAATTTCTCCTGAAGGTATAAAACTAGCCAAATGACCAAATATGGTATTTTTATTTAGTTCACGTTCTAATGAAATTTGCTCTATAGATTTTCCAGATTTATATAATTCTAATGTTAGCCTATTAGAGTCACCTTTTTGCTTTTTAGTTTTTTCTTCATCAAATAACTCTTCATCCTCGGAAGTTTGAATATCGTTTTCATGACAAAAATCTATTATAGCTTTTAGAATTTGAGAACCATACTTTTCGATTCTAACTTTACCCATATCTATAATTTGAGCTAACTCGGATTTGTTGGTTGGTAAAAGTTCGCTCATTTCATACAAAGCCTTCTGAGTAAAAACTTGAAAATGAACTAAGTCATTTTCTTTAGCAATAGCATTTCTTAATTCTCTAAGAATTTCAGCCAATTCTACGTTAGAAGTACCTTCAATAACATTCTTTCTTGCTTTTTTTGGTTTCTCCTTTGCTAAAAATACTGCTTTAGCTCTAAGTTTTAAATACATATTTGTATTAAACTCATTTTGTAATTCTTTAAAATAAAGCTCTTTAATTGTTACTAATTCTTCAATTGCATCAAACTGAACTTCTAAATCGTGATCTACAACTTTATTGTCTGTGGAAAAATTTAATTGATTTAAAGGTTCTTTTATTGCTGAATTTAATTCATTTGAAAAATAATGGATTGCTTTTCTAAATCGTTCCTGTATAATTTGTTTATTATCGATTAAATCAAAATCAATAATGAAATTTTTAAGCTGAGCCTTAAAACCATTAGCAACTTTTAATAAGTTAGTAATACTGGCTTTAGTATTAACTAATATGGGTTCTATATCACCAATTATAACTGCTCTATTTTTATAATAAATATCCAAAAGACGATTAATAGGATATAAAAAAGAATAAAAATCAAATATTTCAGATATTAAATTAAGTTGGAAATTAGCTATAGAAATTGAAAGGTCTTTTTTTGATGGTTGGTTTTCTTCGGCATGTTTGTTAAAAGATATTACATTATAATCTGTAATAATCTGATTTGAAGTAATTTTAGACTTCAAAACTAAACCTTCTAGGCTCTTACATCTACTTAGTGCAACATAAGTTTGTCCATGTGCGAAAGCACCTTGAGTATCAATAATTGCTTTTTCGAATGTTAGTCCTTGACTTTTATGAATTGTAATAGACCAAGCTAATCGTAAAGGGATTTGAGTAAACGAACCAGCTTTTTCTTCTACAATGTCTTTAGTTTCTGGATTGACTGAATATTTAATATTCTCCCAAGTTTCTAAAGTAGTAGTTATTGGTTCTTTATCTAAAGGACATTTAACAACTACTTTATCTTTTTCTAAAGAAATGACCTTACCTATTTTACCATTAAAGTACCGTTTATCTGAAGAACTATCGTTTTTAATAAACATAACTTGCGCTCCAACTTTAAGTACTAATTGTTCTTTATTTGGAAATGAAAAAAGTGGGAAATCACCTTCAATAATTGCTTTATATCTAGTATTATTACCTTTAAGACTCTCTAATTTAGTTTGATTAGTTTCTTCTGCATTTTTATTATGAGTAGTTAAAGATATATAACCTTCGTTAACTTTTGATTCAAATTCAGGTAGAAAACGTTCATTTAATTTATTAGCTGAGACTTCTGAAAGTGTATTCGTTCTAATTTCGTTTAAGATTTGAATAAAAGTAGGATTATCTTGACGATAAATATGTTTAAGTACAACTGTTTTAGGATTACTATTTCTAAAAGCACCACTACTAAAAAAGAATGCATTTTTATAATATGGACTTAAAATAGACCAATCGTTATCTTTAACCACTGGAGATAGTTGCTGTAAATCACCAATCATTAAAACTTGAACACCTCCAAAAACTAAACTTTTATTCCTGAAACGACGTAAAGTATTATCTATCCCATCAAGAACATCTGCACGAACCATACTAATTTCATCAATAATTAATAAATCCAAAGATTTAATAATATTAAGCTTAGTCTTTGTGAATTTACGATTGAAAGTGGTAGAATTAACTAAATTCTGATTTGGAATTATTGGGCCAAATGGTAATTGAAAAAAAGAATGAATAGTTACTCCTTTCGCATTAATTGCAGCTACACCTGTAGGTGCAACAATAATCATTCTTTTTAATGAGTTTTCCTTAAGCTTGTGTAAAAATGTAGTTTTACCAGTTCCTGCTTTACCAGTTAAAAAAATACTTCTGTCCGTATTATTTACAAAATCCCATGCTAAATCAAGCTCATTATTTACTTTCATAATAATTTATTTGATTAAGGTATTTTGATTGATCCCAAACTGCATATCTTTCTCAAGTATATTATTTTGGTTATTGATTTGATATAATAAATAACCAATAGTAGCTAAGTGATGAGTAGTATGACTTTCAGCAGAGGCTAA
>Ga0105354_1000125_pt1 | contig 48052 bp, 36 predicted proteins | sample GOMGulsemesocosm_FD_83658 | JGI IMG/M metagenome (GOLD analysis project Ga0105354, IMG submission 83658) | Methane-oxidizing microbial communities from mesocosms in the Gulf of Mexico - GOM9B Gulf of Mexico | ecosystem: Environmental > Aquatic > Marine > Cold seeps | place: USA: Gulf of America...
GGCTTATCAACAATTGGTAGCATTTCTTTTGGGATAGCTTTAGTTGCGGGAAGCATACGAGTACCTAGACCGGCGACAGGAATTACTGCTTTTGTTATTTTGTTCGTCATTTTCGTCCTTAAATTTTTATAGATAATTTATAATAGAGATAATTTTAATAATTGTCACGATGAAAAAACATTCCTAAAAATTATTAAACACTATCAATTGTCATCGTTTTAGCTCTAAGAAAACACTAAAGGAAATAACATATACTCAATTGCATTTAAAAATAATCAGGCATGTATGATTTTCGCAGTATAACTAATAAAAATTTTAACATTCCCCCTGTGTCAAAAGATTTTTTTATATATTTAACAACCGACAATACGTAACAATTGATCGATGAGCACAAATTAAACAGCTGTTTCTGTTGCTTTCCAAACCAAATCACAGATGCCATCTTTTGGAACAAAACCAGTAGGAGCTTGAAGCAATAAACGTCGAATATCTTCGTGAGCAAATTGATGACAAGCTTCATCAAGTTTAATTAATATTTTTTCAAGTTCGCTCCAATGCAACCAAGATTCGTGTGCTGACATAATACGACGATGGCTTGTTTGAGTGATATCGTCACCAATTAATAACTCTTCAAATAACTTTTCACCGGGCCGAAGACCGGTGTACTCAATAGAAATATCACCATCGGGGTTCTGCTTATCATTTACGGTCATACCACTTAAGCGAATCATTTTCGCTGCTAAATCTGAGATTTTAACGGGGTCTCCCATATCTAATACAAAAACATCACCGCCTTTACCCATTGAGCCTGCTTGAATAACCAATTGGGATGCTTCAGGTATGGTCATAAAATAACGGATGATTTCAGGATGAGTTACAGTAATAGGGCCGCCGCTTTTAATTTGCTTTCTAAATAAGGGGACAACTGAGCCCGAAGAGCCTAGTACATTACCAAACCTCACCATACAAAATCGCGTATTACCTTTTGCTTCCTTAGTTTTATCAGCTAATGCTTGTAAAACTAATTCAGCCATACGTTTGGTAGTACCCATCACATTAGTGGGTCTTACTGCTTTGTCTGTAGATATTAATACAAAAGTTTCAACTTGTGCTTCAATTGCAGCTTCAGCAACAAACAATGTACCAAAAATATTATTTCGTACACCTTCAATAACATTATGTTCAACCACTGGAACATGCTTATATGCAGCAGCATGATAAATAGTTTGCACACTAAATGTCCGCATAATAGTTAATAAACGGTTTTTGTGTTGTACTGAGCCAAGTAGGGGCACTATAGTTAATTCGTAATCTAATTCTTTGGCTAAATTTTGTAATTCACCATTAATTTGATATAGGGCGAATTCAGATAACTCCATAAGGACAATTTTTTTAGGACATTGATTTAGTATTTGACGACAAAGCTCAGAGCCAATTGAACCTCCCGCTCCAGTAATCATAACTACTTTCCCGGAAATATTAGCCTGCAATAACTCATTATCAGGTTTCACAGAATCACGACCTAGTAGATCCTCAATAGAAACTTCATGTAATTCATCAATTTTAGCTTTACCACTCACCAAGTCTGCAGATCCTGGAATAGATAAAATCTCAACTGAAAAATTTTCTAAACGACTCAATACTTTAGCAATTCGCTTTTTATTATCACGCGGCATTGCTAATAAAACTCGTTTAATTGAATGTTTTTCAATTAAACTGTTTATTTCAGAGCGATTAAAAACGGTAATTCCTTGAATTGTACTTTTTTGTATTTTTTTATCATCATCAATAAAAGCAACTGGAGAATACTCACTTCCGTGTATTAACGATTGCGCTAATTGTCTTCCTGAAGAACCTGCCCCATAAATAATTACAGCTTCTTTCGTTTTGTTTTCTCTATTAGACAAAACAGTAAGAACAAAAAAACGACTACCGCCGATTAATATCATTAAAAAGGCAGCAAAGATTATCGGTACTGTTCGGGGTAAAGGTACATGTAAATAATAAGATAACAATATTAATGACAAAGTAGACATTAATACAGCCAAACCAATAGATGCCGCAGCTTTACTACTTAGAAATCGGATCACCGCTCGATATAAACCCAACCTAACATTGATTACAAGAGCTATCGGCATTAATGACAAAAGCAAGTTCCAAAATTGCTGGTTGCCAAAAATGGCAGAAGTGTCAAGCCTAACAAGCATAGCAGACCAAAAAGCGGTACTTACAAAAAATAAGTCTGCAAAAATGCTAATCAGACGTTTAACTGTTCGGGGGGCTCTAAATAAAGCATTCAATGAAGAATTAGATAAACTCATATACGTTACGACAACCCTATTATTTACTTAAAATTAACATTACCAGCTGATTCCGTTAAGATAAAAGTAAGAAACAGGTAGTGAAGGCGTGCATTATACACAAATACACCCACTTGCTGTAGTTTAGCCCAATATTATTTACTGGCATGCTTGTTTAAGTATATTACCTATCACGGTACAAGTTTTTTCTATTTCTTCAGATGTTAATGTTGGATGTATTAAAAACATTAAACTCGTTTTACCTAGCATTTTAGCAATTGGTAAAGATTTTTTAGGCCGAAACCCCGTATTATCGAAGGCTTTCTCTAAATACACTTCAGAACATGAACCTTGAAAGCAGGGAACTCCTAGACTGTTAACTTCATTAACAATGCGATCTCTTGTCCACCCATGGTTTAAAAGTTCAAGTTTAACAAAGGCATAATACTTGTATTGTGCGTGCTCAATATACTCAGGCACTTTAACTAACCGAATACAATCAAATTTTGCTAATGTACTTTCTATTGCTTTAGCATTGTTATTTCGTTTAGTAAACCACTCACCCATACGTTTTAATTGAATACGTCCTATGGCAGACTGTATTTCAGTTAAACGCCAATTAGTACCAAAGCTTTCATGTAGCCATCTAAAGCCAGGAGGGTGCTCCTTATTGTAAATTGCATCCCATGATTTACCATGATCTTTGTATGCCCACATTTTCTTCCATAAAGATTCATCATTAGTGGTAACCATTCCACCTTCACCACCTGTTGTCATTATCTTATCTTGACAGAATGACCAGGCACCTACATGACCAATAGACCCGACAGATTTCCCTTTATATTTTGCGCCGTGTGCCTGAGCACAGTCTTCTATAACTTTAATATCCAATTCATTAGCCATGGACATGATTTCATCCATCTCACATGGCATACCAGCTAAATGTACGCATATAATTGCTTTAGTATTCTCTGTAATAACGGAAGAAATTGTCTCTGCTGTAATATTTTGGCTATTAACATCTATATCAGCAAAAATAGGTTTAGCGCCTGCTGTAACAATAGAGCTAGCCGATGCTAAAAATGTACGTGAAGTGACGATGACTTCATCTGTACTTCTGCCACCATTATTTGAGCCAACTCCCAACGCGACAAGAGCTAAATCTAGTGCTAAAGTACCATTTGATAAAGCTACTGCATGTTTACAGTCGGTAAACTCAGCAAACTCCAGTTCAAACTCACGGCCTTCTGTACCAGTCCAATAGTTTACCTTATTTGATAGTAAGACATTAGAGATGGCATTAGACTCTTCTTGAGTAAATGAAGGCCAAGGCGAGAATTCTGAATTTAACATTTATGAAGGTCCTTAATAACGGCAGGGGAGCCAAATGCAGTAACATCTGCAGGTATATTTTGAATAACTGTGGAGTTTGCGCCTATAATACTATTATTTCCAACCTCAACTAATTGTCGGGTAACCGCCCCGATGCCTAACCAAGCATTTTTATGAATAATAGAACCTCCAGCCAGTGCGACATTAGGACTAAGGTGTACACCTTCATCGAGAGCACAGTCATGCTCGACAATAGCACATGAATTTATGATGTTGTAATTTCCAATTTTAGCAAATGCATTAATTACTGCATTTGCAAATATAACACTGCCTTCGCCAATTTGAGCATATTTACTTATACAAGACCTTGGGTGAATAAGAACAGGTAAGCAAAAACCGTTTTCAACTAAAGACTTACATAACTTTGTACGGGTAACGTTGTTACCTATAGCGACAATTGCATTTTTAAATTCGTTACTAGCTTTTAGCAAGTCTCTAAAATCACCAATTACTGGCCAATGCTCAACATTCCTCTTTTGGGGATAATTATCATCAAAGAAAACAACTTCAAAACCTTGTAATTCTGCTAAATCGGCAACGACCTTACCATGACCACTTGCGCCAAAAATGGCTATCTTAATCAATTACTTACTCCCTGTAAATTTAGATATAGTAATTTCACCATCAGCAGAAATCCCTTCTTTTATAAAAACCTTTTTAACTGTTAGTAATAATATTTTTATATCCAACCAAAACGTTCTATTTTCAACGTACCAAACATCAAGTTTAAACTTGTCTTCCCAACTGATTGCATTCCTGCCGTTAACTTGCGCCCAACCAGTAATACCGGGTCTTACATTATGTCGTTTAAGCTGTTCTTTATTATATAATGGTAGATATTCAACGAGTAACGGGCGAGGACCAACTAGGCTCATATCTCCTTTCAATACATTCCATAATCCGGGTAATTCATCCAAACTAGAAGACCGAAGTTTTAACCCAAATGGGGTTAAGCGGTCAGAATCTGGCAATGCATTACCACTTTGATCAAAAGCATCACGCATACTACGAAACTTAACCATTTCAAATATTTTACCATTTAAACCAGGGCGCTTTTGTTTGAATAGAACGGGCGTTCCTAACTTGAAGTGAATAAATATAGAAACAATTAATAGCACAGGCCATAGTAGAAGCAATACAAATAGTGCAGCTAAATAATCAACAGCCCTTTTCATTATCACCTCCAACAACCCATTTAACCCATTTTTCAGAAAGCAAATTCCGATCAAATTTTGATATAGCAAGTTGACGTGCTTCCCCCCCCATAACTTTCAATGCCTTTTTGTTAGATGCAGCTTGTTCTAAAGCTCTAGCAAAGGCAATAGGATTCTCAGCTTCTACAGAAAAACCACATTTTTGCTCTGTAATCATTCCTGCTAACCAGCCTGGATAATTATTTAATACTGGTAATCCAGCTGAAATATAGTCAAAAAATTTGTTAGGTGATGTACCAAAATAAAAAGCAGGCACATTTGCTAAAAGCTGTAAGCCTATGTCTGCGCTAGCCATTAGACCTGCTAATTTATCCTTATTTACAGGAGGATGAAAAAATACATTTAACAAGCATTCTTTTTCAGCCCTGTCTTGTAAGCTGGCCTTAAGCTTCCCCTGACCTACAAAAACTATTTTAATATCATTCCGACCTCTTTGCTGTAATTCTTTAGCTGCATCTAACGCAGCATCAAGCCCATTCGCCATACCATGAGTTCCAGTAAACACTGCCATCAAGTCCGTATCATTAACCCCCTTAGGTCGCCACGGTGTAGCGTTATTAGCAAAAATATTTAAATCACAGCCATTCGGCACCAACTCAATTTTTTCTTTTGGAACACCACGAGCAGAAATTCCATCAATAATACCTGGAGAAAGCCCTATACAACGATGAGCAGAGCGATACGAAAGCCACTCTAGAGCTGACATTAAGCCTAAAACCACAGGGTTTTTTATAACTCCCATTTGCTTTGGTAACTCTGGCCATAAATCTCGAACTTCGAAAACAAAAGTCTTTCTACGTAACCAGCGCGCAAATATACCCGGGATGCCAGCAGTTAATGGCGTTGTGGTAGCAAAAACAACGTCATAATCTTTAGTCAGCGCTAAACCAATACTTTTTATTGCAAACTTTAAAAAAGTAAGGCTTCGTTTAATTAGCCCATCACTATTTGAGTAGTTTAAATCAAATTCAATAATGTTAATGCCATCAACAACACCAGTACGTTTACCTTTTTGAAAATTATCCGTTAAGCCTGTTATACCACCAGAATAGCTACCGCAAACCATAGTAACTTCATGTCCATGTTGGATTGCTTTTTTAGCCATCTCATAAGAACGTATGCCCGTAGAGCCTTGAGGGGTAGAAAAGTGCTGATGAAAATATAAAATCTTCATAATATATATTATTTATTCCAGTTTAATTTGCTTATAATTTTAGATGGTTCAGTTACTTCTACTTCTAGGACGGGTAATCTCGTTTTTTTCATATAAAATCTAGATTCCCAGCCATCAACTAACTCAACGCGCTTTATATCAACATTAGCTGTTACTGTTAATGAAAAATCATCAGCGTTCACTGTTGAACCTTCTATTTTATATTCACCAGGAGCAAGTCTCCAGCGTAATATTGCTTTTTTCTTAAAGCCATATACGTCGTCAATGATTGTTAAATTTTGTGCTGACAGTGATATTTCTCTAGAGTGATTTACAGTTTCACTATCTACATATTTTGCTTTAAAGCATGTAGAATCCGTTTTGGTAAAAATCTCTGTGTATTGCTTTGTTCTCAACCAGCCCCCATAAAGAAAACGTGATAACTTCGGCATTTGCTCGCGGTCATCAAATTGAACAGTATTGTGGGCTTGTGTGCTTGGAAAGTAATCTAACCAACTCTTGTCTGTATTGTAACTAAAACTCCCTGCATCTCTTAGTTTATTTTCTCCTTTCAACCAAAAATCAAGGTGAAAAACATCACATTGGCTCGGGCGAAATTGAAATTTAGGATAACGCATGAACAAGCGAGAATACTCATTTGCAATATATACATACCCTCCTTCAACAAAGTTTTTAGAAGATGCTAACTCGGGTAATACATCTTTGGATTTCAAAGCAAACAAGATCAACGGTTGATCATAGGAACCATTTTCTGAATAACATTTTTTCTTATAAAATAATACAGAGGCAAGTTGAACTGTAGGCCTATAATCGCGATACCTTGTATTGGATAATGGAATTAACCGAGCTCCATCATTTGCACCTAAATTAGGTGCATCACCACTATTCTCATCAGTGAAGCACCTTAGCCAGTCAATTGCTAGTCTTAGTTTATTGATAGTGTTGCGTGAAAAATTAGATTCTTGAAACTCATCCCGAAACATTTCAGCTAAACACATACTATCTAACATAACACGATGATAGTTGACTGAATGCTGACTGAAGCTACCATCATTCATTATTATTCGTTTCACACGATTTTCAATCCAATACCGCCCCTGTTTTTTCCATTTCAGTGCCTGGGTAGTACTATATGAGTTATGCTCAAGCAAAAGCCCGCCGATATACAAAGCAATAGCTTCACTGGTTCCATGATTATTATCTTGAGCCATCGCATATATTACTGTTGGAGATATTCTAGCTAAATGTTCTTCTAAAAACTGAATAACTGCTGGTGATAACTTTTTTTGTTGTCTTAACAATAAACAAGCAACAGCAAGGTGCATAACCCTAAATGAAGCTTCTTGCCCACACTTCCAATTTATCCCTAGATTCACAGGGTTGTTTTGCGACCAATCTTCTAACCAAAGATTAAGCGTAGTTAAGTGAGTCTTATTTCCTGTTTTAATATATTCAATGCAAAAGTGCATTAGAAAATCGAAACGAGATAAGTCCCAAACGCCTTTTATATCACCCACATTCAAATCAAAGTCAGATATTTTACTCCAATGTTGATTCTGTACATTTGCCAACTTTCCAGAAATAATTGATTTGTGCCAAACGGGAGGCTCTTTTTTAAAATAATCACACCAGCCAAAAACCTTTGTTTCAACACTTTCTAATGAATCATTGATATCGATGGAAACATTTTCAAAAAAAGGTCCTCTAATTTCAGAGCCAATTTTCATATTTCGGGTTACCAAGCCAGCTTTTAAAGCTAAGCGATAGCTAATAACCCAAATAAGATTATGTAATCCTAATTTATAATAGGTAATTAATTTTGTATACATTAACTCTGTTCGCGTAACTGCTGGGCAACCTGAAGAGTAAATTCGGCAACTTCAAATATTTCTTCAGCACTAATTGGTGCAGGCTTTCCTTGGGCAATAGAATCTAAGAATGCTTTAGCACAAGCCTTTTGTCCCTTATCTTGTTGCCATAAATTCATTTTACTAAACCCTTTCCAGCCAAAGCCTTTTAGTTTTCTAAAATTATCTAACTGCAAAACTTTGCCTGCAGCAAATACTTCAACACGCTCTTTAGGGAATGAAGAAGAGCCATTAGCAAAATAATGAATAGTACCAAAAGAGCCGTCGGCAAAACTTAAAATAATAGCGGCTTTATCTTCAGTTATCGCTACTGAATTTGTATCACCCATTCTTCTTGCTTGTACTGAAACAATTTCACTTCCCGCAAGAAACCTCATTAAATCGATAAAGTGACAAGCTTCACCAATAATACGACCGCCGCCTACGTCAACGTCTTGTGTCCAATGCTCAGCAGGTATATCACCAGCATTCATCGTCATAATGAAAGATTTCGGCTCGGAAATGGACGAAAGTAATGCTTTCATCTTTTTAACCTGAGGTGAAAAACGTCGGTTAAAACCAACCATCACTCTAGCATTTTTATCTGCTTCTAATTGCTGGCGATAAGCTTCTTTTACTTGCTTTAACTGCTCTACGTTTATGGCTATTGGCTTTTCAACAAAAACATTCTTACCTTCATTTAAAGCTTGAGTAACAAAATGTGCATGTGAATTATGTTGAGTAACTATAGCAATCGTATTTATGTCAGAATTTTTTAACATTACATCAGTGTCTGTAGATGCTTTATGAAATTCATTTTTCGCGCCATGAATTACACTATTAATACCACCGGAGGTACTTAACGTATGCAGTTTTGCACCTGCTTCTTTAAAAGCTGGTATTAAAACTCTTGAAGCATAGTTACCTGCCCCAACAAAACCGACAACAGCATCACCTGCCTCTGCAGATATATAAGGAGTAAGCTCTAATTCAGTATTAGTCAATTCTTTAACGGATACATCCGGATATTGTAATATAATACCTAAAGCAGACTTATCGTTCGTTAATGTAGCGTAACCTTCAAGCGCATCTTTAAAAGGATAACGGTGCGAAATTAAAGATTTCACATCAAGTTTTCCACTTGAAAGCATATCTAAGATAGCTTCAAAGTTACGCTGTTCTGACCAACGAACAAAGCCAATAGGATAATCATTACCTTTATCTTCATAAGATGATTCATAACGACCAGGTCCATATGAACACGAAACTTGAAATGATAATTCCTTTTCGTAAAAATCAGCACGACTCAGCTCTAAGCCAACCACACCTACAAGAATAATACGCCCACGTTTTCGTGACATTTTAGCGGCTTGGGAAACAGGATCATTTGATGGAGTAGAAGCGGTTATTATCACTCCGTCAAGCCCATTGCCACGACTAAAAGCCATTCCTACGCTAATGGGATCTTCACCATTGCCTGGATTACAAGTTTCTGCGCCGAATTGTTTAGCTAGATCTAACTTACTTTGATCATAATCTATGGCTAAAACACGACAACCATTAGCTAATAATAATTGCACCGTCATTAAACCAATAAGTCCAACTCCGGTTACTACAAAACATTCACCTAAAGTTGGCTCTGCTAAACGAATACCTTGTAAACCTATCGAGCCAAGTACAGTAAAAGAAGCTTCTTCATCTGTAACATTATCAGGTATTCTTGCACATAAATTTTTAGGAACACGAACTACATCAGCATGAGGGCCATTTGAAATAACACGTTCCCCTTGGGTGAATTCATTAATACCTGCGCCAACTTCGGCAATAACACCAACATTACAATAACCTAGAGCTAGGGGCTGATCTAATTTGCTCTTAACAGCATCTATAGTTGTTGCTAAACCATCGGTTTTAACTTTATCTAAAACCATTTTTACTTTGTCTGGCTGTTTACGCGCTTTTTGTAGAAAATTTGCTTGACCAAACTCAACGAGCATACGTTCAGTACCAGCTGAGATTAAACTTGTTCTTGTATGAATTAGTAAGTTACCCGATTTTGCTTGAGGCGCAGGTGCTGTTACTAAGGAAGTTTCTCCACTTCCCATATTTTGAAGTATTTGTTTCATTTTTCTCTATCTTATCTTGGGTTCTTACTTGTTTTGACTTTAGAATGTAAACAACTATTAGCCTTTTCAAGTTAAATATTTTGATTACAATTAATTTACTATCTTAGATAAACAAAAGTCCTTTGCATGCATTTCATCGTAGAACTCTTCTTCTTTACAACCTACAACTTTTGGATTGTATGATCCTAAAACTTTTACTCCTAAATTTTTTGCAAAGTCTTTCAACCGTCTTTCCACTTCAATTAAAGCTAGGGTTGTTCTAGACTCTTCATCGACCCAAACATTTGGGTGATATGGAGTTAATACAAAAATGGGATTAATCTCATAGTCTCTATATTTATTTACAAGTTGCCCCATTGTTTTTAGTGCCTGTTCTGAAAACTGTTTTCCTTGTTTGATATAGTAGTTAGTTCCTCCTATAGGCACTATGGCCACTTTTTTCTTAGTAATATATTCTCTTGAATATATTAAACTTGCATCTGGCAAAAATACTGGAAAATCTGTTCCCATTTCATGTGAAAAGTGTGGAGCTGTTATTATCTCAATTTCGGCTTTTCCAATCTGCTGTAATGAACGTAAAAAATAGGAGGGGTTGATTAAATTTAATAGGTGAACACTATCAGGATTTGAGTCATATCGACCTGTAACAGTTGAAGACAATTGGCTTTTCATAGAGTTATAAGATTCACTATACCTTTTCCAACGTAAATCCCTGTTAAAATCCAAGGTCCATGGATCAATAGCGATAATAATATGCTTGAGACCTTTATTAGATTCATTGTTTAATAATTCAAAAGACAGAGCAAGATCATCTTCTAGGGAACCACCAGACACGCTAAGGTTAATTAGGCTACTACATATGTTTGAAAGTGACTTTGTCTTTCGATATGTACTTAACTGCATGGCATGACTACTACCCAAAATAGCACATTCAGCAACAATACCTTTTTTTGCAATAGCCATTTTTATATCACGTTCATTCCATGAATTATTTGGCCAAAGTAAGCCTGTCTCAGACTGTACCAATTTTTCAGCAAAACTATCAGGGGAGCTATTTGAATTATGCTTTTCTCTATAAATACTTGCTGGATCATAAATGTAACTTACTGTTGCTATGGCACTTATAGCCATTAAGGTGAAAAACATTAAGTTTAAAATATACTTTTTATTAGGATTCATAATTAAAATTGGAAATATAAAAATTCACTCTCTTTTTGTACAAACATAATAGCAATCACAGCAATAATTGTCATAATTACTGTAAAAAAGGTATTGGGTTTCCAACTAAACTTATTAGGAGTTGATATAAACTTAGTCAACCCTAAAGCAGGATTTTCATTCCGTAACCAGTCTAGTGTGTTTGGCGTAAACCAAACTATTAGTAATAATAAAAATATAAGTTGTATTCCTGAAAATATATCGCCGAATACGCCATTATAAAACATTCCCAAATATGTTATTCCTAAAGCAGCTAGAGGTTCAGAAAACACACTGAATGCTGATTCAAACGAGATTGGTAATGAAATGCCATTGAAACCAAACATGCTAGAATACATATTTAGTGCACCATCAATTGTTTGTGCACGAAACATAACCCAAGCAATAACAACAGCAACAAAAGTTAACAAACGACTACAGAAGAGACTGATAATTCCTTGAGTATTATTAGAACCAAAGATTGTTTTTGAAATAGCAATCCACGCATGATTTATTGCCAAATAAAAGCCATGCATTCCACCCCAAATAATGAAAGTCCAACCAGCACCATGCCATAGGCCACCTAGTAACATAGTGATCATCAAATTAGTACTTCTTCTCACTTTACCTTTTCGACTTCCTCCAAGCGGAATGTATAAATAATCTCTCAGAAATCCCGAAAGAGTTATATGCCATCGACGCCAAAAGTCTATAATATTCTTCGCTTTATATGGAGAGTAAAAATTAATGGGTAAAACTACACCAAACATCCTTGCTATGCCTATTGCCATATCAGAATATCCTGAAAAATCGAAATAAAGCTGCAACGAGTATGCCAATGCACCAGCCCAGGATTCAAATAATGTTAATAATACACCATTTTCAGCAGCCTCAAAAACTGGCGTTGCATAAACAGCAACGCTATCAGCGAATACTACCTTTTTAAAAAGCCCCAACATAAAGATTGTAATACCTACGGCTAAATGAGAAGCACGTAGTTTATAGAGGCTGTTATTAGCGAACTGAGGTAACATTTCCTTATGATGAACAATTGGCCCTGCAATTAACTGCGGGAAAAAAGTAACAAATAAGCAATAGTGAAGAAAATTGTATTCTTTTGTTTCTCCTCTATATGCATCGACAATATATGTAATTTGCTGAAAGGTGAAAAAAGATATTGCTAAAGGTAAGATGATGGTCTCTAGATGCATCGATGCATCTGCTAACAAATTAAGATTATCGATGAAAAAATTAGCATATTTATAATAAGAGATTAAACCTAAATTGATTAAAATCCCAAAAACAAGCGTTATCTTTGAGGACTTACCACCAAGTGATACACCAACAGCATAGTTAAATAGAATCGAGGCAAGAATAAGACCTAGATAAGCAGGGTTCCACCAGCCATAAAAAAAAAGAGATGCTGCAACTAACCAGCTAATAGCAATACGATGATGCCCTCGTTTACCTATGAGGTGAAAACCGAGCAATACAGTAGGTAAGAACAAAAATATAAAAATGTACGAATTAAAGAGCATATAAAATCAATCCAGCTTTTCTAAAATACAACCAGTAACAATACTTAGTAAGTTAATCTAAAAATTGTTGACACCACAATTCAAAGCAAAGTAAAGCAAAAATAGGGTAAGAATAATCAGCCTTGCCTTGCCTATCATCTTCTATCAACGACAATACGTTTTTAGCGTTAAAAATCCCTCTTTCATCTATAGTTTCGGTATTTAAACAACTATCAACCAAGGGAGCCAAATCATTTTGCAACCATGTTCTTAATGGTGCACCAAAACCAGATTTAGGTCTGTATATGATTTCGTTTGGTAATACTTTCTCAGCTGCTTTCTTTAATATCCACTTACCCACTCTACCTTTCTGTTTAAGGTTAGACGGAACCTCTGCAGCAGCTTCTACAACTCCCTTATCTAAAAATGGAACTCTTACTTCGACCCCAGTGGCCATGCTCATTTTGTCGGTATAATTAAAGTTATGATCAACAAGAAAGTACTTTCTTTCTAAAAACAGCATTTTTTCAACTGGATCATCGCTTTCTAGTTGAGCTATTTCATCCAATATAAACCCCATAGGGTTAGAAGATATTTTAGAGCTATCTTTAAATAAGCCTTTGGCAATTTTAGGGTCCAACCAATAAAAGTAAGAAAGTAAGCGTTCATTTTCATCCATGTCTGCGTACTGAAATGCTTTAGCAACCCTGCGTAATACCGCATTCTTTTTAGGTAACAACGATGTTGAGTATTGCAGCGTCTTTCGACAAGGTTTGGGTAACCATGACCAGTATTTTTCAGCCGTCACGGCGTAATGACGCCTATATCCTGTAAAAATATCATCTCCACCAGCCCCAGAGAGTAGTACTTTGACTCCTTCCTTTCTAGCCTGTTCACATATCAACAGCACATTCAACGGAGCAGGATCAGCTTGCAACTCATCTAAATGATAAATCATTTTAGGAAGTAACGAGGTAATATCAGGTGTTACTTTTAAAACATCTAAATCTACATCTAGCAGATCAGCGACTTTTTTAGCATAAGGTAAGTCATCAACAAAGCCTTCTTTTGCTAATGAGTCCCCACCTGAGTCAATAGTAAAACACTTAACTTTTTGACTAGATTTTTTATTAGCTAAAGCGACAATGAAACTTGAATCTAACCCACCAGATAAAAATGCTCCAACAGAGACATCAGCAACTAATTGTTCTTCAACGGCACCTTCTAACGCACTATAAACAGAATCAGTTAGCTCTGCTACAGTTTTAGACGTAGTATTGCAGGAAGGATATTGCCAAAAAGATTTATACTCAATTATCTTTCCATCTTTAATCCTCGCAAAATGTGCAGGTTTCAATTTGTGGATATTATCTAGTATGGTCTCCTCACCTGGACTCCAAAGAAAAACTAATGAACGAAATAAACTATCGAAATTAAACTCCTTTTTAATAGAAGTAACTTCTAATAGTGCTTTTATCTCGCTCGCGAAGTAAAAGCCATTTTCGTTAACACTATAATAAAAAGGTTTTACGCCGTAATTATCACGAGCAATGAATAGCTCCTGCTTGTTTTTATCCCAGATAGCAAATGAAAAAATTCCGCTCAGCTTATTTAAACAATCATTACCGTATTCTAAATACAAATTTAATAATACTTCGGAGTCTCCAGAAGAAGAGAACTGATACCCCTTTGTCATTAATTCGTTTTTTAAACTCTGGTAATTATAAATTTCTCCATTAAAGACAATGCAAGCCCTATTTTCTATGTCCCAAAGAGGTTGATCGCTTGACGATGAAAGATCGATAATACTTAAACGAACATGGGCTAAATGTACATCACCATAGCTATATATAGAAGTATTATCAGGGCCACGATGACTAATTTTATCGGCCATACTTTGCAATGTTTCTTCTTCTAAAAATCCAATAGCTCCTGCTATTCCACACATAAAACAAACCTTAACTGGAAAAAACTCTTCGACTACATTACTAGACCTCAATTGGGCAGCTAGTTATAGTAAGAGGAAAAATGGAAAATAAACTATGTCAATATTGTTAACTACGAGAAAACATATCGAAGATTGCCTATTCGTTTATAATTAAATTAGCTTATGATGCTCAAGAAACCTTTTTAAACCGTCTTTTAACGATATAGTTGCTTCAAAACTCAAGATATCTTTTGCTTTGCTCACGTCTAAAATACTTACCGGAATATCAGAAGCTCGACATTCTTGATGAGTAATATTTAACGGCATATCTAAGTTAGCTTTAAATTCGCTAATAACATTTAACAAACTTTCACCAGAGCCACAACCTAGATTAAATACAACCTCATCGGAATCTGTTGTTAAAATAGAGTGACAAGCATTTACAACATCATCTATATATATATAATCTCGTACATCCTCCCCCGTACCTCTAATAACAATGGGAGTGTTATTAGTTAAGTGTCCAATAACAATGCTAATAAACCCTTGTCTACCGTGAATATTTTGACCCGGTCCGTATGGGTTTGACAGCCTTACTACCTTACAATTGGTATTAGATTGTCGAGAAAACAAACTAATGTAATATTCCATAGTCAATTTCTGAATACCGTGAGTACTTATAGGAGCAGGACAAGTATTTTCATTTATCGGGCATTCTTTTTGTATCCCATAAACTGAAGACGAGGAAAAGAAGATGAATTTAGCAATATTATGAGTCTCACATAAATTCAGCACCTGCAACAGTTGAGAAACGTTGCTGAATAATTCTTTGCTTACATCAACCTCATCTCCTGGGACAGTAGAAGAGACTAGATAAAACACAGAAAAAGAGTTTTTAATAACCTTTTCAACGTCAGTTTTGTTCGCTACATTCCCCTGGACCCATGTTAAGTTGTCATGGTGAAGTTCTGCAGTTTTTTCGCCTCGGTCTAGAATATCAACCTGATAACCAGACTTAAGAAATCCTTTAGCTAAGTTAATGCCTATAAAACCAGCCCCAAGAATAGATATTTTTAAAGACATATTTTAATCCGTTTCTAATTCGAGAAGTTTTCGGTAGCTGTCTACCGATATTGTATTTGAATAATTCGATTCAGCTCTTTGTCGTGACAACTTAGCAATATTCAAGCGGATATCTTTGTTTTCAATAAGAAATAATAAAGCATCAGCAATTTCCGTAGGAGAATGAGCTTTAATAACTTTACCACATTGACCATCATCCAGAATGTCTGGAATTCCGCCAGCCTCGCTACCTATACTAGGCAAACCGCAAGCTATAGCTTCTAAAAGCGCCATTGGAAATCCCTCGTAATGTGAAGGAAACAAGAAAATATCCGCAGAGCAATACTTACTACGTAACTCTTCTCTAGAATGAATAGGACCTGTAACAGTTACAACCTCCTGTAAACCATGCTTTTTGATTAAGAGCATCAGCGCTTCTTCATCACAATAAATAGGCCCTACAAGATCAACTTTGAAGTTAGCACATTTTTTCAATAAAATTTCACTTGCAGCTAAAATATCATGAATGCCTTTTTCTTTAATAATCCAACCGACATATAGCACGTTAATTCGATCATCGGATGATGTTATTGATTTGGTGTTTGGTGCAAAAAATGTTGTATCTACACCACCCGTAATCAGTTTGACTTCGGACTTTGGAAATATATTTTTGAAAAATTTCCCCCAAGACTTTGACTGGCCAACAACAGTTGCTTTAGACGTTGCAAAACGAGCTAAAAATTTACCAAATGGAGAAAGGGACGAATAAAACTCAGGAAAATTCCCATCAACCATAACCATGTAAACACGAGCGCCCAAAACTCGCCCAGCTAGCGCCCAAACTGATTTTTCCCAAAAAGAGCGATTGGCACTTGAAAAAAATAGTACTTTACATCCCTTATGCTTAAAACAATATTGAACCAATTGCAAAATCAGTGAAAAAGGGTGAAATATACTTTTCAACTTTCCTGTTGGCTTACTTGAATCAACAAAATCGATTCCTTTCAGCCCTTCTCTAAGTAAGTATACAATTGATGCTATACCCCCAATTGCTGGTGGCTGCGGGCCGATTATCATCACTCTTTTATTCATATTATTATATACGCTTTTATTGATATTACTGAAAACTAGAAACCAATGAACTTTAACGATGGTTATTATTATTTATTCCAAGGTACATCTTTATTTTATCTAGTAAGACATTACCCTGTAACCATTTTTATTTTTGTTGTATTGTTGAGTTAACTTTATAAAATATCTGGAGTAGTTTTTTCCGAAGAAACATAGGCATGTAAAATAAAGCTAAACCAGCAATAGACCTTGTTTTATTGTGAAAGCTGCGAGCTGCCAATAAACCTTGGAAATAATACTTTATGCCTGTTCGATCATTCATATCAAGATGCGCTTTACCTATATCGACTTTACAATTTCCTTGCAGATTTTTATACATTGGGGCATCGATATAGTTTAGTTCGAAATGTTTCTTCATAATTAATAACGTTCTTTTCTTTACATCTCTTAAATCGCGATCGGTTTTAGAGGAAATGCGGTATTGTAGAAGCTTAGCGCCATTAATTAGAACTTTCTTTTTAACAGCTAGTCTTAACCAAAGCTCCCAATCTTCAATAAATCTGAAGTTATTACTTTCATCAAACCCTCCAGCAAGTTCAAAATCTGCTTTATTTAAAACAACAGAAGAAGTCATAATTTGGTTAGCATTGATAATATCTGTATAGAGTAGAGACTTTACTTCATTTTCGTTGATATAATTTAAATGATGCCGACAAATAGTAGTATTACCGATTGGTTCAAAACTCGATGATACCAGTGCGACATTATCATTAAGCAATTTTGTTTGTGCACTTAGTAGTTCTGGCAACCAAATATCGTCAGAGTCTAAAAAAGCCAGAATACTGCCATTCGCATGTTTGACACCATAATTTCTTGCCGCTGCAATTACCCCTTCATTATCAAATTTAAAGTATTTTATCCGCGGTTCATGATAAGAGTGTACAACCTCATAAGTTGCATCTGTTGAATAGTTATCAATGACGATAAGTTCAAAGTTTAGGTAACTTTGCACAAGAACTGAATCAATAGCTGCTTTAATATATTCTGCCTGATTATAAGTTGGCATAATAATACTAACTAAATCCGCATTGTAGTTTTCAAATTCCATGTTTACTTCTAAATTCCTTGAAATCAATTATATCTTTTAAAGATTATTTTTTTATCTGAAATAATGAACAACGTTGCGATCGCATATAGAAGCCATATATCCCAGAGTATTGCATTATTAAATAGAAAAGTACCTATTATATAAGAAAGAAATACAAATGTATGCATGCCTATGTATACCCTCTTCAATATAAAGTAGAGTAAAACTATAAAAAATAACATCCCTGCTACCACCCCATAATTTAAAAGAGATAGCATGAATGAGTTATCTGAAAACAACAGTCCATCAGAAGTTTTTGTTGTTGTGACTATTTTTGTTGGTACGCCAAATAAAAATGTAGTTAGACTCTCAGACAACATGTCTATCGCCATAACTGTTTTTTCTATGCGACCACCTGAACCACCTGAGTTTGTTCGTTGAAGAACACCTTCAAGAATAGGAGTAAACATTAAAAACGTTAAGCCCGAAACAATAGGTAGATAGAAATATTGCAACGGTATTATTCTAAGCATGTAAAACATTGAAATAACTAATGAGGAAACTAATGCATACCTTGATCCTGACAAGTGTATAGCCCATATAGTAACTACCAGAGAAAGAAATAACAAAAAATTCCCTTTTAACCTCCTCGGTTTTAATCTAGATAGAATTAGAAATATCCCCAATACCAAGAAGTTCCCAAAAAGATTTGATCCTATTAGAGTTCCATTTTCACGGTACCCTCCTTCACCTGGGTCAAGAATGTACATACCAGCTCCAGTATCATCTAATGCCATTCCTGTAACAACGTATGGAAAAAAGTTGTGATGAACTATTCCAAATATTGCTTGAACCACAACATTAAATATTATGATTGAAGATATTTTTCTTTGTGAATATTCATTCTGAAGTATGTAAAAAAGACTAGTAAAATAAATAAAGACCATGAAAACAGTACGGTATTTTGAAAATGAAATTGCTTCGTAATAAGTCAAATTTCGAATAAGAACCACGGTTATCATTAAGGAGAAATATACAATTAATATCACTAAATCTTTTTGACGAAGTACGGTTCGATAAGCAGACAAAAAAACAAGAAATAGACTCAAAGTTACAGCTAATATGTAAGGGCTAAATCCAAAAACAGTTCCTATATTGAACAACATATCAGTCCAAAATAAGTAGGGATAAAAGCTAATCGAAAATGCCATTAAAAGAAACAACAATTTATTTTTAGAAAAAATTAAATTCATCTATCCATTCTTATATTTTAATATAGAAGAGTCACGTAGCAAAATTACAGCAATCATATTTTGGTAAAATTTCTGTTACAAAATAATAGTAAAGCTTCAATTTCACGTTCGACTTTTAAATTTGGGGCTGGATTATAACCAGTATCAAGAAGCTTTTGAATACTAAAATGAAATTGAGGACTCCTTACAACATCCTTTATAGGATCATGTGTTATTTCAGCTCGAATATCTGTTATGAAATGATAACGCTGACCAATATATTTAGTTACTTCCAAAACAGTAGGAGACCACTGTCCGCCTAAATTATATAAACCGTCACCTAATTTATTACTTGGTAGATCAATAAAGTGCTTAATAGCTAAACAGAAGTCGGTAATGGAAACAAAATCTCTTCTTTGTTGCCCAGTGGATTTCAATACTAATTTGCTATTTGTTACTACTTGCTTGCATAAGTCATTAACTAATAACATCCAGCAATTAGCTTCAGCGCTTTTAGGGACGCCAAAAGCATTAGACAAACGAATAACGACTCCTTCTATGCGACCACTTTGTTGAGCCTCCAAAACAAGCTTTTCTTTAGCAAGGTGGTTAATAGCATAGGGATGCGTATTGGTTGTAGGGCTTTCTTCTGAAACGCTACCCAAAAGTGTTGAACTATATACATGTGCTGTTGACAAATAAATGATTCGCTTAACATTATTATTAACTGCAGCACGTAATAACTTTTCAGTGGCTTTAACATCAAGAGCTAATTCATCAGAATTAGCATTTGCACATTGCCCTGCATTCATACCCGCTAAATGAATTATAGTATCTACATTTTCACATATAGAGTTCAAGGATAATTGATCATGCCATTCGGTTTTTACTAGTGTTGTTCTAATCAGGGATTCTTCCTGACAAAGAGATGACCTAGAGCCTAAAAGCATTTCAATATTTGGAACTTTCACCAAGAAATCCGCTAACCTTCCGCCTAAAAACCCGGTTGAGCCAGTGATTAATAATTTCATAATATGGAATCCTTTCAGCTTTAAAGTATCACTCGAATAATGCTGTTATTTTTACCCAAGAAAACAAAAGGCTCCTTAACATATAGAGAATAATATAGTGTTATTCAATATAAAGTAGGAGCCAATTTACAGAGATATAAACTTTATTGCTTATTCAGTGATCCAGGGTGCGTTACCTGAATCCCATAAGCTTTCTAACAGGTCTCTATCTCTTTTAGTATCCATACATTGCCAAAAACCATCATGCCTAAATGCAGCTAACTGATTATCAGCAACGGCGCGATTTAAAGGTTCTCGCTCTAACATTACGTCTTCATCTTCACCAATATTGTCAAAGAATGATGGTTCAATAACGAAAAACCCGCCATTTATCCAACCACTGTGAAGTTGTGGTTTTTCTTCAAAACAACTTACAACACCATCTTCGATAGTAAGCTCTCCAAAACGAGCGCTTGGTCTAACTGAAGTTAAGGTAATAGATTTTTGCTTTTCTTTATGAAATTTAACTAATTCTGTTAAATCAACATTACACAAACCGTCACCATAGGTAAGCATAAAAGCTTCATTGCCAATTATTGGCTGTAGCTGTTTAATTCTGGCACCGGTTAAGGTACCAACACCCGTGTCAACTAATGTAACTTTCCATTTTACAGGAGCTTCAGAAATAACTTCAATTTGGCCATTACTTAAGTCAACAGTAAAATCTGCCGCACTTGAATAATAGTTAGCAAAAAATGACTTTATTGCCTCAGATTTATAACCACAAGCAACAACAAATTCATTAAAACCATGACTCGCATAATGATTCATAATGTGCCAAATGATAGGTTTCCCACCAACTGTAACCATTGGTTTAGGAACTGACTCGGTATATTCTGCTAATCTAGTGCCAAAACCGCCGGCTAAAATTACTACTTTCATGCTATTTATTTCCTACTATTTGTGTTCTATGTGCCAATTGTAAGGTATCTGATCTGACTCAGGTTCTTCTCGAATGATTTCATCGGGATCATGAGGTAAAGTAGCGCAATTTGCTACAATTGCGGTTTCACCGCCTACCCCTTTGAAGCCGTTCCACACTCCTGGCGGTACTTTTACTAAAGAGTAATTTTCTGGCGAGAGAAATAGTTCATTAATTTCCCCTCTCGTTACACTGCCTTCTCGATCATCATATAACACGAACTTAATCTGCCCACTTACTACGGCATAATTAAGTGTGACTTCTTTATGAAGGTGCCATGCTTTTATCGCATTTGGATGAATACAAGAGAAATATATTTCTCCAAATTTATCGAAATGTTGCGAATCAGCACGTAACATATGCATAACTTTTCCTCTTTCATCGAAAATCTGTTTAAGAGGTATTACTTCTACGCCATCAATCACAATATGTTTCCAAAATACAAATCTATTTGCTCAGTAGTAACATCAATTGCTTGTTCACCTTCAGCAACGCGTTTATACCAGCTTGCCGTAATATTTAAGGTATCTTGAACTCCCCACTTAGGGAACCATCCTAAATCAGCATGAGCTTTGTCACAATTAAGCTGTAACAAGTTTGCTTCATGAAAATCAGAGGCTACATCAGCGCTTATCACTTGCCCTTTACCAAAAACATCAACAATTTTTTCAGCAACTTGTTCGACTGTTGTTGGTGTTTGTGTATTTGGTCCAAAATTATATGAATCGCCATTCATCTGTTTGCCATTCAAAATTGCAGCTCCTACTGAAATATAGCCTGAAAGAGGCTCTAGAACATGCTGCCAAGGCCTTGTTGAATTAGGGTGTCTTAACTCGATCGCTTCACCTTTTTCAATAGCCCTTACACAATCAGGAACAATTCTGCTATCTGAGTAATCACCACCACCAACCACATTACCGGCTCTAACACTTACAGCCTGAAAGTCTTCTCTATCATGTAGAAATGAGCGCACATATGAGCTAAATAAAATTTCTGCCGCTGCTTTAGATGCACTGTATGGGTCATGGCCACCTAGTTTGTCAGTTTCCTTGTATCCCCATACCCACTCTACATTTTCATAACATTTGTCAGAAGTAATGTAAATTAATGCTATTACTGAGTCGCTTTCTTTAACACACTCTAAAACACTAAGAGAACCCATTACATTTATATCGTAAGTTTCCTTAGGGTTAGTATAAGACTCTTTAACGATAGCTTGAGCAGCTAAATGGAAAACAACTTCAGGTTTAAAGCTAGAAAAAACAGATTTAAGTTTTTCACTATCTCTAATATCACCTTCAAAGTGAACTAATTTATTTTCTAAATCGAGTAACTCAAAATGACTCCCTTCATAGGTCGGTGCCAATGCATAACCGGCAACTTCTGCACCCGCTTTTATCATTAGCAAAGACAACCAAGAACCTTTAAATCCAGTATGTCCTGTGATTAAAACCCTTTTACCCTTATATGCACTAAAATCTAACTCACCCAAAATTTAACTCCCTAACTAAATAACTTTTGATAATTAACTAACGCGGCTTCGACTGAAAACTTTTCTAAAAATGTATTTTTGCTATTTTCGCCCATCTGTTTTAAGGACGTCATATTATCGAAACAACTTTCAATTGCTTCAACCAATTCAATTTTGCACCCTGGTTTAACTAAATAACCATTTATTTCATCCTCTACCTGATGGGGTACACCGGCCATTTCACATGCTATAATTGGTTTAGAAAACATCATAGCTTCTGAAATAACATTTGGTAAGTCTTCATTGGAAATAGAAGGCAAAACAAATACATCACAAGTATTATAAACTGCTCCAATATTTGCTGTTGAACCAAGCAAGCTAACGACATCTTGTAATTTATTAGTTTCGATGTAATCAGTTAGAGTTTGCTTTTCCCTACCTTCCCCTTCAATATTAAAGTAAAGTTTGCTTCTTAACTCCGGACGAAAGTTTAATAGGTGCTGTATGGCATTTAACAACACTATTTGCCCTTTACGCTTTTCTAAAAGACCAATATTAGTAAAAATTATTTTTTCATTGTTGATATCGAACTCTCGATTTCCCTTTATATACTCGCTAAACCTTTTGGTTTCAATGCAATTATAAATGACTTTACGTTGTTCTTTTTTTATCCCTAAAACTTCGTTTAATGCTTTCCCTGCATTATCACTTCCTGTTATAAATATATCGACACACTTTATAACTATTTTGTCGAGAGGGTATCCGAGGCGTCGAAAAATAGATCGGTATGGTATTGCTGTATTATTAACAACCATATATATTTTATTTATACCAACAAGGCGCCCCACGATTGCGATAGTTCTTGTAGAAAGAGCTCCAGGATAACCACCATTATTAAGAAATAAAACATCGATTTTCTTTTGTTTTAGAAAGCTATACTGTCTAATAATATTGTCTAAAAAAATAAAAGGTAAAAATAAAAACCTTATAATGTGCATTACACGTCTGAGGTTGCGCTGTAGAAAACGAGTTTCCCCCATAAAAAAGCCGCTAAGATTTAGCAAATCAAGCGCATGGATCCCTTCTAGGCTATTAACTCTAGGTGATAAACCTGCCTCATAAGTTTTGCTATACCGATAAGCAAATTCTACCTTCAAGCCTTTTAGTTTATCTCTGTTATTCATAATAACAGCCATCATATTCTCACAACCTGCGAAGAAATCGCAATCTGAATATAAGAGTATCCGTTTTGTCAAAGCTCACTTCCCAAAGAATGTAGTTATGCTCTCAGCCACTCTAAATAAAAACTAAACACGACTAAGCTGAGCCTGCAAAATAAACCCGCGATACTACACACCTACCAAACGAGAATCAAGGTAATTTGCCAATATAATAATGTAACAATAGATGGGGATGATAACAATTATTGGCTCTGTATCATATTCAAAATACCACGTTCTAATGTTGTTTCTGGTTGCCAACTAGCGTCATTATTGAATGATAAATAACTACATTCAAATTCCATACTCTCGCCAAGTCTATATTCTTTTTTTCCTATTTGGACCTGTTTAATGTCTGCCTTAGTTAGATTTACAACTAACTTTACTAAATCAACAAGTTTTACAGGTTCCCCTGAACAAATTGAATACGTTTTTCCTAAAAATTGATTATCTAGGTCAAATAAAGAAATTAAAATAGCGTTAACGAGATCATCAATATATACAAAATCTCTAAATTGCTCACCTTTGGTCATTTCTATTGTTTCACCTTCACTTAACGTATTGATAAGCGCAGGGAGGAACATTTCTTCCCCCTGCCCTTGACCATATATTATTGTTGGTATTAATTGAACAATTGGAAAGTTAGACTCTCGAAATAAAGTATCTAGCAATAAAGATGTGGTCGATTTTAGAAAACCATAAGAATTAGATGGGGAATATATATTAGGAAAATTGCGAGTGAAAGCACTCATGTCATATTGGTCAGACGAACCAATGAAAATAAATCGTTTTAAACCATTTAATCGAGTCGCGGCTTGTACTATGTTAAGGTTTACTTGAAAGTCACTTACCAATTCATGTGTGGGTACTTCTTTTAAACTTCGTCTGTCCTTACCTGAAGCTAAATGTACAATATAATCAGGCTGTTCTTTTTCAAATATACAACAAAGTTCTTCACCTTCATTGTAATTAACCCCAATATAAGAGACCTCTGGTATTGCATTTTTTACTGAGGAACCAAGACGAGTAGTAACAACAACTTCGCAATCATTTTTTAATAATTGTTTCGTTAAGCTATTACCAACAAAACCGTTCCCGCCAATTAAAATCACTTTCATTTTTTATTCACTTTCTCAGATATTAATTTATTCGATAAAAATACTAAAGTAAAAATATTTGCTACAATTATCCAATATAATTACTTGTATACCGTTGTTCTTAGGCAATATATCGACCATGTCTTATCCAACTAGTTTTTGGTAAAGTAACCAATTCTCGCTTTATTCAATTGATAGCGCCGGTCTTTATTCGCTAAGATAATCAAAAAATATGAAATAATAACAACTACGGACAAAAAGGCTAAATAGACAACCAAATGTTCTGTGTTTTTATGCGGCTCTTCAAATATTTGCCCTATTGCTTTGGGAAGAAAAAAATAAGCCATCAACAAGAAGGTAAGGATAGATAAAACTGACTTTTTAATAATGGCACTAAGAGGGAAAAGTCCAAAAATTCCCTTTATAGCCACTAATGCGCTAACTACACTTACTGCTATTTTAGCTAATGCAAGTGACTCAATCCCATATTCATTTGAAAAAGCATAAATGACGCCATAAAATACCAGAGGTAAAAGCACAGCTTGTGTATTAATATATTTGTATTTCAAATTGGTAACAAAATAATATGATGCTGGCCGTATAACAACCCCCAAGATAGTACTAATCATTAATAGTTGTAAAATAATGACCGATGAATGATATCCACTTCCAACCCAGTAGCCGACAAGATATTCAGCACCTATAACTAAGGTTGTAACTAAAACAATATATAGTGGTAATGTATATTCAATTATTTTCGACACCATTACTTTTGTTTGTTCAATTAACCCTTGACCTGAAAAATGGTTTAATCGTTGAGCAAGAGGCGAATAAAGAATATTCCATAAATTCCTGACAAAATTTAAAAATGTGAAGCCTATTGCATAAATAGCTACCTCTTGAACACCAAACCATTTCCCAATAATGATTAAATCTAATTCATGGTAAGCTATAAAGCTGAGTGTTAAACCAAATGAACTAAAAGCTAATTTCTTTCCTTTTTCAAAGTATTTCTTATTGAGCCTTAAGGATTTAATTAGAAGTTTAATGTCATAGTTGATTTTATTTTGAATAAATACAATCGCAATAATTGATGGGATTATTGATAAAATAGTTATAAATAGATAATACTCACTCAATAAATACGTATCTTCGGTGAAAAAGAAATAAACTGAAAATATCTTTAATAAATTAAAAATTATATTCACTTTGAGTGATAGAAAATCCATTAGTCGGATTATAAGTATGAAATCTACTAATCTTTGTAAGAAAATCTGAATCGGTAATAATACACCTATAATGAGAAATAACTCTTTTGCTACCTTTCTATTTTCTGTACCCAAGTCACTCAAAAAAACTTCAGGAGAGTTAGACAAATAAACCATAGAAATTGAGAAGGGTATAAAAAGCAATAACAGTAGGAATAAACTAAAGCCAGTAATTCCAATTTCTTCTGCTCTATTATTTTTAGATAATGCTTCACCTGCGAATTTTTGCCCCGCAGATAAAAAACCTATATCGGCATAAGTTAAATAAAGTGAAAAACTCATGCAAAAAACATATATCCCATACAACTCTTGATGAGTTGATAAATGAGGAATAACTATAATTAAAGATAAAAAACCAGAAAGTAAAGATAAAATGCGCCAGAAGTATATCTTTAGATAATTGTTTACACCGACATCAACCATTTAACGTTTCTAACCTATTATTACTTACCAAGCTCATCTTCATATTTCCTTCAAAATATTAACCATCTTCATATCTATGATTTTCATTTATTTGTGCCAAGATACCAACTCTTTAGACCAATCAGAGATAAAATTATCTGATTCGGAGATGAGATAGTACTTCAATTTATCAACAATCTCTTTAGTTTCATGGCTACTCCACCATTCATCAATATTATCGTACGTATTACTGATGAAAAGAGCTGCAGATTCAGGAGATGCATGAATAACACCGACATCCATCAGTTCCATAAATAAACTATTTACTTCAGGCAAAAGTGCTAGCCTTTCGATATCAATATACATTAATACAGGTAAATCTGAATATAGAGCCTCTATCCATGTTGTAGAAATATGATCGGTAACAAAAATACGAGCGCTCTCAAATGAATCATATAATTTCACATTTTGATCAAAGGTTACATCGTCATTGAACTCAGCACTCCAACGTTCTTTATATCTCCACCCATAATCTTGCATATAAGGGCGATAAATGAACTGAGTTTTAGACTGCAGAGATAAACAGCTATAAAAAGAAAATTGATCTTCAAGGTAGCGTATAAAGCAATTACCATTCTCTCTGACATTGGTCCAAAATGTATGTCTAGGGTGGCCCGTGCTAACGAATAGAATGTGTTTAGATTCCTTTTCTTTATCTTTTTTAACAACACGCCTTAACTTCTGAGCTCCCATTCCGAAATTGAATTTTTCTCCCCAGCCGTAATATCTAGAAACGTAACCCGTTTCTATATATTCGAATCGACCAATTCCAAAACACTTTGATGCCCCCCCATGTTGAAACCCAAGTAATTCACCACCTTTTTTTATAAGCTCAGCGGCTGCAATTTTGTATTCGTCTTTCGAGCGAATACATGTTGCAGTTCCCAAAACTGAAATATTTTCAAGCCAATTATTATTGTTTTCTATAATTGAATTGAAGTCTTCAAAAAATGATTTCGGAAAACAGTTTTTAAGTAAAGAATTTACAAAAACATCAAAGGTATCAATCTCCTTAATAGAAAGTGCATTTCTATCTAACGGTTTTTCTTCTTCCAACGGTATAACACCAAGCAAAAATCGGGAAGGAATAATGACGACCTTGCCTAAACTTTTTGCAAAAATACGTAGGGTATCGTCAGGCTTAAAATAACCATCTATAATCAAGGTTGGATTACGCAAACTTAAATATAAATTTAAAGTTTTTGTTAAAATATTTTTTATCAAAGAGTTTTCAGTATAAATATTACTTCGATTTAAACTGTGTTCAATGCCGTTACCGCTCTCTATAACTTTCATTCCATGCAGCTTAGCAGCTTCAATGTATACATATTGGTTATATTCATCAGTTTGAAAGTTATCCATAAACTCCCAAGCATTTTTGGGTGGTAAATGAATAACTGTTTTGGTCTCTTTAATATATGCCGTTGGATGAAGAGTGTTCGCAAAAGCAATTTTATTAAAACGATCCAAAGCTACAGATAAGAAATTGATCAACCAAGCATCTAATATTACCCCCCAGTATGATTCATTGTTATTTACTTGGTGTGTACTATTTAGAATTACAGCCAACTCTTTTCTGTAGCGGTTTACTTTTTCTTCTACAATTATTGCAGCGTCAGTTTCGTAGCTTAGAGTATTCCAGCAGTTTTCAAGTACAGAATACTCTATAGATTCAAATTCATCTAAACAGCAATAGTCAACGACGCTTTCATTGATAAATATCAGTCCCGAAGAAAAGTCCCATGTATCTCTGAGTTGACTTACGACTAAACACTTTGGTGCATCTTTTTTACTGGTCAATTTAATTCCTGTAATCTATTCAAACTTAAGCTGAAATATCCGTGCAAATTAAACATAAGCATTGATTTAAAACAAAATTACAACTACTTATATTTTGCTATTTCCGCTTTTACGCACTTTTCTGCAACTACAAACAACTCTTCGAGGGAAACGCCACTTTTTTGAGAAATTTCAATTAAATCTCGTTTACCATCAGCAAGATTTAAAAACCAACTAATAGCTTCTATTGATTCGATATTAGTTCTTGTTCCTAAGGTAGGATATAAACCTCTAGGTCCAAGCTGTGGCTCACAATACTTTATAGTGTTTTCATAAATTCTATTCATTTCATGTGTTTGACATACATCAAAATAAGTGTCGGCTGCTTCTGCCATACCTTCAAATGAGATAAAATCTTTATTATCTTTAGAAGTATGGTATTCAGCATATTCTCCATATTTGGTTCTCATGAATGAGCCAACAGGAAGATTGAAGCCAGGAGAACAATATTGACGCTCATCACTACCAAGTGGATCAAAATCATCTATTCGATGATTTGTACCAAATTTACTATTAAGCGTTAACTCAGCAGCTACATCCGCAGCACTATCACCAATTGCAGACCGTTTATACCTAAACGGAGTATCGTTCCCAGTACATGTGATTACATAACCCGCATGTAGTTTTTCTTTGAACAACTCTTGGTTTCGCTCCAAATATGCAATTGAGCCAATTGTTTCAACCAAGAAAGCAAAGCGGTAAGTAAATCTACGCTTAGGAAGTTCTGCAAGACGCTTACATAACATTGCTGTTACTAATGGCCCAGAAAGCTCATTATTAGCCATCGAAGGGTGACAATTATATGTCGTGAAAAGAATTTCCTTATCTTCTTCTCCAGGAAGTACAACCTCAGCAAGTGTCATATGTCCATCGATATGGTCAGTATTAACTACTACCTGGTAATCACCGTCTGGTAGTGAGTCGCGTTGTTCTTGAGACAGGCAAAACCCCCATCGAGGGGCATAGTAGCTCATGACATACGGGATAGCACTTGGAAATTCAGGTAAACTATAAAGGTACTTGTCCAATTCGTCTCTACTTAAAGTTCCTTGAAATGGAATTGAATAGTTAACTAAATGTAAATTATTATCAGCAATGTCTAAAATTCGTTTACCATTTGGATCTATTATATAGGCTTCATTGACAACCCATTCTTTTGGCACTTTCCAATCGAAGACTTGAGTCCCTGATGGAACTTCTATACTTTTTAGGGGGATTAATTCAGAAAGAATTCGGTGCGTTTCACGGACACCTTCACCTGTCAAACTTCGCATTAATGGCCAAAGCTTGTCGAAATACTCTTCAATTTGTTTTGGATCAGTTTTATTAGAATTTGTTGTCATATCAATACCGTAAAATAATATTTTTATACTTATTTGTGTTTATTTTTATTTATCTATTTATTTTCAAATCGATCAAAATAAAAATACTTATAATTTAGCCACTTATAAAAGTCTGCCACAGGTTGTAATGTTTCAGACTTAGAGAATGATTTTTCATAATTAAATGCATCCATTTCGTCACTGAAATGAAACTCTATAATCGACGCTTCTTCTTCAGTAATTCGATCTCTCCATCGCCCAACATTTTTTGCTGAAATATCATAAAATTCTAAACCATTATAATTATTTCCTTTAGTGGGGCGTCCTAATACAGTTGGAGTGATCATTTTTTCAGTATATTCTATATTTAACCAGCTACAGATATCCCTTACGGTAGCTTCAGGGCTTGAAACGATGTCCTCAAACCGAACTACTTTATAACGTTCTTCACCATAAACTTCTTGATTAATAGAAGCTAACTCCATTCCTAATTTACCGCGATTAAGGATACTATTTAATAATGTTTTTTCATCATCACCAAACGTACCATAACGCTTCACTCCTGCTTTAATCGCCGCATAATTATCTCTTGGGTCTCGCACTATATGAATATATTTTGCGTCAGGGAACCAATCAAATATTTCCTTCGCATATATTTCTAAACTAGTCTCTTTCAGAACTTGATATTTAACACTATCACCTTTTTGGCCTGTAACATCCCTAAAAGCAGATGTCATACATTTAACTACTTCACTCATGTCGCCTAAATTCTTTCCATGAATTTTTTTAGAAAATGAACTTCTAAAATTTTCAATCTCATCTTCATTATTAAAGATATCGAAAGAGTGTAAATCATCAAAGACTACTTTATGGATTCGCTTTAATCTTTCTTCTTCACTGTATTCATCCCCAGTAAATATAGGAAAGTACCCATAAAACAAATTAACATCCGTTGGATAAACTGCTAATTCTGAATGTCCGTCGAATAAATTAAGTAACATGGTAGTCGCTGTTTTTCGATGCCCAGCGATAAATAGTGGGGGTAAATTTTCCATTAATGATTCTCTAATTATATTATTAAAATTTTTTTAGCATCCGTTGCTATCAACGAGGCTAACAATCTGATTCAATTACTATAAATACCAAAAGCAAGTACGTTAATTTAATCTGTAATTGGATACTACTCTATAAGTTCAAAGGACAATGGTGTGCCTCGGGTAATATCTGTCTTTGCCATTTTCCCTAACACTTTTTCATAGTTCTTAGGTAATAAGCCATAACCTGGTCTAATACTCTTTACATTTTCTGCTGTAAAGTGTTCTCCCTTATTAATATCTTTTACAACATACAATGAACGCCTAAATTTCGCATTTCCTTTCTCTGTTTCAGTTCTTTCGTAGTTCACTTTTCCTAACGACTGCCATGCGACTTTTGCATCGTTACATAACTGTTTTAATTCTTTGGGTTCAAGAGAGAATGTATCATCTGGACCACCACCATTTCGGTCTAAGGTTACATGTTTTTCTATTAAACATGCTCCCATAGCGACAGATGCGACTGCTGTAGCATTATCAATAGTATGATCAGATAGTCCAGATAAAACGTCAAACCTTGTTGAAATGTCTTTAATCGTATATAAGTTATAATCTTCTGCTGGCGCGGGATAACCACTAACACAATGTAATACTACCAATTCTTTGCAGCCATTACTTTTAGCGGTATCAATTGCTTCTTTTATTTCTTCTTCATTTGCCATACCTGTAGAAATAATCATAGGTTTACCCGTTTTAGCAACATAAGCAATCAAAGGTAAATCAATTACTTCAAACGAAGCTATTTTGTAGGCAGGTGAACCTAAGCTCTCCAATAAATCAACAGCAGAGAAGTCAAATGGTGAACTAAAAATTGTTATATCTAATTCTTTTGCTTTATTAAAAAGTAATTTATGCCAATCCCAAGGCATAAATGCTCCTTTATAAAGCTCATAAAGGGATTGACCGTCCCATAAACCACCTCGAATCATGAATTCTTCACGATCACAATCCATCGTTATAGTATCAGGTGTATAACTTTGTAGTTTAATTGCACTGGCACCAGCTTTCTTAGCTTCCTCCATAATTGAAAATGCTCTATTAATATCGCCATTATGGTTGGCTGATAGTTCTGCAATAATGTATGGAGGATAATCGGGACCGATTCTTGTACCGTCAATAGTTATAAAAGATGCCATTATGTAAGCCTTTCTAGTCTATATGTAGTTGAATTTATTTTCTTAAACCCTAATGATTTGAACAAATATTGAGATGCTTTGTTCTGCTCTAATACTCTTGCTAAAATTGTTATGTTAATGTGTAAAACTGAAGCTATTTGGATACCAGCCTTGGCTACTCCATGACCATATACATCAGGAGATAAAAATATCGAAATTTCGTATTCACGTTGATCTCTTTTATCTAATCGAACAACACCAACGTCTTTATTATTTTGTTGGATAATGTAAAAGAAACAATCTTTTTCTACTAATTTATTATTCATCCATTCCTGATGTTCCGGCCATGTAGGCACATCTTTTGTTAAAGCATATTCTCGGGTTTCTTTGATAATTTGTAAATTGTAAACAAATCTTATATCTTGTTTCTTAGCTAACCTAATTACGATTTGATTGCCTTTTTTATCAAATGTAGGCTTCAGATATTGGGCTACCCTTCCAGCTCCCAAACCATCGCAAACTTTATAACAATTTTGTTGATATAAATCGTATTCCTTTAATATCAATTCAATTTTATCCATTAGCTCTGTTGTTATAGCATCCATTAATACAAGCACAACAGCTCGTGCAGTAGTTAATGAATGAGCCACATGTTTCTGATTGTCTGCTAATGGAATTAAGATTGATGGGAGACCTAAGCAACAGCGCTCCCATGAAGTACTACCCGGTGCTCCTATAGCGATATCTACTTGAGCCATTAACTTTGCCATATCAGACAAAAAACTATGAAGTACAACAATATCAGAGTGTATAATACTAAGTTCTTTAACTTCGCTATAGTTTGAACTTTGCTCATTAAGAACGACATCAATTTTACTAATTTTAAAATTGGTGGAGCCTTGCAATAAAACATTTAGGATATCTAAAGTTATCCCATGTTGATCACCTCCTCCCATAGATACAAGGAGATGAACGCCATTAGAAAAGTTTTGCTTTCTTTTATAGTTTTCACGTAATTCATTAAATTGGGGTCTTAATAGAGCATATTCACTTCCTGTTAAAAAAGTGCCTTTATTGCTGCTAGTATAATCCTGTGGTTTGCAACCTAATGTTTGATCTATTATTACATCAGCTGCATGTACTCGCATTAAATCATCAATAGCTACTAACTGACACCCTAACTCTCTTTTAACTATTTTTTCCCAATCTAGGCCAATACCATAATGATCAACTATAACTTGGTCCACATCTATATTTAGCTCATTGAGAGCAAAAATAAAATCTGTAGCGTCTTGTTTTTCGCTAACTTGTAACCAAGTATCATAATCATCTGGATCAAAAGTACAACTTAGACTAGGTAACAATTTCACTTGAAATTTATTTTCTATACCTAAGCTAAAATCATCATAAGTAGGCCGGGTAATAAAGATTATTTCGGTATCTTTATTAGCAAGTTCATTTGCTAAAGTTAAACACCTCATAATATGCCCAACACCGATATCTAACGAAGCATCAACCCTTATTGCAATTTTTTTTAATATATTAATGCTCATTTTAAATTATCGTACTTTGAATAAAGGTTCGAGTGCATCACATTCAAGACTACTGATAAGTGTTCCTGTATTCACTTTATCTCGCATTAACAAGAATACTTCGTCGTAAACTGACATCAATTGATCTACATCTTCTTTGGTGTGGGAGTAGCTCAAATTATGAGTTCCTAATGTTAAAATCCCTCTTTTAAATACTTCCTGAAGATAGAATGATTTAAGCTCAAACGAATTTATATCTTTGATATCGTTGAATAGTAGGAATGACCAAGAAGGATGTCCTGCAGTCGCTAATATATCTTCTAGTTTGTGTTTATTAATTAGGTTTTCAAGCTCATCAAGCAAATAGTTTCCAAGCTCTTCAAAGTATGCAGGTACGTTATCTTTTTCCATTCGCTCCAACACTACCTTAGCTGCAGCTAGCGAAACAGTTTCACCAGCAAAAGTGCCCGAATAAAATATATCTTCCATAAGCAACATAATTTCTTTTTTACCCATTACTGCAGATAATGGAAAACCATTTGCTAGGCCTTTTCCAAAAGTTGCTAAATCAGGGGTAACTGAAAATAATTCTTGCGCTCCACCTTTTGCGAAACGGCAACCTGTAATTGTTTCATCAAAAATTAATACTACTTCATGAGAAATAGTTAACTCTCTGACTTTTTCAAGAAAACCATCTTGTGGATATGCCACATTCATCGGTTCCATGATCACTGCTGCTACCTGACCGGAAAATTCTTCAAGTAACGATTCTAACGATGCTATATCATTATATATAAATGGTTTTGTTAATTGACGGGTGTTTTCTGGAACACCTAGGTTTCGCGAAGTAGAACCAATATACCAGTCTTGCCAACCATGATAACCACAAACTAGCACGACTTCCTTTTTAGTATATGCCCTAGCTAAGCGAATAGCAGCTGAAGTTGCATCTGTTCCATTTTTTCCGAAACGTACCATTTCAGCGCAAGGAACCATTTGAGTTAGCAATTCAGAAACTTCGACTTCTAGCTTATTTGACAAAGAGAAACTAACTCCTTTATCAATTTGAGCTTTCACAGCATTATTTATTTCTTTGTCAGAATATCCCATAGAAACACATAACAACGCATTCATAAAATCTAAATATTCATTTCCATCAACATCCCATACTCGTGCTGCTTCTCCTCTATCTATAAAGTATGGCGAAACCCCAAAAGGAAATTGAGTTTTACTTTTTGAAAATGTTTGTGAGCCTAAGGGAATAGTTTTTAATGCTCTATCAAGGAGTTGCTCTGATTTGGTGTAACGATGAGACATTATTTTTTTCCTTTATTTAATAATTTGTCTTGGTGTAAGGACTTAAGTAATCCCTCATTTCTTTGAATTGCAGAATTAATAAATGATATATCATCATTATCCTCTAACAATTCAAGAATATCTGCTGTATTGAAGTTATTATTTATATGATAAAGCTCTTCATAAACTTTTGTTACAAACTCTAAGTCTTTAGGTTCATCTACTGTCCAACGCATTTCCGATAAATCTACGTCACCAATATAATTAGATAACTGATAATTATTATCTTTCTCGCGAACATATAGTGTTACATGTTCTCTGTTTGAAGGAAGAACAGCTTTTTCCCATGACTCCTTCAGTACTGAAAATCTAAGCACTTCCACGTCTAGACCATCTGGATAAGTTGGAGGGCAACAATTGGATGTATAATCAGCCCTGTCATCAAGATGCTTGGTGATCACAGCATCAATAACTTTTGGATCAATCAATGGACAATCCCCCGTCAAACGAACAATGTGATCAGGTTTCAACAATTTGGCAGCTTGATAAAACCTATCTAACACATCATGTAAGTCACCTCTAAAACAACTTATGCCTAATTTATTACATAAATTCTCTATTGTGTCGTCAGATTTGTCATTTGAAGTAGCAACAACAAGCTGATCTATATTTTTACAAAAGGACATTCTATCTATTTGATGTTCTATCATCGGTTTACCTAGAATAGGTAATAAAACCTTATTAGGTAATCGAGAGGAGCTTGTTCGTGCTTGTAAAATTGCTACAACTTTCATATATTTTCTTTATAGTGTAAGTATTACCAATTGACAGGATTAATTAGTGATATGTTTTCAGTGGATAAGTCTTCTATGTCAACATCTAATGTTAAACAGTGATTATAAGCCTCAATTATTTGGTCTAGCTGCTCAGCAGTTAGACAACCAACAACGGCATAATCTATATTTTTAGTTTGAATAATGTATGAAACAGCAAGCTGTAAAGGTGTCAACCCCAGCTTTTTCGCTTGCGCGTCATACACCCCTAACTCTTTGATATTTTTAAATTTACTTGGCCTTCCTTTAGAGTCGACAACTAATAGACCTTGTAAAAATAAAGATCTAGCATGTACTTCTACGCCTTTTGATTTAGCAAGAGCTAAAACCCCACTGTGCTCAAAACGTCTATCAAGGTGACTTGCAGGGATCTGAATAAGGTCTATGTCAAAACGATTCAGAATCACCATTGCTGCTTCAACGGAATAACAAGATACGCCAATTTTAACGGCTAAATTTTGAGATTTTAATAGAGTTAGCTGTTTAAAATATGATTCTGCCGAATCACCGAGGAGATCTAGTTCACTATGTAGCAACAGACCATCTAGTTGTTTTCTTTTCAACCTAGATAATGAAGATTTTACGTATTCCTGAATCATTTCCGGATTAGCGTTTAACAAGGTAGGAACTTTACTTATTAGCTTAAATTTTTGGCTAATTGCTAAATGCCCTAATCTTTCTTCACTCTCACCATAAGCTGCTGCTGTATCTAAAGTATTCAAACCGAATTTATGAGCCAATGCTAGAATATTTTGGCTGTCTTCATCCGTTAGCTTACCTGAAGTATTAGTAACACCATAATCTAAACCAAACTGTACTGTACCGAGTGCCAATTTCATTAGACAATTTCTAATATATTATTCAACTCGCAGACAACACGATCTTGCTGACTTTCTGTCATCGCATGAAATAAAGGAATACTTATAGCCTCTTGATAATAACATTCAGATACTGGGAATTGCCCTATTTTAAAACCAAGATTTTGATAATAAGGTTGAGAATGTATAGGAATGTAATGTAAATTCACACCTATCCCATTTTCTCTTAATTTATTAAACACTTGAATATGAGTGAGGCCAATCTGGTCAAGTTTCAATCTAATGACATATAAATGACGACCTGAATAAGAGTCTTCAATCTGTCTCGGCGTTAATAAAGGAAGCGATTTTAGTTTTTCATCATAACGTGCAGCAAGTAAATTTCGTTTAGCAACAAAATCATGCAAACGGTGCATTTGGCTAACACCTAAGGCAGCTTGCATTTCTGTCATACGATAGTTAAAGCCCAACTCTACTTGTTGATAGTACCATCCACCATGGTTTTCAGCGTCATCTGTCATCAAATTTTTATCACGGGTGATTCCATGACTTCTTAGTAAATCAATTTTTTTAGCTAAATCACTACGATTTGTTGTAGCCACACCACCTTCAGCAGTAGTAACAATTTTAACAGGGTGGAAACTAAAAACAGTTATGTCACTATATTCACAATTACCAATAGGATTATTTTTGTATTTTCCACCAATAGCATGTGACGCATCTTCAATAATAGCAAAACCATATTTACGACTTAAGTCATGAATTTTATCCATTTCACAAGGTTGACCACACAAATGCACAGGAATAACAACTTTTGGCAATGCTAAATCATTCTGCTGTGCGTGCAAAAGCTTCTGCTCTAGCAGTTGAGGACTCAAGTTATAGGTATTAGGATCGATATCAACAAAATCAACATCGGCACCGCAATATAAAGCGCAATTAGCAGAAGCTACAAACGTTATAGGGGTAGTCCATACAACATCACCTTTACCAACCCCTAAAGCTAAACAAGCAATATGTAATGCAGACGTTGCTGAATTTACTGCAAATGCATATTCAGCATTGACCGCATCTTTAATCGCTTCTTCAAATAAAGGTACTTTAGGTCCTTGTGTCAAAAAATTTGACTTTAAAACATCGACAACAGCATCTATATCTTGTTGTGTTATTTCTTGTTTACCATATGGGATCATAACGTTATCTTAAAAAGGTTTAAACTAAAAATTTTGGATCAACATGTTCAACTATTAAGTCTCTTAAAGATTCAACGGTTTCCCACTCAGTATTGGTTCCTGAGTTATATTTAAAACCAAAAGGTACTTTTACCGCTTTGTGATGTTCAATAAAATCTGCTTCTGTATGCACATAAGAAACAGAAGGTAATATTGCATAATAACGCCCCAAGTCAATAGTATTCAAAGAGTCAGTATCGGTTATCATTTCTTCATGTAGCTTTTCGCCAGGGCGAATACCAACAACTCGGGTATCACATTTTGGTGCAATAGCCGTTGCAATATCAGTAATTTTATATGATGGTATTTTAGGGACGAAAATTTCTCCACCTATATGGTTTTCAAGTGCGTACATCACCATATTCACGCCATCTTGTAAGGAAATATTAAAACGTGTCATATCTACATGCGTAATTGGTAACATTCCTTCTTTCTTTTTATCAATAAAGAAAGGGATAACAGAGCCACGAGACCCCATTACGTTACCGTAGCGGACTACGCTAAATTTTATATCTCTAGAACCTCGAATATTATTAGCCGCTGCAAACAATTTATCTGAAACTAACTTGGTTGCTCCATACAAATTAATTGGCGCACAAGCTTTATCTGTTGATAGTGCAACAACATCTTTAACACCGCAAGCTAATGCAGCATGAATCACATTTTCAGCACCATCAACATTTGTGCGAATACATTCTGTCGGATTGTACTCTGCTGTATCAACTTGTTTAATCGCAGCAGCATGAATTATAACATCTACACCTTCACACGCTTGTGTTAGACGCTCTTTATCTCGTACATCACCGATAAAAAATCTCAACTGAGGAAAATCGTATTCTGGATACTTTTGCTTAATGACAGATTGTTTTAACTCATCTCTTGAATAAATTACAATTTTCCCAACATCTGGATAATTTTTTAATATAGTTTTTATAAACTGCTTGCCGAAGGAACCTGTTCCTCCTGTTATTAGTACTCTTTTGTTATTTAGCATTATTTCTATCCAAAATTGTTATATAAAAATTACCATATACCCTTGGTATCGATAATATATTGTAGATTTAAGTTTTTATCTTTAAATTCTTTATGGTCAACTAACATCAAGTGAATATCAGCTTCTTTAGCAGCTAGTTCAAGACTCGTTAATTCTATATTTTCTATGTTTTCTGGTAGTTGATGGATGTTAGGCTCAACACCTAAAGTTCTGCCTGAATGCAAATTAGCTAGCTGTTGTGTAATGCTTAATGCAGGACTTTCCCGTAAATCGTCTATATTAGGTTTAAATGCTAAACCATAACATGCAACGGTAACATCTTTCGCCGTTTTATTTGGATTAGCCTGTAAATAATCAGCAATATATATTTTTACTTTATTTATTACCCACTCAGGTTTTGCATCATTTACAATACGTGCCGTATGAATCAATTTTGCTTGCTCTGGCGTTTTTGCAACAATAAACCAAGGATCTACAGCGATACAATGTCCACCGACACCAGGACCAGGTTGCAGGATATTAATTCTTGGGTGGCGGTTAGCCAACGAGATAAGTTCCCAAACATCAATATCAAGCTTGTCACAGATTATTGATAATTCATTTGCAAAAGCGATTTGAACATCGCGACAACTATTTTCAGTTAACTTTGCCATTTCAGCAGTACGAGCATTTGTTACAACACACTCACCTTTCACAAACGTTTCATACAACTCTACTGCTGCTTGCGAACATTTTTTGGATAAGCCACCAATAACACGGTCATTATCAACAAGTTCTCTAATAACATGTCCAGGTAGTACCCTTTCAGGGCAATGTGCAATTCGAATATCAGAATCATCGCCATGAGTTTTTGGAAAAGTTAAATCTTTACGAGCATCAGATAACCACTCAGCCATCTGTTCAGTAGCTCCAACAGGAGATGTCGACTCAAGAATTACGAGGTCTCCTTTTTTCAGTACAACAGCAATAGCTTTCGCTGCAGATTCTATGTATTTCAGATCTGGCTTAGGAACGTCATTCTCATGAGCAACTGGTAAGAAAGGAGTGGGAACTGCAATTAAAAATGCATCCGCTGGCTCTGGTGAAGTAGTTGCCCTTAAGTATCCTTCAGTGACGGAGGCATGCACTAACATGTCAAGTTCAGGCTCAACAATGTGGATTTTTCCTGTATTAATGGTATCGACCGCATGTTGATTAACATCAACCCCGATCACTTTCTTTTTACGCGATGCGAACATTGCTGCCGTTGGCAATCCGATATAACCTAGCCCAATTACTGATATTGTTTCAAATGACATTATATATTCTTTATTTATTCGATTAAGATCCTGAAAAAAATTTCAGGATGACGTTTGATTTTTATTTGTTTATGTTGTTGCAAGTACTTCGCAAATACGAGTACAAGCGTTACCATCACCATAGGGGTTGTGAGCGAAACTCATTGCTTTATACGCTTCGTCATCAGATAACAGTGATGTTAGCTCAGCGATAATAGCCTCTACATTCGTTCCAACTAATTTCACAGTCCCTGCATCAACAGCTTCTGGCCTTTCTGTAGTATCACGCATAACCAAAACAGGCTTTCCTAATGAAGGTGCTTCTTCTTGTATTCCTCCTGAATCAGTCAAAATAACATACGCCTTATTCATCAAATAAACAAAAGGTAAATAATCTAAAGGTTCAATAAGAAATACGTTATTTAAACCTGCTAACAATCTGTTAACGGGTTCCCGTACATTTGGATTTAAGTGCATTGGGTAGACAAATTCAACACCAGGGAACTCTTTTGCCATATATGCAATAGCTTCACAGATACGTTCGAAGCCACCACCGAAACTTTCACGGCGGTGGCCAGTGATCAGTACTAATCGTTTATTTGTATCGAGGAAGTTAAACCTCGCTTGAAGAGATTTTTTCAATCGTACGTTAGTTTCTAGCTTTTTGATCACGTCAAGTAAAGCATCAATCACCGTGTTTCCAGTGACGATAATTTTTTCAGGGTCGATATTCTCGAATAATAAATTCTGTTTAGACGTTTCAGTCGGAGCAAAATGCAAATCAGCAATCGCGCCCGTTAATTTACGGTTCCCTTCCTCAGGCCATGGGGAATAGATATTTCCGGTACGTAACCCAGCTTCAATATGCCCGACTTTAATTTTCTGATAATAAGAAGCTAATGTCGAAGAGAGTGTTGTTGCTGTATCACCATGAACTAGAACATATTCTGGTTTGAAATCAGTAAGAACTGGCTTTAATCCTTGTAATATACTACAGGTAATATCTGTTAGATCTTGTCTTGGCTTCATGAGGTTTAAATCAAAATCAGGACTAATTTCAAATAAGTCGAGTACTTGATCAAGCATTTCACGATGCTGTGCAGTTACGCAAACTTTAACATCAAAGCGCGCATCTGATGCTAATGCATGTACTAATGGCGCCATTTTTATTGCTTCAGGTCGTGTGCCGAAGACTGTGAGGATACGTTTCTTAGTCATAATGTTTTTATTATGTTTATGTAGTTTGCTAAATATTAAAATTAAGTAGTTTTTTTGTTAAAAATAAAATAACACCAGTGAATTAAATTTTATACTGTCGTTCACCAAAAGTCATAAGTAGCTTTCGGTCAACTAATATTCGTTTAAGTAATCGAAACAATGCTACTAATGATCGACTTTTGATACTAATCTTTAAACCTACTTATTAGAAAAGTATCTAATAAGTACGATGAGTATTGATAATATCCCACCGAGCATTGTCCCGAGAACAACAACTAAGGCGCGTTGTGGTTTTGACTTTTTATCTGGCGCTTGAGCAGGATCAATGGTTTTCAATACATATTCTGAAGAGATTTTAGTAAGCATTATATTTTTTGTTTGCTCTTCAATCAGCTGATAGAAAACTGTTTCCATTGCACTGACTTCAGTTTTTTCTAACTGCTTGATTAAGTAATCAATCGATGCTTGAGCTTCTTTCTCATCTTGCTCTCGCATAAAGTTATTCACGTCTATCACTAACCAAGTCAGCCATTGTTTAGCGATTTTTGGTGAGTAAAACTCAATATCTATTTTGATCAGTGCAGTTTTTTTATCTTGAACCACAGATAATGTATCTAAAAACTTTTGATAGGACTCCCAAGGAGTTGGCTTCGAACTATTAGATTCTGCTTCACCTGAACGCCATTCTTTTGTTGATGAATTATAACGGTCTTCATTCATTACTAGCGAGTCGCTCGTCCTATCCCAGCTTTTACTCGCCATAAGTGGCACCATAAGTTTATGTTTAGCTATAAAGCTTTCTAAAAAGGCACGAGATTTAATGATCTCTAAAGCTAACACTGTTTTATTCGAACCGCCGCTACCTAAGTTAATTCCAGCAAGGCTAGCTAACCCACCAAACTGTCCTGCAAGTGCCCCCATCCCATCACGTCCTTCACTCGAAGCAGGCGATAATAAAACAGAAGCTCTATATATATCTGGCTTAGAAAGCGCGAAAAATATCGAGGCAACGGCAAATATGAAAGATATGCTTATGATAGTTAATTTACCTGACCAAATTGCCCGCCATAGTTCAGCCAGATCAATTTCATCATCAGAATTATTCTTAGAAGTTTTCCTTGGAGATATATATTGAGAAAGAACTAATTCATCTGGAGAGGTTGTAGAATCTGTCTGGCTATCACTTCGTTGAGCTAATTTATTTTCACGTATGGGCACTGGTACATATTCCATTATTAACTATTTAGTTACTGCAAGGGTTCCCCCTACAAAAAGTTAGTTAATTATACTGCGTTCTAACACGAGGTGTAAAGGGTAATACAATGGTAGTCATAACAAATATATGGATATAATATCATCTAACCTAATTCGTAACGAAAAAGTTTTAGTTTACTAGTATGTTATATTTTTATAGATACAATAAACCCCTTTTAATCTTTATTATAAGTTATCCTTGTTGAGTGCATACCTGATTGATGATGACGGTTAAAGTTCGACAACTTATGTTTCCTTAGTTTATAACTGAATTGTTCCATTACCACATATAATAATTTCTTCACCTAACAGGAGGTCAGATCAAGCCAAGTTTATATATAAGATTATATGCAACTCGACATTGATCTCTAATAACTTTTAGTTAACCTCCTTCACTATAGCCTTATCAGCATAAAGCTTTTACCAAAGTTTTGCATATTTGTGCTATCTGTATTCTATCCTTAATGTTGCAAGTAGTAAGATTCAAAGGAATGATTATCAACAACTTGGTTAATCAATAAAAGTATATATAACCAACCCACGCTATCTCTTCCCGTTTTGCAAGAATATCAAAAGACCGATGACAAGGAGTCATTATATTATTACGGTACATTTTATGATTTTTATATTTTAAAAAAGAAACTCCCTATTTACTTTATACAGTTTAAAAATAAGCACGGGCTGCTAGCAGGGTGTACATATTACTAATAAGTGGGTAAAAACTTATTAACTTTGGGCAAATCATCTTGTAAATACTTTTAGACTAAGTCATTTTAGAAATCATTGGGATTCCTATATTGGTTGCTGGAAAAATAAAAATTCCAATACATTCATTTATTAACTCTTTCAGTGACTAACTCTATTTCTCTAACAGGTAAAATTTATAATAACAATCACAGATATCAGAAGGTATATTTATTAGCTTGCCCATCAACTGGCTTCTATGCTTTAAAGTTGATTTTAATCGAAAGTTATGTTCGTTAAGTGGAAAAGTTTTTAATTCATCTGTTTAGCTGAATCTTTTAGCTAGTTTAGATATTTCAACCCAGTCACTATTGATTAATGCTTGTTTTTGTCGTTTATTCCATCTTCTCATTTCGCTTTCTATAGCCCTTGCTTCTTGTTCTGTTTTAAACTTTTGTTGATGAACTAGCTTTACAGGTAGATTTACATTAATTCCAACAAGTAACTTTTTGTATTTATCATATTTAGCTAGAACAATTGCTAGTTCGTCACAACAGCCAGTATGGTAAGTTCCATCCATAGACTGCAAAATATATACATAAACTAATGTGTCCACCCTCAACCCCTTTTAACATCCTGTTCACATAACCTTAGTTGTTATTTCAAGCTTTTCCAGTTTATATATCAATCTATTTTTCGAGTAATTGTATTATTTCGGTGTTTAGAATTCTCCCGTGTAACGCAGGTTTATCTTTCCAAACCAAACACTTGTACCTACATCTATACAAACATAGTTCAGAATGACATTAGGTGTTGAACTTGTGGTATGAATTGACACTGTCTTACTGTATATATTTCTGTAATTATTTCTGTAATTATTTCTGTAATTATTTTAACGCTGTTAAGTGGTTGACTTGAAATACGCAGTAATTGTTCCTATCATACCCAAGCATTTATTCCTCTATTATAAAGATCATGACAATGTCGATTTTATGCTGAGTTTATTTCAATATCAATTATAAGTACTTTAGTAATATATATTGACTGAATTCAATATAGCTAAGAGTCCTTCACTATATGGCATCCCTAAAAGTCTGAATCTGACATTCTTAAATACCTGTATTTTTTATATAGGTATTAAGTCTAAAATTTATTAAATAGCTCTGATTAATGGTGCCCCTCTTGCATCACTCTTTAGTTAATCAATAGTATTTTTTCAACACGAAACGAAAAGTTGTTAATCTACTTCATTGTAATAGACTTAAATCAATGTTGAGCTAGACAAATAGAACGCCTGAGTAAAATAGTAATAAACGATTGCTCATATCTGTTAATCATACATATATTTGACAAAACCCGATCAATTCCAGTTAATATTCATCAATATGAAATATTACTAAATTTAGGAAAAGCAGTAAGCAACGCAATAGTATTTATATTTATGTTCGATGGCTTCAAACTCAATATACTATCGATTATTAATATCAATATTCGATAGTATATTATCGACTATATTTAGTTCGGAAAACAAATGAACGATAGTTCATGAGGATGTAATTTACTATCTATTTCTGTTAAATCAGGATTTTGAAGTGAATAGCAATATGGTTATGAAATATTCCTTTAAGAGCTGAAGCTTAAAACCAGAACACTTCAATATTATTAACTTCCGACTTGTACGAAGTAAGAGGTTTAAGTATATAGATATTTATATTTTTGTAAGAATTTTTTACACTATGTCGCATAGTTAGATTAGCCCTAAAAATTCATATTGATAGGGCTGTTTTAACTAATTAGCCAGTATTATTGCAATTAAAAAAACATTAACAAGTCAACTCTAAATACCACTAATCGCCGCAATAGCAACAGCAGTGTTATACATAATAGTCGTTGCTGATGTCCATAAAGTTAAGTTATTCATGTATTCTGCATCAAGAGGCACAACAATTGAATCTCCAGGCTTTAAATTTGAAGTGTTATCTGTTGAGTACCAATTACTCTCTTCTAACATTCTTATACTACCATTCGATGAAATAATATAAATACGCTCTTGATCAGCACGTTTTTTAACACCGCCACTTTGCTTAATATAGTCTTCAACACTTTGAGATGAATCAAACATATGTGAACTATTTACTTGCACTTGCCCCATGACATTAATTGAGTTTTTACGAGTTGGTATATAAAGAACATCACCGCCTTCAATAGATACATCATAATCATTTTTAGCAATAATTTGTGGTAAATTGATAACGAGACGTCCTACTGGTTCTACTTTTGTTAGATCAGCCAGCAACGATTGTACTTCTGCATATGAAGTAACTGTACTGTTACTAGAAAGAGACTTCGTTGCCATTTCAATACGTAAGTCTGAACTTACCTTGATTAAATTTTGAAGTTCAAGTGCTTTAAGTTTTTCTCGAGAAAAAACAGAGCCATTCGGATCAGCAAAAGTGGTAAGTCCACCGGCTTTCTCTATGATATTTGATAACTTGTCACCACGGCGAACCGTATATTTACCCGGGAACATGACTTCTCCACGTAATTCAATGACATGGTTTTCACTCCACGATGGAATACGATGAACATTTAAACGGTCTTTACTTTGTACCAGCAAGTTATCATCAACAATACCTTTTAGTGCATTACCAAGCTTGATGTTTTTTGATACTTTAGTTGAGCTAATACCTCTGAGCTCTGTACGAGTTAATTCCGCTCTAGACAAGTATGCAGACTCTTTTACACCACCTGCAGCAGCGATAAGCTCTTTGATTCGAGAGTTTTTGCCCATAGGGTATATTCCAGGGAACTTAACCTCACCATCTACCTCAATCAATTGTATAGGTTCTCCAGCTCCCGCTTGACGACGTAATTTATTGATAATAGGAACGAGTAATCTTTTTCTCGAAAATAAAGCGACATCACGAATATTTAGCTGCTCTTTAACGTCTCCGCCACTAATTTGTGATAACGACTGTTCAATTAACGCATCAGAATCATCTTTAGCAGAAATGGTTTGATCGAACTTCAACCAAAATTCACGAGTTTTATTACTTTCTATCGCCAACCTTCTTTCCTTCGCCAATAATTCTTTTTTGGTATAAGCTAATTCATCTAACAATAAACGTTCGTCAGATGATTTAGTTGCGCTGGAAAAGACAATAACCTTGTCATTTTTTTCTAATATATAGTTATCTTTTGAATTTTCAGTAGAGAATATATTAGCTAAATTAACTTGTAGTACTTCAATATTTTTTGCGGCGTCCTTTTCTCTCACTATAATCGCGTAGTTTAAATCGGCATAGGCAAGTAAATGAGAGTCGGCGCGAGGCAATAAGTCTAACAAGGCCATTTTTGATCGCCATTGATACTTACCAGGTCGAGTTACGGCACCAATTAACGTGATCGACTCTTCATAAAGATCAGAGCTTTTCAAGATTCTAATATAATCACCAGCTTGTACTTTTTCACTGCGTTGTTTCTTATCAGACAAATCGATATTTAAAATACTGCGTAAATTACTCTGATTATAGCGTTCAACTATGGTCGACTTTGGATAAGCTGAAGGTAATAATCCGCCAGCCATAGCAATAACAGAAGCAAAATCATCATCCTTATTCAATTCGTAAATAGCAGGCCGTCTCACTTCTCCTATTATAGAAACTGACTTACTTTGCGGAGGAATAAAAACCACATCGCCAGATTGTAATAAAATATCACTAGATGAATCACCTTTAATTATAAAATCATATAAATCAACTTGTTGGATGACTTTACCTCGACGCTTAACTTGAATATTTCTTAACGAGCCTATATTACTAACACCGCCAGCAGCAAAAATTGCATGAGTTACAGAAGATAAAGAGCTCAGGGTATACGGGCCTGGTTTATAAGCGTCTCCAAAAACAAAAATACGCATAGAACGCAGTTCATCCAAGCTAACGACAACATCAACGCCTATGATTTTTTGTTGTACTTTATTAGTAACAAATGCTTTTAATTCGGAAAAAGTGAGGCCTGCAACTTTAATAGGACCTAAGGTTGGGAAAACCAATTCACCTTCACGACTAACCGTTAAATTTATTTCTCGATTTTCCTTGCCAAAAATTTGTACTGAGACAGAATCGCCAGTACCTAAAATGTAACCTTCTGGAATAGCGATATCCATAGCCGGAGAAAAGGTTGCAGGTGCATTAGCGAAAACATTTAAACCGAAGCGAGGTAACTTTTTAAATAGATCTTCGGCATCTTTAAGGTCATCAGTTTCTTTTTGATTAGGATTATCATTCTCATCTCCACCTACAACTCTTGATGATATGGGTGTATTTACTGGCGACTTATTTTTACTTCCCACTGACATTTGAGCTTCTATAGCACTTAAGTCAATTCCCATGCTCTTAGCTAAAGATTCTTGCTGGGATTTAGGTAATTTTTTAAATTGCTCAATTTGCTGAGCGGAAACTTGCTGAGCTTGACCATTAAAAGAAAGCGTTAAAATTAAAAAGGTTGCTAATACATAGCGAATCATGTTCATCATTGGCGTAAAAATTTTCCTATAAATACGAGGTGTAGAGTAGCTAAATACTTAAATCAATTAACAACTAATGAATATACCCATATAAAACAAAAGCGAGAGTTAATTACAAAAAATTAACCTGCGGAGTTTATCAGCAACCAACTTTTGAATAAAGTAACTTTTTCCATTTTTTAATCGCATATTTATCCAAAACTACAAATATTCTGCGGCATTCTTTAATTATACAATTAGGTAATGGTAACTAAAACATTACATCAACTACATCAAGTCTATGCCTGAAACTATTGCCTTTCACCTCTAGCAAAGGTATAACACACGCTGACTTACGCAATTTATAACAAATACCCATAC
>Ga0105354_1000133_pt1 | contig 46648 bp, 38 predicted proteins | sample GOMGulsemesocosm_FD_83658 | JGI IMG/M metagenome (GOLD analysis project Ga0105354, IMG submission 83658) | Methane-oxidizing microbial communities from mesocosms in the Gulf of Mexico - GOM9B Gulf of Mexico | ecosystem: Environmental > Aquatic > Marine > Cold seeps | place: USA: Gulf of America...
AGATTACGAAGCTGCAGCAAGAATTAGAGATGAAATTTCCAAAAGAGAACAATAAACTAATTGTGGTTGTTAGTTTGTTGTTTACCTAAACTATTTTATACTTAATATGAAACAATTTTTAACTTGTTTAATAATTCTATTTAGCGTTATTACATTTGGACAAAATATTGACCAAAAATGGCATTTTAATGCTATTGAAAACAACAATACCAGTGTTATTGAAATTGATTCTGAAAAAGACTTCTTATCACTAAAAAAAAATCAGTTTGAATACCAATTAGCCGCTAAAAACAATTTAAAAGCTAAAGGTGATTATATAGTACAAAATGATTTATTAATCTTCTACTACACACAACCAAACGACACTATTAGAAGGTATCGAATCACTAAACACACTGACTCAACATTAGTATTTACAGAAAATACAACTACATACTCATTTAAAAGAGATCAGCTTAAAAACGAATCAATTCCTGTAGCAACAACTACAATTGACACTATTGTCCCAAGCCAAGGATTTTCTATGAAAAGTTTATGGAGAGGTGTTTTAGGAATGATTTCTTTAATCTTTATCGCGTTTCTTTTTAGTAGTGATCGAAAAAACATCAACTGGAAAACAGTAGGCATAGGAGTTAGTTTTCAACTAATTATTGCTGTTTGTGTTTTAAAAGTATCGTTTATTCAAGGGATTTTCGAATGGATCGGTCAGTTGTTCGTAAGCGTACTTGACTTCACAAGAGCTGGTAGTAAATTTTTATTCGAAGGACTAGTTGTTGACATGGACACCTTCGGATTTATTTTTGCTTTCCAAGTACTACCTACTATTATATTTTTCTCAGCACTAACTTCAGTGTTATTTTACTTAGGTATTATACAGAAAGTTGTTAAAGTAATGGCCTGGGCATTATCGAGAGTTCTAAAAATTTCTGGAGCTGAAAGTTTAAGTGTTGCTGGAAATATCTTTTTAGGACAGACTGAAGCACCATTGTTAATAAAGGCTTATTTAGAAAAAATGAATAAATCCGAAATGCTACTAGTAATGATTGGTGGTATGGCAACAGTTGCAGGAGCAGTACTTGCAGCTTATATTGGTTTCTTGGGAGGTGACGATCCTGTTTTAAGATTAAAATTTGCCAAGCACCTTTTAGCAGCTTCAGTTATGGCTGCACCAGGAGCTATAGTAATTTCTAAAATATTATACCCTCAAACTGAAGCTGTAAATACTGACGTAAAAGTTTCATCAGAAAAAATTGGATCAAACATTCTTGATGCAATTGCAAACGGAACCACTGACGGATTAAAATTAGCAGTAAACGTTGGGGCAATGTTATTGGTATTTGTTGCTTTTATAGCAATGATTAATGGAGTATTAGGCTGGGTAGGAGATTTTACAACAATCAATGATTTCATGGCATCCAATACACCTTATACAAAACTATCTTTAGAAGCTATTTTAGGAACGGTATTCGCCCCTTTAATGTGGTTAATAGGTATTGCTAAAGAAGATGTAATGATGATGGGGCAATTACTAGGAATAAAATTAGCGGCGAGTGAATTTGTAGGATATATCCAATTAGCCGATCTAAAAAACGCTGCAAACACTACTCACCTAACCTATAACAAGTCTATTATCATGGCGACGTATATGTTATGCGGGTTTGCAAACTTTGCATCTATAGGTATTCAAATTGGAGGAATTGGATCTTTGGCTCCTGGGCAACGTAAAACATTATCAGAGTTTGGAATGAAAGCTTTAATTGGCGGAACAATAGCTTCATTAATTTCCGCTACTATTGCAGGAATGATTATTGGATAGTAACGAATCGCTAAAGATATATCCCTTATCTTTTTCAGTTAATGTCCTTTTAATAAAATACTAAGCTTCAGGCATATTGCTTGAAGCTTTTTTTTTTTACTTTAGTAGCCTCTAATAATTAAAACCGATTCCCACTTTCATGGGAAATGATTATGAAACAATATATCGATTTAGTAGAACACGTTTTAGCTAACGGAAATGAAAAGGAAGATAGAACAGGAACAGGAACTAAAAGTGTTTTTGGCTATCAAATGCGATTTGATTTAAATGAAGGTTTCCCAATGGTAACCACAAAGAAACTACATTTAAAATCTATTATTCATGAATTGTTATGGTTTATAAAAGGTGATACTAACATCAAATACCTTCAAGACAACGGAGTAAAGATCTGGAATGATTGGGCAGATGAAAATGGTGATTTAGGACCTGTTTACGGACATCAATGGCGTAACTGGAATTCTGATGATATTGATCAATTACAAGAAGTAATTACAACTATCAAAAATAACCCAGATAGCAGACGAATGCTGGTTGCCGCATGGAACCCTTCTGTTTTACCTGATACTTCAGTTTCTTTTAGTGAGAATGTAGCAAACAATAAAGCTGCCTTACCACCTTGTCACGCGTTCTTTCAGTTTTATGTAGCTGATGGAAAATTATCATGTCAGTTATACCAACGTAGCGCCGATATCTTTTTAGGAGTACCATTTAATATTGCGTCATACGCTTTATTAACTATGATGATTGCTCAAGTTTGCGATTTAGAAGTAGGTGAGTTCGTCCATACTTTTGGTGACGCTCATATTTACAACAACCATAAAGAGCAATTTGAATTACAATTATCTAGAGAAACAAGAGAATTGCCAAAAATGAAAATGAATCCAGCAATTAAAGATATTACTGGTTTTACTTTTGAAGATTTTGAATTAGTGAATTACAATCCACATCCAGGAATTAGAGGGATTGTAGCTGTTTAATAAAACAATATGCAAAACCAACACGAACAATACGAAAATGCCCGCAAGCGAACCAAGCAAAAAAAACGCTTGTATTTCCATTTTATCCTATTTGTTTTAGGAGCTATTACAATAGCGATACTAAACAAAGGCTTAGGGATTGGCGAAGATATTATTCCTAATTGGTATGCAATTGCAATTGGTATTTGGTCATTTTTGTTCGCAATACATTTTGTTAATGTATTTATAACCAATCGTTTTTTCGGAAAAGAATGGGAACGTATACATACTGATAAAATTCTTTCGAAACATGATAAAAAAATTAAGAAATTGGAAAAAAATGTTTTAAAGGAATTTAACATCCAAGAAAAAGTAACTAATTACCAAAAAAACAAGCAAGTGATCACTCTTATAGCAGCTGCAGCAGAAAACAACGAAATAGGAAAAGACAATAAATTAATTTGGCACCTAAGTAACGACTTAAAACGTTTTAAGAAATTAACTTCAGGGCATGCAATAATAATGGGACGAAAAACTTTTGAAAGTTTCCCTAAAGCATTACCAAACAGAACTAACGTTGTAATTACTAGAGATCGTCATTACACTGCAGAAAAAGCTGTAGTTGCTCATTCACTAGAAGAAGCATTAGACGTTACAAAAGAAGACAGCCAGCCATTTATTATCGGCGGAGGAGAAATATACAAACAAGCATTAAGTATTGCTCACAGAGTTGAACTAACTAGAGTACATCACCCTTTTGAAGCCGATACATATTTCCCTGAACTAAATAAATCATGGAAAGAGGCGGCTCGAGAAGATTGTTTTAAAGATGAAAAACATGATTACGATTATAGTTTTATCACATATGAAAGAGCATAACTAACAACAAATAAGACCTCATCGGATGCAAACCTTTGAGGTCTTTCTATTTATTTCCTTATTTTTGTACCACGAAATTTAAACTAATGGTTACCTAATACTAAGAGAACCTTTAAAAACATATACAATGAAAGCATACATTTTCCCTGGTCAAGGGGCACAATTCTCAGGAATGGGATTAGAATTATATGAAAATTCTCCCGAAGCACAAGCGTTATTTGAAAAAGCAAATGACATATTAGGTTTCCATATTACAGACATTATGTTTGAAGGTACTGCTGAACAATTAAAGGAAACTAAAGTAACACAACCAGCTATATTTTTACATTCTGTAATTTTAGCAAAAACATTAGGAGATTCTTTCAAACCAGAAATGGTTGCAGGACACTCATTAGGTGAATTCTCTGCTTTAGTAGCAAATGGGGCTTTAACTTTTGAGGATGGGTTAAAACTTGTTTCTCAACGTGCAATAGCAATGCAAAAAGCTTGTGAAGCTCAACAAAGTACTATGGCTGCTGTTTTAGGATTGGATAATGATGTAGTTGAAAAAATATGTGCCGCTACAGAAGGAGTCGTAGTTGCTGCAAACTACAATTGCCCAGGACAATTAGTAATCTCTGGAGAAATCGATGCCATTAATACTGCTTGTGAGGCTTTAAAAGAAGCTGGAGCTCGTAGAGCATTAGTTTTACCTGTAGGTGGAGCTTTTCACTCTCCTATGATGGAGCCAGCTCGCGAAAAGTTAGCAGCAGCAATTGAAAACACAACTTTTAGTACGCCAACTTGCCCTATTTATCAGAATGTAACCGCAAGTGCTGTAACGGATGCTGAAGAGATTAAAAAGAATTTAATTTTACAATTAACAGCCCCTGTAAAATGGACCCAATCAGTACAAAAAATGATTGCTGATGGAGGAACTTCATTCACTGAAGTTGGCCCAGGTAAAGTGTTACAAGGCTTAATGCGTAAAATTGACAGAACTGTTGAAGCAAATGGAGCTAGTTTAAATATTGAGGTTTAATCTCATTTTTATAAAATAATAAAGGGTAGCTAAATTAGCTACCCTTTATTATTTATACATACCTCATTATTACAATGTCATAATAAATAGCAAAATTCCCACAACCAACATCAGAATTACATTAATGAATATTGTAAATTTTTGCCCTGGTTTATTATTCATTATTACAAAATACATTGGAACAAATAATGCTAGAAATACGACAATACTAATCGTCAGCAATACACTAGCGTAAGGCCACTGCATAATTTTAAATAAACAACCAATTCCTCCTACTAAAGTAAGTAAGAAACCTGTAGACACTAAAATTATGTTATGTTTTACATCCTTATCTTTAAATTTCAATATGATAAGTGATGGTAAAAACAACAAACAAAACAACAGCATTCCTCCAAATAGTATAATCCCAGTACCTGTTAAATGATGTAGTTTATAATACACCCCAAACCCAAGTAATAGCACGGAAAGCACTCCTGACAATTGAAGCATACTCTTTAAAAAATCAATGCTTTTAGAATTCACTAAACTATCCGTTTCACGCTGTAATTCTTTTAATTCTTGGTTAAAAAAACGAGGCATTACTTTTTCATAATACACTTTAAAGTTTCCATTTTCAGGTAGCTCCTCTTCCATTAAACAACAAACATGATCTACAATATTCTCTTGTAAATCTTTTAAAACAACACCTCTATTTTTTAAATCAGCTAAAATAAAATCAATATGTTCATCTCTAATTTTAAACATTACCTGTTTTAGTATTAGTCCCTAATAATACTTGCATAGTTTTCATAAACTCCGAAAATTCAGTGACTTTTTCTTCTACAGATACTTTACCTGACTTGGTTAAGGAATAATACTTACGTACGCGTTTACCAATAAATACTTTCTCTGTGACAAGTTCTCCTTTTTTTTCTAAAGCATGTAAGGTTGGATACAGAGCGCCTTCTGTAATTTGAATTTTCCCTTCGGTTAATTCTTTTACTCGATTGGTAATTTCGTATCCATACATTTTACCTTGCTCTTTTAAGAGTTTTAAAATGATCGTTTTTAATGTTCCCTTAATTAATTCCGATGAGTACATAATTTTTTATATAAGTATTACAGTGTAACTAAAATTAGCTACACTGTAAATTTAATTTATTATACCGCTTTTTGATACTTATCCATAAAGAAAGATGGCAACAACCCAAAGTTTAGCAATAAAAATCCTGCAAACATTATCATTCCTCTATATGGCCAATGGAAAAATTTAAACATGGTTCCGATTCCGAAAAAAAATAATGTTAAAAATGCGATGATATACGTTCTCTTTTTCATAATTAATGTGTTTTAAATTAATAGTATTTGTTTATAAACTTCTCTTATGCATAATTCAAATATACATAAGAAAACAATGCATAGTGTTTTTTACATAAGAAAATTATGTATTAGCAAATTTACGAATACATTAAAAAGGAAATAAAACGGATGATTATTTTAGCTCAACAGCCACAGACAATACGTTTGGAAGATATTGATGATCAAATACATTTAAAACTTTAATTTGATACATTCCTTGTTCATTAAATTCATATTGCTCTTTAATAATGAACTTAAAGTCACAATAGTCACCAAGACAATCACCTAAATCGTTAGCGTTATTATCTCGTAAACGAAGGGCAAAGGGTATTTTTTCTATTTGATGTAAAGGGGAAATAATATAAAGCTCTAATGGAATTTCAGAAAACTGGAATCCATGTATATAACTAATATTTAATTGAATAGATTTTAATTCTTTATCAGACGAATTGTTAAAATCTAGCGATAATACATCTGATTGATACCATCTGTTCTTAGGGAAATCTAATTGTGCTGTATGCTTATTTGTACATTGAACACATATAATAAACCCAAAAGCACACATAAGTAGGTAAAGTGATTTTCTTAAGAACAGATGCATCAAATGGGGCTTGTTTACATTCATAACGTAACAATTTATTATTTAGTATGTTAAAGCACCAAAAATTCCATGTTCAAAACTTAATCGGTATTATGTCGTTATTTTTTAATTTTATTTTCCCAATTCCATGCAGAAAGCATTGCCTCATCTAGAGTTGATTCAGCTTTCCAACCTAATTGTGAGGTTACTTTTTGAGTGTTAGCATAGGCCTCAATAACATCGCCAACTCTTCTTGGAGCGAAACTATAGTTTAAAGAAGTATTGGAAACTCTTTCAAAAGACTGAATTACTTCTAAAACAGAACTTCCTTTTCCTGTTCCAATATTGTATGTTTCGAAATTACAACTGTTATTATTATTAATCAACCTTTCAACTGCTATAACATGTGCCTTTGCTAAATCGACTACATGAATATAATCTCTAACACAAGTACCATCTATTGTAGAATAATCGTTTCCAAACACAGATAACTCTTTCCTAAGCCCAATTCCTGTTTGAGTGATATAAGGAACTAAATTTTGAGGAACTCCAATGGGAAGCTCTCCTAATTCTGCAGAAGAATGCGCTCCAATTGGATTAAAATAACGCAAAGCTATAGCCTTTAATTGCGTAGAAACCTTACAGGTGTCTTCTATAATTTCTTCACCAATTTGTTTTGTATTTCCATAAGGAGATTCTGCTTTTTTTACAGGAGCATTTTCTGTAATAGGCAATTCATCTGCTTGACCATATACTGTACAGGAACTACTAAATATGAAATTATTAATTTGATATTTTTCTAATGCTTGTAATACATACACCAAAGTTGTAACATTATTTTCATAATAAAGTAGCGGATTTTCTACACTCTCTCCAACAGCTTTACTAGCAGCAAAATGAATTACTCCAGCAATATTCTGATGCGTTTCAAAAAAAGAAAAAACAGCCGATTTATCTCGTAAATCTAGTTGCTCAAAATACGGACGAATACTTGTAATGTTTTCAATACCGTCTAAAACAGATAATGTAGAATTTGATAAATTATCTATAACAACAACCTCAAATCCTTTTTGTTGTAGCTCTACAACTGTATGAGAGCCAATAAAACCAAGTCCTCCTGTTACAAGTATTTTCATTTTATTTGAATTAAAAAAAAAGCCATGAAGAAATCAAGGCTTTTATTAATTTGAATACTATTATTTCCTTACAAATTCTATCACTTTGGAAGTAATGAACTCAATTTGCTCATCATCTAACTCGGTATGCATAGGTAAAGATATTACCTCTTTTATCAACTGATTAGTTACTGGAAAATCCTCTTCGTTATAACGAGCATCCACATATGCTTTTTGACTATGCAATGGAATTGGATAATACACTCCACAAGGAATTTCATTCTCATTTAAAAATTGAGCTAATGCATCTCTATCTACTCCATTTACCTTTAAGGTATATTGATGAAACACATGGTCACCAGAACGAACAGGGGTTGTTATACAATCAATAGCTGAAAAAGCTTTATCATATTTAGATGCTGCTAATTGACGTGCTGAATTATATTTCCCTAAATTTTTCAACTTAGCTCTTAATACTGCTGCTTGAATTGAATCTAATCGAGAGTTTACTCCAACTACATCATGATGATATCTTTTATACATACCATGATTTACAATTCCACGTATTGTATGTGCTAGTTCATCATCATTTGTAAAAATTGCTCCACCATCACCATAACAACCTAAATTTTTAGAAGGAAAAAATGACGTTGAAGCTACGTGACCAATTGTTCCAGCTTTCTTTGTAGTTCCATCAGCTGAAGTATAATCCGCTCCAATAGCCTGAGCATTATCTTCAATAACAAATAAGTTATGCTTTTCAGCCAACTTCATTATTTCATCCATATTAGCACATTGTCCAAATAAATGTACCGGAACAATTGCTTTTGTTTTTGGTGTAATTGCTTTTTCAATAGCAGCAATGTCAATATTAAAATCATCTGGATTAACATCAACTAATACAGGTGTTAAATTCAATAATGCTATGACCTCAACTGTAGCCGCAAAAGTAAAATCCGCAGTAATTACTTCATCACCTGGTTTTAAACCAAGTCCCATCATTGCTATTTGCAACGCATCTGTTCCGTTTGCACACGGTATCACATGTTTCACATCCAAATACGTTTCTAATTCAGACTGAAACCCTTTTACCTCTGGTCCGTTTATATATGCTGTAGAGTCTAGTACATTTAAAATTGATGCATTAACTTCTTCTTTTATTTTTGCGTATTGACCTTTAAGGTCTACCATTTGAATTTTCTTCATGCCGAATTTTTACTATGAATTTGTTCAAAAATACAAAATCCAATTTGTTTATGTATTGAATTTGAGCTAAGAAATGTATTTTAGCATTCAGAATAATCAATGTCCTCGATGCAAGCATTCGAAACATGGATTTAAACTAATATTTCGTTCGAAGAAAGTCTCGATAAATTAAAACCCACTGGTGGGAATAAACGTACTTACATCTTGTTATTTTTTTATAATATTCTAACTCATATTACTAGTTTCTTATTAAAAGGAATTGCTTTATTTAATCCCAAAATAAAACAATTCGTTGATGGAAGAGTAACTGTTTTTAAAACACTAGAGAACGCTATCTCAAAAACAGACAAGACTATTTGGATTCACTGCGCTTCATTAGGAGAGTTTGAACAAGGGTTACCCATTATTAAAAAACTCAAAAAACAATACACTTCACATAAAATAATTGTTAGTTTTTTCTCACCTTCAGGATATGAAGTGAAAAAAAACAGCCTAGATGCTGATGTGATTATCTATTTGCCTTTGGATACTAAAACCAATGCCAAACGTTTTTTAAACAATATACATCCAGACATTGCAATTTTTATTAAATATGAATTTTGGCCTAACTATTTAAATGAATTAAAAAAACAAAACATTAAAACGGTATTAATTTCTGGTATTTTCAGAGAAAATCAGATCTTCTTTAAACCATTTGGGAAAGGAATGAGAAAATCACTGCATACATTTGATCATTTTTTTGTTCAAAATAAAAACTCTCAAGAGCTCCTAGATTCTATAAATTTTAAAAATGTGACTATATCTGGGGACACCCGTTTTGATAGAGTTTCTGAAATTGTAACTAGGGACAATCAGTTAAAATTCATTGAACAGTTTAAACAAGATAAAACAACAATAGTTTATGGAAGTTCATGGAGTGATGATGAAACTATTTATTTAGACAACTTAAACAATTCTAAAAATATAAAACATATTATTGCTCCTCATGATATTAAACCAAATAAAATATCCAAGTTAAAAAGCCTCATCACTAAATCGGTCATTTTATTTTCTGAAATAGATGGTAAAAACTTAGCCGATTATGACGTACTCATAATTGATACAATTGGTTTACTTACTAAAATTTATAGTTATGCCGACATCGCTTATGTTGGTGGAGGGTTCAAAACAGGGCTTCATAACACTCTAGAACCAGCTGTATTTGGAATACCTGTAGTAATTGGGCCAGAATACCAAAAATTTCAAGAAGCTATTGATTTAGTATCACAAAAAGGAATACTATCTGTTTCAGATAAAGAATCATACAATAAAACTATATATAAACTCACAAGCTCTTCATCATATAGATTAACTGCAGGAAAAATTAATAGCCGTTATATTAAAAATAATGCAGGGGCTACAACAAAAGTTCTAGAATATTTAAATCTCAAATAAAAAAAACCAAAAACAAATGTTTTTGGTTTTTTTTTATTATCCGTAAGGATATTCAATATTGGACTATTCAATTATAATTTTTCAAAATTTACATGCTCCATAGTTCCATTAAGTTCATTACTCAATCCTGATAATGAAACATTTAAACTGGACAATATATTAACATCCCATTCATTATGAAACATACGCAAAGGAGCTTCTTTTGTTGGTACTAGTATTTGCAATCCTTTTTTTATTTCTAAAACACTCCATGAACCTTCAATAGTAAATGATTCTGATTCATTTGTAATCAATAATTCATTATTTGTTTTAAATTCAAATACAAATCCTCTTAAGTTTTCCGTGGTATCTCCTGTAGTTTTTTCAACATCAGCAACTTCCCATTTACCTAACATATCATTTTCAGTAAGTGGCACTGCAATTATTGCTTCATCATCACTACTACATGACACAAATAACAAACTTGTAAATAATAATAAAAACATCTTTTTCATAACATAACTTTTTTATCTTCAACTAAATAGCTATGTTTTTCTGGAGACTCCAAATATATATAAAAAAATTCATTTCACAACAAAAAAAGACGTTTTCACAACAAATAAAATGTCGCAATTCGTTAAAAACCAGTTTTTTACCGACCAAACACTAAATTTAAAACACTACTTTACTAACATACGTTTGATTTCATTCAATTTCATTAACGCTTCAATTGGAGTAAGTGTATCAATATCTGTATCAATGATTTCATTTTTCAAATCGGTTAATAATGGATCGTCTAAATTAAAAAAGCTTAATTGCATCTCATCTTGTACAGCATTTAAGTTATCTGTAAGCTCTTCTGAAGAATGGGATTTTTCTAATTTTTGAAGTATTTTATTCGCCTTTCTTATTACTTGTTGTGGCATTCCAGCCATTTTAGCCACATGAATTCCAAAACTATGGTGACTCCCTCCTGCTACTAATTTTCTTAAAAAAAGTACATTATCTTTAGTTTCTTTTACAGAAACATTAAAGTTTTTAATACGTTTAAATGTTTCTGTCATTTCATTCAACTCATGATAATGGGTTGCGAATAATGTTTTTGCTTTTGAAGGGTGCTCATGCAAGTATTCGGAAATAGCCCACGCAATGGAAACGCCATCATAGGTACTTGTACCACGACCAATTTCATCTAACAACACCAAACTCCTATCCGATAAATTATTCAAAATAGATGCTGTTTCATTCATCTCTACCATAAAAGTAGATTCCCCCATAGAAATATTATCACTTGCTCCTACTCGAGTAAATATTTTATCAACTAAGCCAATTCTAGCTGAATCAGCAGGCACAAAACTCCCCATTTGAGCCAACAGAACAATCAAGGCAGTTTGACGTAAAATTGCTGATTTACCAGACATGTTAGGCCCCGTAATCATTATCATTTGCTGAGTATCTTTATCTAAAAAAACATCGTTAGCAATATAAGTGTCTCCTATTGGTAATTGCTTTTCAATTACTGGATGACGGCCATTTTTAATCTCTAAATCAAATGAATCATCTATGGTTGGCAATACGTAATTATTTGTTTTTGCTAATTCTGCAAATGAGCACAAACAATCTAATTGACCTATTAAATTTGCATTCTGCTGTACGGACTTTATATAATTAGCCATCCAAAGCACCATTTCGGAAAATAATTGCTGCTCTAGAGCACCTATTTTCTCTTCCGCACCTAATATTTTAGTCTCGTACTCCTTTAGTTCTTCTGTTATATAACGTTCAGCATTTACCAAAGTTTGTTTTCTAATCCATGTTTCAGGAACTTTATCTTTATGGGAATTTCTAACTTCTATATAGTATCCAAATACATTATTCGATGCTATTTTTAAAGATGTAATTCCAGTTGCTTCTGTTTCACGTTGCAACATTTTATCCAAATAATCTTTCCCTGAATATGCTAAACCTCTATATTCATCCAACTCTTTTGAATATCCTTCAGCTATTGCATTTCCTTTTAAAATATTAACTGGCGCCGCTTCATTTAGTGTTTTTTTTATTTTACTTCGTAGTAAATCACAATCATGTAAATTATCTCCTATAGCTTTTAAGGCATCATTATCACAATTTGTAGCCAAGGTTTTAATTGGTACAATTGCCTCTAATGAGTTTTTTAATTGAATCACTTCTCTAGGGCTCACTTTTTGAGTAGCCACTTTAGATATCAATCGCTCAATATCGCCAATTTGTTTGATATAATTACTTATTTTATCATATAACATTGTTTCTTCTAGTAAATAAGAAACCACCTGATGGCGCTGTTTAATTTTAATTACATTTTTTAACGGCAAAGCCAACCAGCGCTTAAACATTCTCCCTCCCATTGGAGAAATTGTTTTATCAACAACATCTAATAACGTTACTGCATTTACAGCTAGTGAACCGTATAACTCTAGGTTTCTAACAGTAAACCTATCCATCCATACATATTCATCTTCTGCAATTCTGTTAATTGCAGTAATATGCGATAGTTTATTATGTTCTGTTTCTGACAAGTAATATAAAATTGCTCCCGAAGCAACTATTCCTTCTTGTAAATGTGCGACACCAAAACCTTTTAACGAACTAGTTTTAAAATGTGATATAAGGTTTTCTTGAGCATAATCATTTTTAAAAATCCAATCTTCTAAATAAAATGAATGGTAATCATTCCCAAATGCTTCTTGAAAATCCTTTTTCTTATGTTTTTGTACTAATACTTCACTCGGGCTGAAATTCTGTAATAATTTATCAATATATTCTTCATTTCCTTGAGAAGTTAAAAACTCTCCTGTAGACACATCTAAGAATGAAATTCCAATTTGTTGCTTTCCAAAGTGTAATGCACACAAAAAGTTATTTGTTTTTGAATGCAGTACCTCATCGTTTAAGGCAACACCAGGCGTAACTAGTTCTGTAACCCCTCTTTTAACTATTGATTTTGTTTGCTTAGGATCTTCCAGCTGATCACATATCGCTACACGCATACCTGCTTTTACTAATTTTGGCAAATACGTATTTACAGAATGATGCGGAAAACCTGCTAGTTCAATTTTCTCTCCACCGTTATTACGATGAGTTAATGTTATCCCTAACACCTGAGCTGCTTTTATGGCATCTTCACCAAAAGTTTCATAAAAATCCCCTACTCGAAACAACAACATTGCATCAGGATACTTAGTCTTGATGGTATTGTATTGTTGCATTAACGGGGTTACTCTTTTCTCTTTTGTTTCTTTTTTTGCCAATGGATTTCCTTTTAAATTCGATATAATAGTCAACTATTAATGTGTTCTTCAATTAAATTATTATTATCAATACACATCTCAAACACTTTAAACTTAGTAGTTATCTATTAATAATGCGAATTTAATTAAATTACTATAACTTTTTATATTCTTAGGATATTTAGTATTTTTGGAAACCAAGTTTTTTTGGCATAATCATTGAAGAACTTATTATTAAATAAAATTAAATTAAATATCATGAAAAAACTAATAACATTTGTATTTGCAATCGCCTTATTTACAGGAGCTACAGTTAACGCTCAAGAGACTGGAAAAAAAGGAGAGCTTAAAGGTGCAAAAATAGAATTTGATCAAGAAGTTATAGATTACGGACAAGTTGAATATGCTTCAAATGGAGAACGTGAGTTTGTAATTAAAAATATTGGAGATGCTCCATTAGTAATTACACGTGTAAAAGGATCATGTGGATGTACAGTACCTACAAAACCTTCTGAGCCAATTTTACCTGGTAAAACTGGAGTTATGAAAGTAAAGTATGACACAAAAAGAGCAAACCAACCTTTTTCTAAAAGCATCACTGTTACTTCAAACGCAGTAAACTTCCCAACTAAAGTTGTGAAAATTAAAGGAAAGGTATTAGCTAATCCTAATGCAAAAAAAGTAACATTAAAAAAACCAGTTAAACCAGCTGTAGCGGTTAAATAAACTTGTTTTTATTCAAATTATAAAAAGCACTCATTGAGTGCTTTTTTTTGTGGTATATTTTATTGACTTTTGTACATGTAAAAAACATCTTATTTTGAGAAAATTAAAAAATAGCGAATTAAATAGAAAGTCTGTAAATGAATTTAAAGATGCAGCAAAAACTCCGGTAATTGTTATTTTAGACAATATCCGTAGCAGCAATAATGTTGGTTCTGTATTTCGATCTAGCGATGCTTTTTTAATTGAGAAAATATATTTATGTGGTATTACTGCCACTCCGCCTAATAAAGACATTCAGCGAACCGCTCTTGGGTCTACAGACTCAGTTACTTGGGAATACGCTCAAGACACACTAAGCCTTGTTAAACAACTACAAGCAGATGGTGTTTATGTAGCTAGTATTGAACAGGCTGAAAACTCAGTAATGCTAAATGATTTTACACCTAAAGAAGGTCATAAAATTGCTATAGTTATGGGGAACGAAGTGAAAGGTGTACAACAAGATGTTGTATCTGCTTCTGATGTATGTATCGAAATTCCACAATTTGGAACCAAGCATTCATTAAACATTTCAGTTACTTGTGGTGTTGTGCTTTGGGATTTATTACGTAAATTTTCTTTCTAATTAATTAATTTGAAAAAATTCGTTCGTAATACCTTCCTGTTTTCTTTAACTTTCTTCATTTTAGAGAAATTGTTTTTCCTTTTCATCTTTACCTCCCCTTGTTTAGAGGTTGATAACAGACTTGAAATGATATTGGAAGGAAATATGAATAAAGACATTATTATTCTTGGCTCTTCCAGAGGAGCAAGAGCAGTACTTGCAAATCAATTAAACAAAAAAACAGAAGCAACTACCTACAACTTATGCTATCCGGGATCTGACATAACTTTTCATAAATTTTTATTAGATGCTTTAGTAAAACACAACACTCCCCCTAAAAAGATAGTCTTAGTTGTTGATGACTATGCTGAATTACACCCTGACAAAACTATTAAATTTAGGTATGACAGGCTCTATCCTCTAGTAAAATACGACTATATAAATCAAGAGTTAATCACAAAGAACAAAAATAATATTTCATCATGGGCATTTGCCTTAACTAGAGGAAATAGTACTAATTTAAGAATCATTAAAAAAAAGTTCACTGCAAACGACACCATCTTAAAACACGGTTCAATGCCATATACTTATCAGCGAAAAAACAAAGAATTTAATTACGTTAATACTCCCATAGAATATAATATTAAGGAAGAATCTTCCGAAAAACTAAATGCTTTTCTAAGTCTTCAAGAAACTTGCGTTAAAAATGATATAAAACTAATTTTAGCTTTCCCTCCAAACTTTAGGGTTCATAACTTAACTTTTGAAAGAAGAATAAGAAATTTGACACATCCAAAAACTGATATATTTATCTATAATAGAGATGATTTCACATATAAAGACAAATCATTTTATTATGATGAGGCTCATTTAAAAATCAACGGAGCTGAAATATTCACCAATGAACTATCTAATTTTATAAAAACACATTAATATAATTTGAGCATTAGTGCAACATCTGTCTTAATACTTCCAAATAATCCGATCGGTTCCTCACAAAATCCAATTCAGACACATCAATTATTTTTACATTTAAATTTGGCTGAGATTTGATAAACTCCACATAGCCTCTATTTATTTTTTTTAAATAATCCGGTTGGATATTCTGTTCATATCCTCTCCCCCGTTTCTTAATGTTTTTTAATAACCTTTCAGTATTTTGATGTAAATACACATAAATATCTGGCTGTTGTATTTCCTTATAAATTACATTAAAAAACTTACGATACAGTTTAAATTCATCATCTGGCAACGTTACTTTCGCAAAGGTTAATGATTTTGATATATGATAATCTGCAACAACAAATTCTTTAAACAAATCATATTGAGAAATATCGTCTGATAATTGCTGATACCTATCTGCTAAAAAACTCATTTCTAAAGGGAAAGAAAAACGTGATTGATCCTCATAAAATTTTGGTAAAAAAGCATTGTCAGCAAAGCGTTCTAATATAAATTTTGCATTGAAATCCTGAGCTATCATTTTTGCTAAGGAAGTTTTTCCACTGCCAATATTTCCTTCAATTGCAATGAAATTGTATTTTGAAAATACATGAATATTAAATGGGTTTTTCAGCTTTCCGGCAAACACCACCACCTCATTATCGTCAGTACAAGATTCTAACAACTCTTTAATTGTTTTTTGTGACTTTGGATGTTTAAAATTTGAAGCAATATCAAATAATGGCTGTAAAACAAACCTTCTTTCTGATAATGCCATATGTGGTACTTTTAAGTTTTCCTCATCAATTATTTCATTATTATAAAATAGAATATCAATATCAATGATTCTTGCTTGATATGAGTTTCCAACCTTATCTTTTCTTCCAAAGGATTTTTCAATCCTTTTAAATTCTAACAATAAATCTTCTGGAGATAAAGTAGTCGTTAAACTTACACAACAATTTAAAAAATCTTCCGAATCAAAGCCCCAAGAACTTGTTTCATATACAGGGGATATAGTAAGGACATTACCTATTTCTTCATGCAATAGACAAATAGATTTTTGCAAATTTTGCAATCGATTACCCTCATTGGTTCCTAAAGAAATAAATATTTTTTGTAACAAATTCAATAAAATACAGACTTACTATTTAATAAATATCGTGGTTCACAAAATTACAGAAATTTTAATCTTAAAACGTCCTTTTGGGGACAATAACCTTAAATAAATATAAATGAATTTTTTAAAAAGAGTTTTATCAACCGTTGTCGGAATTGGAGTTTTTCTAGGAATATGCTTTTTCTTTCTTATGATTATTGGAGCTGCAATTGGTGGCGGGAATAAAAATAAAGTTACTGTGGAAGATAACTCTGTCATTACTTTAAACTTAGATGAAAATATGCCTGACTATGCTGGTAAATTTGATTACGGGGAACTGAATGAGTTTTTTAAAGGAAGTAAAAAATACAATGGTTTATTCAATGTTATCGACGCCATAAAATATGCCACAACCGATGATAAAATAAAAGGAATTAGTATTGTTAATAATAACCTAAAGGCAGGAATGGCCCAAACGAAAGCTTTAAGAGACGCTTTGGTTGACTTTAAAAAATCTGGGAAATTCGTTTTAGCTTATGGCGATGTTATTGGTCAAAAAGATTATTATTTAAATTCAATTGCAGATTCTATTTACCTTAACCCAGTTGGTGCTTTAGACTTTAAAGGATTAAGTACTGAAATATTGTACTATAAAGATTTTCAAGATAAGTATGGTATTAAAATGGAGGTTATCAGACACGGGAAATACAAAAGTGCCGTAGAACCATACTTAGCACAAGAAATGAGTGATGCAAATCGTGAACAAATTTCTGTTTTCCTAAACTCTATTTGGTCAGAAATGAAAAAAGAAATTGGAACAAGTAGAAATGTTACTACTACACAATTAGATTCTATCGCTGACAACTTATTAACTCGTAATGCCAAAAAAGCTGTTGAGTCAAAACTAATCGATAAGTTAATTTACATTGATGAATTTAAAAACATTATTAAAAACAAACTTGGTGTAGCTAGTGATGATGAGTATGAATCAATTGGAATTTATGAATATGCTGAGCATACTGCTAAGAAAAAACGTTCTAAACAAATTAAAATAAAAGATAAAATTGCCGTTATCTACGCACAAGGACAAATTATGTATGGTGAAGGTGATGAAAAAACAATTGGTCAAGGGGTAATTAATAAAGCCTTAAAAAATGCTCGTGAAGACGACAAAGTAAAAGCAATCGTTTTACGTGTAAACTCACCTGGAGGAAGCGCATTAGCAAGTGAATTAATTTGGAGAGAAATTGAATTAACTAAAGCCGCAAAACCTGTAATTGTATCAATGGGTAACTTGGCTGCGTCTGGAGGATATTATATAGCTTGTAATGCCAACAAAATAATAGCAGAACCTAGCACTATCACTGGTAGTATTGGTGTATTTGGAACTTTGCCAAACGCTCATGAATTCATGAATGATATTGGTATTAATGCAGAACAAGTTACTACCAATAAAAACTCAATAGGCTATAGCTTTTTCGAACCTTTGAAAGAAGACCAAAGAAGTATTATTAAAGAAGGAGTTGTAGATATTTATGAATTATTCACTAACCGAGTTGCTACTGGAAGAGGTATGAAACAAGAAGCTGTACATGAAATTGCTCAAGGAAGAGTTTGGACAGGTACTGATGCATTAAATATAGGTTTAGTAGATGAATTAGGTGGCTTAGATTTAGCTTTAACAAGAGCAGCTGAAGCAGCTGAACTTGATGAATACAAAATTAAAGAACTACCTATTTATGAAAAAGATTTTAAAAAGATGTTTGAAAGTTTCGGATTAGTACAAACTAAAGAAGAGTTACTAAAAGAAGAATTAGGAATACGCAATTACCGTATTTTGACAAAAATGAAAAACATTACACAAATGCAAGGAACGCAAATGTTACTACCTTATGACATTGAAATAAAGTAGAAAACATTACTGCATTCATAAAAAAAGCCCTTGAAACAACTTCAAGGGCTTTTTTTATAGTTCAAATCTTACTTAAAACAAAAAACCCTAAACAAAACTGTTTAGGGTTTTAATGGTGGTGCCTCCAGGAATCGAACCAGGGACACATGGATTTTCAGTCCATTGCTCTACCAACTGAGCTAAGGCACCGTTGCGTGATTGCGGGTGCAAATATAGAAACTTATTTTTGTTTTCAAACACTATAAAACAAAAAATCCTAAACAAAATTGTTTAGGATTTTAATGGTGGTGCCTCCAGGAATCGAACCAGGGACACATGGATTTTCAGTCCATTGCTCTACCAACTGAGCTAAGGCACCATTGCATGATTGCGGGTGCAAATATAGGTTGGATTTTTAGATACACAAAACATTTTTTTCTTTTTTTTCTTTCTTATATTTGCTTTAAGACATAAACACCATGAATTTAATAATCGATATTGGAAATACGCGTGTGAAACTTGCTGTTTATGAAGAAAATAGCTGTTTAAACAAACAGATTGTCCTGAAAGAGGATTTTTTAAAAAAAGTTAAAAAAATCTTGAAAGAATACCCCGAAATCAAAAAAGGGATCATTTCATCAGTTGATTTTTTTTCTAAAGAGGAAGAAAATGAATTAAAACAGCTACTAGAACTTACTATTGTAAGCTCATCAATGTCCCTTCCTTTTAAAAGTTTATATCAAACTCCTAAAACCTTGGGCTTAGATCGAATTGCTCTTATTGCAGCAGCAGCTGATCAATATCAAAAAAAAGACGTGTTAGTTATTGATGCAGGAACTTGTATAACTTATGATTTTCTTAATTCAAAAAATGAATACCTCGGAGGAGCAATTTCTCTAGGTTTAACAATCCGTTATGAAGCTTTACACAATTTAACTGCTAAATTGCCGCTATTAAATCCTGATGATTCAGATTATTTTATTGGAAATTCTACAGAAAGTAGTATCCATTCTGGTGTAATTAATGGGCTTGTAAATGAGATAGATGGTGTCATACAGCAATATCAATCTACTTATAAAGATTTAACAATTATTTTAACAGGTGGAGACATTAATTTCTTGGCAAAGAGATTAAAAAGTAGCATATTTGCCAATTCAAATTTCTTATTAGAAGGTTTGAACCATTTATTAAAAATCAACACTGATTAAATGCTTAAACAAACTTTATTATTATTAGTTGCTTTATTATCATTAAATGCAGTTGCTCAAGAAGGAACAGCATCTCCATATTCTTTTTACGGAATAGGAGAATTAAAATTTAAAGGAACAGTTGAAAACAAAAGTATGGGTGGCTTAAGTGTCTATTCAGATAGTATTCACTTAAATCTTTTAAATCCAGCCTCATTAGGAAAATTAAAACTAACCACTTTCACAATTGGAGCAAATCAGAAATTCACTGATTTAAAATCAACAAACAATTCTGCTAGTGCCTCTAACACTACATTTGATTATATGGCTGTAGGTTTACCCATGGGAAAATTAGGGATGAGCTTTGGTTTACTACCTTATACATCTGTTGGATATAAAACTGGATTCTCTAACTATCAAACTGCAACAGCTGGTGATGGTAGGTATGAAGGAAACGGAGGAATCAACAAAGCATTTATAGCTGCTGGATACAGCATAAACGACAACTTATCTTTAGGGGTTGATGTAAATTATAATTTTGGTAAAATACACAATGAAGCTATATTAATTACCGATTTACAATATGACATCCAGGAAATAAACGAATCTAGACTTTCAGGTTTGGCCTTTAATTTTGGAGCTACCTATAACAAAATGATAAACGAAAAACTACAATTAGTAACAGGATTAACATATAGTCCTGAAGTTAGTTTATCATCTGATAACACAAGAGAATTATCTACAATTGTTTTTAACGCCAATGGTGTCGCTATTCCACGTGATACAAAAGAAACTAACCTTAAAGCACTAGGATTAGAAGATACTAAATTTAAATTACCTTCAAAATTAACTATAGGTACTGGTTTAGGGAAACCAAAAAAATGGTTTGCTGGGATTGACTACACAAACCTTGGTACAGGCACGTTAGGAAACCTTACATTCAACAATACAAATGTCACTTATAAAAATGCTAATAAAGTAGCAATCGGAGGTTTTTACATTCCAAAGTACAATTCCTTAACAAATTATTTATCAAGAGTAGTTTACCGTACTGGTGTTAGATTTGAAAACACGGGTATAGTTGTACAAAATGAAGATATTAATGAGTTTGGCATATCTTTTGGTGTAGGATTACCAGTAGGACGTAAGTTTTCAAATGTAAATATCGGATTTGAATACGGATCTAGAGGAACAACAAATAACAATTTAGTAAAAGAAGAATTCTTTAATCTAAACTTAAGCTTATCATTTAACGATAAATGGTTCCAAAAAAGAAAAATTGACTAAAACCTAAAATCTAAACTATGAAAATTAAATTAACCTTAATCGTTGCTTTCATGACTCTTTTTGCAGCAAATGCGCAAAACGAAGAGTGCCTTGAAAAGCTTTCTATATTTACTGAGTCAGCAAAAATAAAAAATTACGATGCGGCTTTTGAACCTTGGATGTATGTTAGAAAAACATGTCCGAAATTAAATAACGCTATTTATGTTTACGGAGAAAAAATCTTAAAGCATAAAATAAAGAATGCTGCTGCAGGAGAGAAAACTGCTATTGTAAATGATTTAATTGCATTGTACAAAGAGAGCATGGCAAACATGCCAAATAAATTTCCTTGTGGTAAAACAGAAGCGAAAATCGGGCAATTAATGTATAATGAAAAGGTTGGTACTGCGGAAACTCAGTTCAACACTTTTGACCATGCATTCAAAAAAGACGCTAAAACTTTTAACAACCCTAAAGCCTTATACACATACTTCAAGTTAATGGTTGGATTGTTTGATGCTAAAACAAAAAGCTTCCAAGAATTAATTGACTTGTACACTATTGTAACTGACAAAGTTGAAAAAGAGCAAAAAAATTATTCTGGTAAAAAAGATGCATTGCTTTTAAAAGAGGAAAACGGATCTATTACCGCTAAGGATAAAAAGAGATTAAAAAGTTACACTTCATTCTTAACTGCTTACGATCAAATTTCTGGTGGTATTGATAAAGATTTAGGAGATAGAGCTAACTGTGATAAATTAGTACCTTTATTCGAAAAGCATTTTGAAGAAAACAAAACAAATGTTGCTTGGTTGAAAAAAGCAGCTAGTAGGTTAGCTGGTAAGGATTGTGATGATACTCCTTTATTCGTAAAGTTAGTTGAAACTTTCCATAAAATAAATCCTTCTGCTAACTCAGCATATTACTTAGGAAGATTAAATGAAAAGAAAAACGCTTCTGCTAATGCTGAAAAGTATTACAACGAATCTGCTAAATTACATACCGAAGGATTTGAAAAAGCAAAATTATACTACCGTTTAGCTGTAATGAGCAAAAAGAAAGGTGCAAAGTCTAAAGCATATAACTATGCAAGAAAAACCTTAGCTGCTCAACCTTCATTTGGTAAAGCATACTTATTAATTGCTAATTTATATGCTGGTTCTGCAAACAGTTGTGGTGCTAGTCAATTTGAAAAAAGAGCTGTATACTGGTTAGCAGCTAACATAGCTGATAAAGCAGGAAAAGTAAATGGATCATTAAAAAAATCCGCAGCAAAAACTTCAGCTAACTACAGGGCTAAAGCTCCGAGTAAAGAAATGATTTTCTCCGAAAGCATGGCTGGTAAGAAAATAGCTATTGGATGTTGGATTAACAAATCTGTTACCGTACCTAGCATATAATGATAAAACTGTCATATAACATATACCTAAAGACTGTTGCGATACTTTTCGCAACAGTCTTTTTTTCTTGTCAAGACAATTATGATGATATCAAGCGAATGCAAAAAGCATCAATTGAGCCTGCAGGAATAGCTGAAGACATCAACTTAAAACACACCGATTCTGGTAAAGTAATACTGCATTTAATTAGTAAAAAAATGTTAGATTTTTCTAATAAAGAATTCTCACATACCGTTTTCCCAGAAGGAATTGAATTGCATTTATATGAAATTAATGACGAGAAAAAAGAAACAATCATCATTTCAGATTATGCCATTACTTATGATAAAACTGATTTAATTGACTTACGAGGAAATGTGAAAATTACTACTCCAGAAGGAATAAAACTTTTTACAGAGCAATTATATTACGACCAAAAAACAGAATGGATTTTTACCAATAGCGAATACAAATATGAAGGTGATGACGGTGGATACAATGTTGGAAAAGGAGGATTTGACGCCAATAGAAACATGTCTATTTTCAGTTCAATAGATAATGATGGACAACAATACATTAATGATTAAATTATGAATAAACTAGGAAACATTTTTCAAGCTGCCTATATAGGTTTTGCCGTATTTTTTATATACTTAGCAATTACAAACTGGGGAATACCAGGTGGTAAATCATATATATATTTATTAGTTGCAGCATTTGCCGTTTTTAAATTTTTCTTTAACAGAAAATACCGAAAACGCTTTGAAACACATTATAAAGAAAGAGAAGAGAAGCTGAAAAACAAATAGTTTTTCATTATAGCTAAATAAAAAAGCACGCAATTAAATAATTGTGTGCTTTTTTATTTTATGAATTAAACCTATTTAAGCAAAAGCTCATCAAAACTATATATAGTATTATACCCTTTAGCCTTAAAGTATTCAAGATCTGACTTATCCTCAACTGTCACCAATACAAAATCTCCACCCCAAGCACCTAAACTTTTTACTACTCCTTTATTATACTCAGGAAATAATTGTTGCTGTACTGAAGCTGTTTTTATCAATTCAGATATGACGTTTTCATGTTTTCTTAATAATAATTTAAAATTTATTAAAGTATCACAAGAAACCAATGCTTCAGTAATTTTATTTATCTCAGAAACAGCACTTTTTTTTGATGAATCAGTCAAGGTTTTATAATGCGCTATTCCCTCCTTACTATCCTGTTTTTGATTTAAATACACAAAGTATAATTGACTTTTAAAACTTGGGTTAAACTCAACAACACTAGTTTTAGGTAGCTTATTTTTTATCTGATAAACTAATGGAGAAATATTAGTTGCACAAGCTAAATCATAACCACTTCCTTTAAAAGATCCCCAAAGTAATTGATACGGATCTACATTTGCCCATTTTGCAATATTTGAAATTAAAGTAGAAGAAGTTCCTAATCCAAATGCTCTAGGAAATGTTAATTTAGTAGTTACATAAAACCCTTGATCTCCATTTAAAAATTCTGGATTCAATTGTCGTGTAACCTGTAATATATTTAGTAAAGTATTTGAAATAGAATTATCATATTGTTGCTGATTATCCAATTTTAAAGAAAAAACTTCCTCAAACCAAACTTTATTTTTTTCATCAAAACTCCTCCAAACTAGTTTTCGTTCAGTTATTGGTTTTACCGTCAAATATTGTCCTTTAGTTGCTGGTACAGCTAATGCTTTAGCCCCATCAAGAACAGCATATTCTCCTGTAAGTAATAATTTTCCGTGACTATAAAAAACTTTTGTACTCAACTAAACAGTTCTTAATTCATTAAACTTTTCAACTACATCACTATGTATCACTGTTTTTCCTTCAAAATAAGCAGCTATTTCCAACTTCTCATTTGCCGTAGCCCCCATTTGATTCAATATATTCATCAAATGCATTTTCATATGACCTTTTTGAATCCCAGTAGTTGTTAACGATCGTAATGCACCAAAATTTTGTGCTAATCCAGCAACCGCAATGATTTGCATCAACTCTTTTGCTGATGGTTTTTCTAACATTTCTAAAGCCAATTTTACTAAAGGATGCAAATTAGTTAATCCACCAACAGTTCCTAGTGCTAATGGCAATTCAATCCAGAATTTAAACACCCCATTTTCGACACTAGCATATGTCAAACTACTATAACTCCCATTTCTTGCAGCGTAAGCATGCACACCAGCTTCTACAGCTCTAAAATCATTTCCAGTAGCTAAAACAACAGCATCTATTCCGTTCATTATACCTTTATTATGAGTAACAGCTCGGTATGGCTCTACTTGGGAAATTTGCACTGCTCTAACAAACTTATCAGCAAATTCTTTAGGAGACACTCCTTCATCTTCATTTAATTCAGAAACCGGACAAGAAACCTCAGCTCTAACAATACAGTCAGGGACATAATTAGACAAAATACTCATTACTATTTCAATATCTTTTTCATCTTCAGAAAAATCATTGTAGCTATTTGCCTCTCTTTTAAATGTTTTAGCAAACTGCTCTAAACAGGAATTAATAAAATTAGCTCCCATTGCGTCTAATGTTTCAAACTTACAATGTAGTTGGTAATAGTTATCTAAAACCGAAGTTTTATCAACTAATTCTATAGATTTTATACCTCCTCCTCTCTTCTCCATATTTTTGGTAATGGATTTTGAGTCGGATATTAAGGTTGATTTTACCCCTGAAAAGAAATCGTTTAATTTACTTTTATCTCCAGTATACATAAAATGTACTTGTCCAATTTTAGTAGTAGAAATTACCTCTGCTCTAAAACCACCTCTATCCAACCAAAACTTAGCCGCCTTACTTGCTGCTGCGACAACCGAACTTTCTTCAATTGCCATAGGAATTACACATAACTTTCCGTTAATTAGAAAATTTGGCGCTATTCCAAGTGGTAAATAATAATTAGATATTGTATTTTCAATAAACTCATCATGTAACTGTTGAAGTGCATCATCGTCATTCCAATATCTTTTAATTACTGATTCCGCATCAGGGTTATCTTTAAAAAAAGAAGACACTACCCAAGATACTTTTTCTTCTTTGGTTAGCTTCGAAAATCCTTTTACCGGCTTTATCATTTTTTGTGGTATAAAATATGTGAACAAATATAGCACAAATGGTATTATTTAACAGACAACTTAACTTTTAGATTCATTTGATTTTGCTATATTGTCGGCTATTAAAATTAAATACTTACATAGTTTAAATTTATTATGAAATATTTCACTTTTTGCATCACGTTACTTTTATTGACATTAAGCTCAGTAAACGCCCAAAAAAAACAAGTTACCTTAGAAGAAATATGGGGAGGTGAATTCCGTGGAGAATACATGGATGCACTTCATTCAATGAAAGATGGTGAACACTATTCTGTTTTAGATTTCGATAGAAACTCCAGAAGCACTTCTGTAAACAAATACAGCTATAAGACGCTTGAAAAAACAGCTTCATTAGTTGACTCAAAAGACATTAATGATATTGCTTACTTTACAGACTATACGTTTAGTAATGATGAAACAAAACTATTACTAGCAACAGAAGTTACATCTATTTTCCGTCATTCAACTGTTGGAAAATATTTCATTTACGATACTAAAACAAAATCAACTACTTTGCTTTCTGAAAGAAAAGTTCAAGAACCTACATTTTCTCCTGACGGAACTAAAATTGCCTATGTTTTTGAAAACAACATCTATTTCAAAAACTTAAACACTGGAAAAGAAACTCAAATAACTACTGACGGCAATAAAAATGAAATTATTAATGGGGTTACGGATTGGGTTTATGAAGAAGAATTTGCATTTGTGAGAGCTTTTGAATGGAATGCTTCAGGAACTAAAATCGCCTACATAAGATTTGACGAAACAGAAGTTCCAGAATTCTCAATGGATGTTTACGGATCAAAACTATACCAAACACAAACCGTTTTTAAATACCCTAAAGCAGGAGAGAAAAATGCAGAGGTTTCATTACATATTTACGATGTAGCTTCAAATAAAAAATCAGCTATTACACTTCCTGAATATTACTACATACCAAGAATTGAATGGACAAATAATGAAAATGTATTAAGTACACAATTATTAAACAGACATCAAAACAACTTAAATTTAGTATTTATAAACGCTACAGACTTGTCAGCAAAAACTGTTTTAACAGATACCGACAAAGCTTATGTTGATGTTACTGACAATCTTACTTTCTTAAATGACAACAGTTTTATTTGGACTAGCGAAAAAGATGGATACAACCACATATATCATTATAGTAAAAAAGGAAAGCTAATTAATCAAGTAACCAAAGGAAATTGGGAAGTAACAAATTACTACGGTTTCAATGAAGAAAAGGGAATTGCATATTACCAATCGGTAGAAAACGGATCGACCAACAGAGATGTTTATGCAATTAATATTAACGGAAAAGGTAAAAAAAGGCTTTCTTCTAAAACAGGAACTAATAATGCTACCTTCAGTAAGAGTTTTGCTTACTACATCAATACTTTCTCTAACAGTACTACACCGAATGAATTTACTTTAAATAATTCTAAAACAGGAAAAGTATTAAAGAATATTAAAAACAATAAGGCGTTACAAAATAAAGTTGCTGGTTATGATTTTGCTACAAAAGAGTTTTCTACCATTAACATTAACGGAAACGACTTAAACATGTGGATGATTAAACCGGTTAATTTTGATGCTACCAAAAAATATCCCGTATTTATGTATCAATATTCTGGGCCAGGAAGTCAGCAAGTTGCTAACAAATGGAACTCATCTAATGATTATTGGTTTCAAATGCTAGCACAACAAGGGTATATTACGGTGTGTATTGATGGTCGAGGGACTGGTTTTAAAGGACGTGACTTTAAAAAAGTTACTCAAAAAGAATTAGGGAAATACGAAGTAGAGGATCAAATAGCTGCAGCTAAAAAATTAGGTAGTAGACCTTATATTGATAGTGACCGAATTGGAATTTTCGGATGGAGCTATGGTGGTTTCATGTCTTCAAACTGTTTATTTCAAGGAGCAGACACTTTTAAAATGGCTATTGCTGTTGCTCCAGTAACTTCATGGCGTTTTTACGACACTGTTTACACGGAACGCTATATGCAAACACCACAAGAAAACGCAAGTGGATACGACAACAACTCACCAATGTCACATGTAGACAAGTTAAAAGGGAAGTTTTTACTTATTCATGGAAGTGCTGATGACAATGTTCATTTACAAAACACTACACGAATGGCAGAAGCATTAATCCAAGCAGACAAGCAATTTGAATGGATGATTTACCCAGACAAAAATCACGGTATTTACGGAGGTAACACACGTTTACACTTGTATAAAAAAATGACAAATTTCATTAAAGAGAATTTATAACAATCAGTTAACACTAAAAAAACTAATACACATACAATTATGTCAGATATTACTTTAAAGCCACATGAAAGAGAACTATTCGGACATCCGATAGGACTTTATGTATTGTTCTTCACTGAAATGTGGGAAAGGTTCTCTTATTACGGTATGAGATCTATTTTAGTAATCTATATGATTGCTCAAGCTACAAATGATAATGGACCAGGATTAGGATGGACTGAATTAGAGGCCTATCAATTATACGGATGGTATGTAATGTTAGTGTACTTAATTTCTATTCCAGGTGGAATTTTAGCTGATAAAGTTTTAGGGCAGAAAAAAACGGTTATGCTGGGTGCTATTCTATTATCTATAGGACATGGAGTATTGGCAATAGAAACCAACTGGGCTTTCTTTACTGGTTTAGGGTTTATTATCGTTGGTGTTGGTTGCTTAAAGCCAAACATTTCAACTATGGTAGGTGGGCTTTACAAAAAAGGAGATATCAGAAGAGATAAAGGTTTTAGTATCTTTTATATCGGAATTAATCTAGGATCGCTATTGGCTACATCTTTTATAGGGTTAGTAGTTGCAAAATGGGGATGGCATGCTGGATTTGGATTAGCAGGTATCGCAATGATTATGGGATTATTAGTTTACATCTATGGTCAGAGATATATTACTCATGTAGGAAACAAACCTACTGAAGAGCAAAAAAAGAATGACATTTCAATAGGAAAACTTTTTGCTAAAATATTTAAAGCACCTACACAATTAGCGATAATGTGCGTGCTTTTAGTAGTTTCATTATATATAGGATATACAAAAGAAGGTGTTGATCACTGGGGATACGGAGCTTTATTTGTTTTCTTATCATTAGTTGTTGGATTAATGATGATGATTTATAAAGACCTGGATACTAAAGTAATGAGAGATCGTTTTCTTGTTTTACTACTATCATTCTTATTAGTTATAGTATTCTGGGGAGCTTTTGAGCAAGCCGGAGGATTAATGAGTGTATACACCGAAACCAAAACAGATAGGGTATTGTTCGGAATGACAATTCCGACTCCAATGTTTCAAGGTTTGAATGCTGGGTTTATATTATTACTTGCTGTTTGGATAGCGAACATATGGGCAAATAGAAAAATAAAAAATAAAGAAGCTTCTTCTTTATTTAAGATGGCTACTGGTACAATTATTATGGGACTTGGTTTTGTATTCATGATTTTTGCTGTAAGGGAATATGAAGCAAACGGAAGCTCTCATATGATATGGTTGGTATTAGCTTATTTATTTCATACTATTGGTGAATTATGTTCTTCACCAGTATCATTATCATTTGTAACAAAATTAGCCCCTGTAAAATACGCTTCATTAATGATGGGATTATATTTTGCAGCAACTGGATTAGGAGGAAAAGTAGCAGGAGTAATTGGTGAGGTATCTTCTCAATTTGGAGAATACGCAATTTTCTCTGGAATAGTAATATTTACAGTGATTTTCGGACTTTTAGTTATTGCTTTGCTTAAACCTTTAAAACGTTTAACACATGGCGCTGAAGAAATGGAAGGAACTAATTACGAAGAAAACGAAGGTTTTGAATTAGCAGACAATCAATAATTATTTATACACAATCAATCTCTTGAATTTACATTCGAGAGATTTTATTTTTTTAAACATAATCTATGAGTACTACAACCCAAAACGACTTTTTCAAGTCTAATGTATTAGGACATCCAGCTGGATTGTTCGTATTGTTCTTCACTGAAATGTGGGAACGATTCTCTTTTTACGGAATGAGAATCCTTTTAGTAATATTTCTAACTGCTGCAATAGCCTCTGACAATCCAGGATTTGGAATGCCAATTGAACAAGCTACGGCTGTGTATGGTACTTATGCTATGCTTTTATACCTAACACCAATCGTAGGTGGTATTTTAGCTGATAAATTTTTAGGATATCGATGGGCTGTTGTTATTGGATCAATCATAATGACCTTAGGTCATGCTGCTATGGCCATCGAAACTCAACTATGGGTTTATGTAGGACTTGGATTATTAGTTATTGGTACTGGTTTCTTTAAACCGAATATGACTTCAATTTTATCTGAAATGTATAAAGATGTTCCTGAAAAAAAGGATGGAGCATATACTATTTTTTACATGGGAGTAAATGCCGGGGCATTTTTCGGAATGATGCTTTGTGGATACTTAGGAGAAAAAATTGGTTGGGCATACGGATTTGGTCTAGCAGGTATTTTTATGTTATTAGGTACACTTCAATTTTGGTTAGCAAAACCGTTATTCGGTAAAATTGGAGAAGTTCCCTCTATAGTTCATGAAGTTGAACTAGAGCAAGGTATAAACGAAAAAGCATCTGATTTTGCAAAACCAACAGATGGAGATGATACTGACAAAAGAAACCCATTTACATTATTAGATAAAATCTTAATTGTTTTTTCTTCAGTAATCGGATTAGGATACGCTATTAATGACCCTTTATCTAAAATCGCAAACTTTGATATGTTTGCTTTTGCAAATACAGAAACTTTACCAGGGCAGTATGTCATGATCTTAATAGCATTAGCTGCTTTCTTATTTATGGTGATTTCAAGAATATCAAGATATGATAGAATTGTTAGAGACCGAATGATTGCAGTAATTATTTTTGCATTCTTTACCGTGTTTTTTTGGTTATCTTTTGAACAAGGAGCATCTTCATTAGTATTATTTGCAAGAGATTCTGTTGACAGAACTTTAGAAGGTGATGCAGCAATGATATTTAAAGTTGTAAATACACTACTTACTGTAATTCCTTTATTAATTATCTCTTATGTTTTGTTTTTATTAGGAAAGCAAACTTGGAAACAAATCCCAGCTTCAAACATTATTTTAGCAATTACTTTTGTTGGTGTTTGGGGTGTTGCATTATGGATGTTAAACAGAGACTTTAATTCCGTTGGAGCAGAAATTCCTGTATCATGGTTTAGTATCTTAAATTCATTCTTTATTATTGCTTTTGCGTCTTCTTTCTCTAAATGGTGGGAATCTAAATACAACCCATCTGCAGCTGTAAAATATGGTTTCGGTTTAATCATTTTAGCAATAGGATTCGGATTGTTAGCTTTTGGAGCTCATGGAATTCAAGAAGGTGTTAAAGTTAGTATGATATGGCTAATATTAGCTTACTTATTCCATACTTTAGGAGAACTATGCTTATCTCCTGTAGGGCTGTCTTATGTATCTAAATTAGTACCACCACGTATGATTGCATTCATGTTCGGTATGTGGTACTTAGCTATTGCTATAGGTAATAAAATAGCCGCTGTAGTTGGTGGGCAAATAGAAAACATCACTAAAGATTTTGGATTATCAACATTCTTCTTAATCTTTACAATAGTTCCTATTGTTGCAGGTTTATTAATAATTGGATTAAATCCTTTATTGAAAAAACTAATGCACGGAGTACGATAAAAATCACATTAAAAATGCTTCTATATGAAGCATTTTTAGTATTTTGTAATTGTGGCAAGTTATTTGCGACTGTATTAAAAAATAAAAACAATGAAGAAAATATTAATTGCAGCGGTACTTTTTATAGGATTCAGTAGTATTCAAGCTCAAGAAGCAAAGTGGCATGATAATTTTGAGGAGGCTTCGAAATTATCCAAAAAAACAAACAAACCAATTTTAGCAAATTTCACTGGAAGTGACTGGTGTGGCTGGTGTATTCGTTTAGATAAACAAGTTTTTGAAACTAAAGAATTCAAAAAATGGGCTAATGAAAACGTTATATTATTAACTGTAGACTTCCCTAAAAGAAAGAAATTACCACAAAATATTGTTGAACAAAACAATGCATTGCAAAGTGCTTTTCAAGTTAGAGGCTACCCTACTATATGGTTAATGAGTCCTGGGAGTGGAGAAGTTCCTACAGATGGAATTGTTCCCTTAGGAAAAACTGGATATGTAAAAGGTGGTCCTGAAAAATGGATTGCAAGTATTGCCCCTTCTATACCAAACAAATAAAACTACCTAGTAGTTTTAAAATAACGTTGTAATGAAATATTTATTGGTTATTTACTATTTATAACTGTTCCCCTTTTGTCAACCATACAGAAGGGGATTTTTATTTTAGTATGAAGGCACCATCTTCTCTTACGGAATGAAATGGAACATCATTTTTTAAACACGTAGCTTTCCATCTAGCCACATAGCTTTTGTAATTATTATTATCTACAACTATCTGTTTAGGATTTAGAATTGTAATTAATCTAGTTAAATTTATTTTAGGAGATGCTGTCAACAATATAATATCTGGTTTAAAGGTTGATCTATAGACTTCTTCAGAGTCTATAATTAATATTTTCTGATCTTTAAACTCATAAACATTCATTAATGAATCATGTTTAGCAGTGTTAATATATTCGTTTACAATATAGTTATCTAAACTCTGTAGATAAGTTAAATTCTTAGACGCGTAATTTAACGTGTTTCCTTTTTTATGAGTTAGTAAAGTTGTTTTGTATTGATTAAAAATAACAAACTCCTCAGTTTGAGATCTCCACTTATTAAACAGAAACACTAACTGTATACAAATAAGCCCAGAAAAAACAAATAGTAATCTTTTATACGAATATGATTTCCATAACAAAACCAAACTTATAATCAGCACATAACAACTGATCAAATTCAAACTATTAAATGAGATTTTGGTAAAAACAAAACCCTCTTTAGTAGATATAAACTGAACAAAACTTACAAGTAAACTAATGCTCCAATCAAACATTTCAAACAGCAAACTAGGAATCCAACCAAAATAAGCTAATACAAGTGTGAGTATCCCAACCGCTAAAAGAATACCCAACAATGGAATAATTACCATATTTGAAATAAAAAACAATCCAGGAAACTGATGAAAATAAAAAAGTGACAATGGTAATATTCCAAATTGCGCTGAAAGGGTAACTGCAAATACATCCCAAAGCTTTTTTGTAATATAATATTTCGGAGTCCATACTTTATCAAATAACGGTTTTATCCAAACAATTGCGAAAACCGCCGAATAGCTTAGCTGAAAACCAATATCAAAAATATAAAAAGGGTTGAATAGCAATAATAAAAAAGCAGAAATAACCAAGGTATTATAAGTATTCGTAACTCTATTACTATACATTGCTACCGTAACTAGTGAAAACATGGTAACTGCCCTCATTACAGAAGCCGACATACCAGTTATAAAAGCATAACCCCAAAGTAAAATTATAATCAAAATCGGAATTAATTTATCTCCAGGTTTAAAATAAGATAAAGGTTTAAAAAGCAATCCAAGTAATAGCATCAATAAACCAATATGTAGCCCCGAAATTGCTAGAATATGTATCGCTCCTGATTTTGTAAAACTTTTATAAGTCTCTTTACTTATATCTTGCCGCTGCCCTAATAACAACGCATTTATTACACTTAAATTTTCTTTTGAAACTGAGCATTCAACTAATGTATTATTTATTCTATTCCTAATAACTGCAGCAATACCGTAAAATGAGCTTTGATGCTTTAATTTTAATGAGTTATTCGAATTTAAAAACACTTGGTGATACACCTGTTTTTTATACATATAATCCTTAAAATCGAATTGATGAGGATTTAATGGTTTCTTAATTTCTTGTAAAGCTGTATTTACATATAGTACATCATCAATTCTCAATTGTATAGTAGTATCAACATTTACCAATAGTACCCCGGTTGCCTTTTTTGAGTTAACAGAAACAACTTTTGCTAAATATTTATTATAAAAGCTATTCGGTTTTAATTGCTTATATATACTAAATTCAATTCTCACATTCCCATCCGTACTTAACCGACCAGAATAATGACTTAATTGATTTTGTTGTGTATGAAAACCAATTAACAACATACCAATTCCTACAGTTATTCCATAAGTAAAAACTGCTAGATACACTTTTTGTTTAATTTTATTAATTGCTAAAAAGTAAGTAACACATAATAGCACTAGGCCAATACATATAGCTCCTAAAACATTTTTCCAAGAAATCAGGAAATAATAACCAATCAAAATACCCGTAGTAAGACAAATAGTAAGTTTGATGATTAAAAAATTGAGTAGCTTCATATTTAAAGTTACACATAATCGTCATTTCACTAATTCTAGCTAACTAATATCGGTTTATTCCTCACTAATAATATTGATAAAAAACATTAGTGTACAGTTAACAGACACTCAATATTTTTTAGCTTATTTTTGCATTATAATTATACTCAGTTGAACAACACAAAGAGTAAACAATAACATATAAAAAACATCATCTGATGAAAAAAGCATTTAAAATATTTGGGGTATTAGTGTTATTTATTATTGTTGCTGCAGTTGCAGCTCCGATTATTTTTAAAGATAAATTAGCTCAAATATTAAAAGAGCAAATAAACAAAAACATTAATGCACAAGTAGATTTTTCTGATGTTGATATTAGTATCATATCAACTTTTCCAAAAGCAGAGTTATCTCTAAAAAACTTAAGTGTTATCAATTTTAAACCATTTGAGGGAGACACTTTATTTTTCGCTAAAGAAATAGCACTAAAAATGCCACTTTCTGGGTTAACAAAAACAGCTGAAGACACTATTGAAATAAACTCTTTTACTATCGAGGATGCTTTAGTAAACATAATTAGTGATGCAAAAGAAAATACAAATTACGACATTACAAAAAAGAGTGATGACATAATAACTGAAGAAACTTCAACCGAAAAACAAAATGGATTCACTTTTTCAGTTGATGAATATGCTATTGTAAGTACTGAAATAAATTATATAGATCAAAAATCAGAATTAAATATAAGTTTAACAGACTTCAATCATAGCGGAACTGGTGATTTATCTGCAGCTATTAGTAATTTAAAGACTATTACTACTTCAAACATTTCCATCACTAGTGGAGAATCTAATTACTTAAACAATAACACAATTGCTTTAAATGCTGATTTAGAAATTGATCAAACACAAAATAAATACACTTTTTTAGAAAATTCATTTAAACTAAATCAATTAGAATTAATATTTGATGGTTTTATAAAACAAAACGAAACCAATAACGAATTGGATATCAAATTCAATACGCCAACGGCTGACTTTAAAAACTTTTTTGCTTTATTACCTGCTGAATATTCTATGGATATTGAAACCGTTCAAACAAATGGAAGGTTTACCATTAAAGGTTTTGCAAAAGGAATTATGAATGATAATAGCATTCCAAAATTCAATTTAAATATTGTTTCAGAAAATGCTTCTTTTAAATATCCTGACTTACCTAAAAGTGTAAAAAACATTAATCTAAATACTTCTATAGGAAATACTACAGGGAAAGTGGATGATACTTTTCTTGATCTTCAAAAATTATCATTACAAATTGACAAAGATGTTTTTAATGCTCATGGTAAAATAAAACAATTAACTGCTAATAGATTTGTTGACATGAATCTTGACGGAACACTTAATTTAGGAAACTTATCACAAGCATACCCAATTCAACTAGACAATGAATTAAAAGGTATATTAGAAGCTAAGTTACACACTGCTTTTTCTCAAAGCGCTATCGATAACAACAGATATGAACAGATTAAAAATGAAGGTGATTTTAGTATCTCTGATTTTGAATTTGCATCTAAAGATATTGTAAATCCAATATACATTTCAGAAGCTGCAGTAGATTTTACTCCACAAAAAGTATACTTAAGAAAGTTAGATGCTAAAAGTGGTGAAAGTGATATTAGCGGTACTGGAACTATTGATAATCTTATAGGGTTCTTGTTCAGTGATAAAAAACTAAAAGGTGATTTTAATCTTAACTCAACTCTATTTAAAGTAAGTGATTTTATGGTAGATAATACTACCGAAACTGAAAACACCCAAAAAGAATCAGAAAAAGGAGATGCTTTAAAAGTTCCTGCATTTTTAGACACGAAAATTTCAGCTAACGCTAAAAAAGTTATTTATGACGATCTTATTTTAGAAAACTTAACCGGTGAAGTTCTTATAAAAAATGAAACTGTTGCATTAAATAATGTAACTACTGAATTATTTGAAGGAATAATGAGTATTAATGGCGATGTTTCTACAAAAAACGAAACTCCGACTTTTAATATGGATTTAGGAATTGACAAATTTGATATTGCCAAATCATTTAACGGTATGGATCTATTATCGAATATTGCTCCTGTTGCAAAAATGTTGCAAGGAAAACTAAATACTGATTTAAAACTTAAAGGGAATCTGGATGATTCATTTTCACTTGATTTAAACTCATTAACCGGTAATGCTTTAGCTGAAGTATTAACAACTAAAATAAGCCCTCAAAAAGGATCTGCTTTTAGCAAAGCAAATGATCAATTATCGTTTATTGACTTGAATAAATTAGATTTAAAAGATTTAAAAACTGCATTAAAATTTGAAAATGGTAAAGTATCCATAAAACCTTTTGACGTTCAATATGAAGATATAAAAGTACAAATTGCAGGATCACATAGCTTTGAAAATAATTTAGGATACACTGCAACATTTGATGTGCCAGCAAAATATTTCGGTAATGACATTGGGGGGATTTTATCAAAGTTAAGTGATGACGATATTAAAAACGTAAAAGTTCCTGTTGTCGCAAACATAGGTGGTACTGTATCAAGTCCGAAAGTAAATACCGACATGAAACAGTCTGTTAAAAACTTAACCAATCAACTAATTCAAATACAAAAAAACAAATTATTAGGTCAAGGTTCTGAAGCAGCAACTGATGCTCTAGGAGGTGTTCTTGGCGATGATGCTGGAGGCGTTGTTGGCGATGTTCTTGGAGAAATATTAGGTGGAGGAAATAACAACACTCCAAAAGACACCACTACTACGAACACCCCTGATAACACAATTGAAGGGGGAGTAAAAGATGTACTGGGAGGTTTATTTGGGAAAAAGAAGAAGAAAAAAGATACTGTTAAGTAAGTACTAACTCATCCCAAAATCGTACAATTAATAAACCATCAGTACAAAAAGTTCCAAAAACCAATGAAACAATTCACATACAAAATAGTGTCTTTTATCATAATGCCCATGGTGTTTTTTACATTGATATATTTTTTTAACCTTCAAAAAAGGAACGGATATATTCAAAACATAGCTAAAAACAATGATGTATTACTAATGGGTGATTCACAAATACAGAAGATAAATCCAGATTATTTCAAACAAAAAACATTTAATTTCTCAAGCATTGGAGAAACATTTAATGTTACATATTATAAATTAAATAAAATTTTTTCTCAAAAAGGAAACAATATAAAAACTGTTATTATAGGTGCCTCTATTCATAACTTTACTTTTGATAGTGAAAAAAGGTATGACATTAAAACCCCCGAGGGGAAATACATTTTAAGAAAAAACATATACTACATGAATCTTTTTAATGATCCTGTGTTTCCATTTAAAAACAAACTAATTGAAAGATTATTTTATTCAGGAATTTTAAGAAGCCCTAAATACAGTGAATATAACGCAAGTGCTAATAAAAAACCTACTAAAGAAATTATAGATTTTATCCTAAATAGGCATTATAACATACGTAGTGATATTGAGACTTTCAATCAAGAAAAATATTTCGACAAAATAATTAATTTATGTGGAAAAATGAATGTGAAAGTAATAATTACCTCTACTCCATATCACAAGTATTACAAAGAAAACATACCTACATATGATTTGAATAAATTCAATAATGTCATTAAATCACATACTAATACTACTCACTTCAACTATTTAAATGATAAAACCCCTGACTCTTTATTTGCAGACGGAAATCATTTAAACATAAAAGGCGGTAATAAATATGCTGAGGAAATGTCACAAAGTTTATAATTCAGTTTCATTAATCTCGAAAGGATTACTTCGAAAATATAATCAACTACACTTTAAACGAACGCAGTATATAACTACACAAATGGATTTAAACAACGTTAATGAAATCTGGAATGAGTTTTCTAAATCACAAAATATTGAATTAAAATACAAAGAGCGTAACCTAGGTGAAGTTATTCAATCTCATTATCTGATTAATTATACTAATAAAGTCGCTACTTATAGCTTTATTGGAATACTATGTAAATCAAACGAAGGTCCTGATACTAACAAAACATCTATCATTGTAGAGTTTGAAAACAGACTTACTATAGACAACTTTGAATTCAAAATTACAGACAGCATAAATAATGTTAACTCTAATGAGCATAAAATTGAATTTGAAAAAAATATTTTAAAAAGTATTCAAAAATTCAATGGAAAAAGTATTACAATGAAAGATAATTTCATCAAAATTGATACAGATCATATCTTTTCTAACTTAGATGAATTTGAACATGTAACTAACTTAGTTTCAAAAATAAAGTCTACATATAATTAACTAGAAAGTATTCTACAATAAATATCTTTAGAAATATTAATATACTCTTTCATTGATTAAAAAAATAGCGATTATACGCTCTATTAGATGAAAGAGATTTATTAATCTATATTAATATTCACCACCAAACCTTCATTATTACGTACATTAAAAACAGTATTATCTTCAAAAATTAAATACTGCCCTTTTACCCCTTTTAATACCCCTGAATATTCTGGTGTTTTAGATAGGTTCAAACTTTTAACTTTAAGAGGATATTGATCTACAGGGAAATTAATGTTGGTTTCATTATTACCTTCAATAATATATTGTTGTGCCTCTTCAGGAATAAAACGTAATAATTTTTTTTTCCACTCTAATAAATCCTCGTCTGCAACATCATTCCTTAACATTTTTCGCCAATTGGTTTTATCTCCAACATGCTCTTTTAAAGCTACTTCTGTAATACCTGCTAAATACCTATTTGGTACTTCAACTATTTCAATAGCCTCATGCGCTCCTTGGTCAATCCAACGGGTAGGCACCTGAGTTTTACGAGTTACCCCAACCTTCACATTACTAGAATTTGCTAAATACACGATATGCGGTGTTAATTGTACTCGTTGTTCATATTCCAAATCTCTATCTGCAATACCTAAATGTGCTGTAGATTTTTCTGGGTGCATAATCCACTCTCCTGCTTGTGGAGCTTCAAAAAAACATGATTTACAGAAGCCTTGTCTATAAATTTCCTTGTTTTTTGCACAATTCATACATTGGTACTTTTCAAAAGAAATGCTGATATTTTTCCCTAGTAACTGATTCACATTCAACACATCATTATGAAATGTTAAATAATACTGGATTGTCTCTTGTAAATCTGTTTGCATTTTCTGTAAAACACCTTGGTACTGCATATCAATATTTTTATGTAAATTTAGGGCTAAAGATAAATTATTTATGACAATTCCGTTAGTGAATTCTGTAGTCTCTTGGTTTTTGAAAAAACGAATTCATCAAATAGAATTCTTTTCAAAGTATCCAAACGAAGTACAGCATGAGCTACTTTTTAATTTATTACAACAAGCAAAACATACAATAATTGGAAAGAAATACGATTTCTCTTCAATTAATACCTATGAAGATTTTATTGCCCGTGTACCGGTAATAAACTATGAAGAAATGGTACCTTTAATTGAACAATCTCGTAAAGGAAAACAATATTTATTTTGGGGATCACCCATAAAATGGTTTGCAAAATCTAGTGGTACTACAAACGCACAAAGTAAATTTATTCCTGTAAGCCAAGAATCGTTAGATGATTGCCATTATAAAGGGAGTAAGGATCTACTGTGCTTATACCTAAACAACAACGAAAATTCTCAACTGTTTACTGGTAAAGGATTACGCTTAGGAGGAAGTAAAGAACTTTATCAAGAAAACGGGACTGTTTTTGGCGATTTATCTGCCATACTTATTGACAATATGCCTTTTTGGGCAGAATTCAGCTCTACACCTAGTAATAAAGTCTCCCTAATGGACAATTGGGAAACAAAGTTACAAGCGATTGTAGATGAAACTATAAAAGAAAATGTAACTAGTTTAGCCGGAGTCCCATCTTGGATGCTTGTGCTATTAAATCAAGTTTTAGAAACCACTGGAGACAAACATCTTTTAGAAGTATGGGAAAACTTAGAAGTCTATTTTCATGGAGGCGTAAGTTTTGAACCTTATCGTGACCAATACAAAAAATTACTCCCGAAAAACGATTTTAAATACTACGAAATATATAATGCTTCTGAAGGTTTCTTTGCCATTCAAGATAGAAATGATACTTCAGAATTATTGTTAATGCTTGATTATGGAATTTTCTATGAGTTCGCTGCTATGGAAACTTATGGCACTAGTCAGCAAAAAATGATTCCTTTAGCAGAAGTTGAAATAAATATAAACTATGCAGTAATCATAACAACTAATGCAGGTTTATGGCGCTATCAAATTGGAGACACTATTCGATTTACATCAATTAACCCCTATAGAATTAAAGTAACTGGAAGAACCAAACACCACATCAATGTTTTTGGAGAAGAATTAATGATTGAAAATACCGATGAAGCATTAAAAATTGCTTGTTCAAAAACCAAATCTGAAATTAAAGAATATACCGCTGCTCCAATTTTTATGAATGGAAAAGACAAAGGAGCACATGAATGGTTGATCGAGTTTAAAAGAGCTCCAGAAAACATGGAGTACTTCTCGGAGTTATTAGATAATGCCTTAAAATCTTTAAACTCTGATTATGAAGCGAAACGCTTTAATAATATCACATTAAATCAACCTAAAATTCATATAGCTAAACCGAATTTGTTTTATAATTGGCTTAAAAACAACAGTAAATTAGGTGGGCAAAATAAAATTGCTCGATTATCAAATTCAAGAAACTTTCTTGAAGAGTTGTTGAACAATAATCAATAGAACAAAAGTGGATTAAAATCACTTCTCCTTGGGGAAAAAGTTAGAATTAGAGCATTTTCTTATTTACAAAAAAAACTCCAGTATTCTCTACGCTTTTTTTAACCGATACAAACTCAACACCAACAGCATTTTTAATTTTTGACGCATCATATTTCAATTCTTTAAAAGCCGAATTAATATTTGATTTATAAACACTTCTTTTTCTAGCTAAAAAAAAACTTAAGAACTTATCTAGCTGAAAATAAAAGAGTAATTGCCATTTTTTAATTTCTTTCAACTCTTTTTTACTTCCAAGAACTTCAGAAACCATTTGTAACATTTTTTTATATCTAATGTTTTCAGAAACAATAATAAACTTATCATTAATAACCTCTGAATCCATTAAAGCACACATCGACTTAACAACATCGTTTACATCAACAATTCCAACAGCTCCTGATGTATAATAGTTAAAGCCGTTTGATACTTTGGTAAAAATCTCTCCAGTTCCTGAGTTCCAAAAACCTGGGCCTATTATCACTCCTGGTTGAACTACAACTACACCTAACCCTTCCTGAACACCGCGCCAAACTTCTAACTCAGCATCATATTTTGTAATTGCATAAATGTTTTGTGTATTATTTTCTGGGTTCCAATGTGTTTCTTCTGTAATTGGCTTTATTAAATCCTCTCCTAAAGTAGCAATGGAACTTACATGGCATAATTTAACCACTTCATTACTCAAGCATAAATTCACAATATTAGCAGTCCCAATAACATTTACTTCCTTGGATTGTCTGTAATTTTTCGGATTAAAAGATAAGTCAGCCGCACAATGATAAACATGAGTGATATTCTTAAAGGCAACTTCTAAGCCAGGAACATCTGTAATTTCAGCATGTATCCAATCAATTTTATCGAATATAGCATTTGGGTTTTCAGAATAATACGAAAACACTTTTTTAACTTTTTCGAATTTTGAAGTATCACGATAAATCGCTCTTACCACTTTGCCTTGAGTGACTAATTTATATAATAAATGAGTGCCTAATAATCCTGTTCCACCTGTTATTAAAATCATAAAGCCAAATTAGTCTTTTTTCATTTTATACAATTATATTTGCCTAAATTTTAGTTGAATTATGATGAATTTTGTAGAAGAATTACGCTGGAGAGGAATGCTCCATGATATTATGCCAGAAACGGAAGAGATGCTTTTAAAAGAATCTACAGCTGGCTATATTGGGTTTGACCCAACAGGAGAGTCCTTACATATTGGTAGTTTGGTACAAATCATCATCTTAATGCATTTCCAAAGAGCAGGACACACACCTGTTGCTTTAGTTGGTGGTGCCACAGGTATGATTGGTGATCCATCAGGAAAATCAGCTGAACGTAATTTATTAAACGAAGAAACCTTAGCAAAAAACATTGCTGGAATCAAATCACAATTAGAACGTTTTATCGATTTCAATTCTGACATTGCCAACAAGGCTGAATTAGTTAATAATTACGATTGGATGAAAGATTACTCATTCATTGATTTTGCCCGTGAAATCGGTAAGCACATTACTGTAAATTACATGATGTCTAAAGAGTCAGTAAAAAAGCGTTTAGGAGCTGATTCAAAAGTAGGAATGTCATTTACTGAATTTACATACCAATTATTTCAAGGATACGATTTCTTACATTTATATAGAGAGAAGAATTGCAAAATTCAAATGGGAGGAAGTGACCAATGGGGTAACATTACTACAGGTACTGAATTAGTACGTCGTGTTGCGGGAGGAAAAGCATACGCTATGACTTGCCCGTTAATCACAAAAGCTGATGGAACTAAATTTGGTAAAACTGAAGGAGGAAACATTTGGTTGGACAGACATAGAACTTCTCCATATAAATTCTACCAATACTGGTTAAATGCTTCTGACGAAGATGCTGAAAAATATGTGAAAATTTTCACCTTCTTAGATAAAGAAACTATCGAAGCTCTTATTATCGAACATAAAGAAACACCACATTTACGCTTGTTACAGAAAAGAGTTGCTGAAGAAGTAACTACGATGGTGCACTCAAAAGAAGATTTAGAAAACGCTATAAAAGCCTCTAACATCTTATTCGGAAAATCTACTTCAGAAGATTTAAAAGGATTAGATGAGCAAACTTTCTTGGATGTATTTGACGGAGTAACACAAGCAGAAGTTACTCGTGAAGAAATTGATAACGGATTAGATATGATTGGTGCTTTAGCAGCAAAAACCGGGTTTTTAAAATCTAACGGTGATGCTCGTAGAGCTTTAAAAGAAAATGCTATTTCAGTAAATAAAGAAAAAGTAAAAGAAGACTTTTCTATTACAGCCGCTGATTTAATTAACGATAAATTCGTTTTATTACAACGTGGAAAGAAAAACTACTATGTAGTTGTAGTGAAGTAATTATTAGAATAAATATGTATCAAAAATGCTTTATCTGGTTGCCAGATAAAGCATTTTTGATGTACTAATCCTAACATTCCCCTCAAGAGAAAGAATTATAAAAATATTTTATTTTTTAGCATCACTAATTTCTTGTTCTAAATGATCTAAATACAGAATACCGTTTAGATGATCGATTTCATGTTGAAATATTACCGCTGTAAACGCTTCTATCATTTCTGAATGATGTGTTCCGTCCATTTTATCATACTCCATTAATATTGCATAAGCACGCGTTTTAGTGGTGTCACTCCTATAAGGAATTGACAAACAACCTTCTACACAATTTTGTTTTTTATCCGTGTATTGTACAATTTTAGGATTCAAATAAACCTCAAAAGGAAAACCTTCCTTATCAAAACGTTGTACCCAAATAATATTTTTCAACACTCCAACTTGAGGAGCTGCAATTCCCACTCCCATGGAAATACTATCTCTAACCGTTCTATACAATCTATTTACAAAATGGGCTAACTCAACATTGTTAGAATCGGCTACTACATTCTTACATTTCGTTCTTAAAATTATTGAATCTTTTTTATTATTAATTTTCAGTACACGCATTGGAAACGTACTGTCCAAGCTCATAATTAATATTCGTTGAGTAGAAGTGAAATCATCTGTACTATTCTTTACTAGTTTAGAAGAGCTTGAGCAACTCATTAACAACACAATTAGTACAACTAAAGTTATAATATATCTCATCTATTTTTATTTTATAACCAAAGGTATCTTTTTTACACGAAAAACGCATACATTAAAGTCCGCTATAAAAAAGCGACTATGTCGCTAAAAAAAAAGCCCAAAACAATAAATTGCTTTGGGCTTTAAACTAACTAACTTTATGAAAAAGTAAACCTTCTCACTATATATGAGACGTAAAAACTCTTGATATATTACATCCTTTAAGAAACTTTAACAGTAAAAGGTACTTTTTAACATTTTACAAAGCCATTAAATTACAGCCTCTAATATCAGAATGATCAAAACGACCTAATACTTCAAATGAATCATCTTTATATTTTTTACCTAAATCTTGTGTGGCAATAAAAGAACACGAATTGATATTTGCTAAATCAATTACGTTTATACCACCAGCTTTATTTGCTTTTTGAATACTTAACGGATCTTCTGTATCACGTGTAAATACTTTCATCCATGGAGGACATTCAAAAATCCCATCTCCTTTAGAATATGCTTGAGATAATAATTCCGTCATTCCATATTCTGATTGAATTTTAGCAACACCAAAACCATCCTTTAATAACTGATGCAATTCAGGGCGAATCATTTCTTTTCTTCTCCCTTTCATTCCACCAGTTTCCATTACAATAGTATTATTCAATTGAAATTGATGTTTTTCTATTAAATCTAACAATGCAAATGAAACACCAATTAGTAATACTTTCTGACCTGATTGATCTAAAGCAATTAATTTTTCGTTAATATCATCCAGGTTATTTAAATAAAAACCGCTTTCTGGATGGTTTGATTTTTTAATTAAATCATCCACCATATATATTAAAGAAGACCCTTTTCGCTCTAAATACGAAGGCAACAACGCTATAACTACATAATCTTCAATATTGTCATAAAACTGTTTAAAACCACTCAAGTAACTCTTTTCATAAATACTTAAATCCGTTATATAATGTTTACTGGTAACGGAACCTGTTGTTCCTGAACTACTAAAACTGATTACCGGTTTTTCTTTACTACTAAGTATTTCGCGCCTTTTGAAAAACTCAATTGGCAAAAACGGAATATCCTCAACAGTTTTGACATCACTTGGATGTTTGTATAATAAATCACAAAAAGAACGATACACTTTATTGTTTTCAAATTGAAACTTGAAAACTTCTAAGGCGAGCGCATTAAACTCTTGTTCTGATTTTATATTAAATATCTGTTCTTGAAGCATATTCAAATGTAACAAAAAAGCACGCTTATTTAAAGCATGCTTCTTATATGTGTTATTTTTATAGTGAAATAATATTCCACTAATAAATTAATTTATAATATCGAATCCTGTATATTTCACTAAACACTCAGGAACTTTAATACCTTCCGGTGTTTGATAGTTTTCTAATATTCCCGCTAATACCCTTGGTAATGCTAAAGAACTACCGTTTAATGTATGAGGCAAATGCTTTTTATTATCAGCATCTTTATAACGTAACTTTAATCTATTTGACTGAAACGTTTCAAAATTTGATACTGAACTAATTTCTAACCATCTGTCCTGAGCTGTTGAAAACAATTCAAAATCATACGTCATTGCAGCTGTAAAACCAGTATCACCACCACATAATCGTAAAATTCTATATGGCAACTTCAGTTCAGCTAAAACATCCATTACATGCTCCTTCATTCCTTCCAAAGCATCATACGATTTTTCTGGATGTTCAAAACGAACAATTTCTACTTTATCAAACTGGTGTAATCTATTCAATCCTCTTACATGCGCCCCATAACTACCAGCTTCTCTTCTGAAACAAGGTGTATAAGCAGTAAAGCAAATTGGTAATTCCTTTTCAGAAATCAATTCACCTCTCATTATATTAGTAACAGGAACTTCTCCTGTTGGTATTAAATATAAATCGTCCTGTGCATCATGATACATCTGGCCTTCTTTATCAGGCAATTGTCCAGTCGCGATTGCAGAAGCTTCATTTACCATGTGTGGCACCTGAACCTCAGTATATCCAGCATCTACATTCTTATCCAAAAAATAAGAAATTAACGCACGTTGCAATCTTGCACCTTTTCCTTTATACACAGGAAATCCAGCTCCAGAAATTTTATTTCCTAATTCAAAATCAATGATGTCGTATTTTTTTGCCAATTCCCAATGTGGTAATGCTCCATCGTGTAAAGTAGGAACTTCCCCTGCGGCAAAAACCTCTTCGTTATCTGCCTCACTTTTTCCAGCTTTTACAAGTTCATGTGGAACATTTGGAATAGTATATAACAAGTCTACCAATGCTTTTTGTGTCGCATTTACAACCTCGGTTAACTCTTTAGCAGTTTCTTTTAATTGAACTGTTTTTTCTTTTAAAAGATTTGCTTTTTGAGTCTCCCCTTTTTTAAACAACATTCCAATTTCTTTGGATAGTTTATTTGAATCTGCTTGGGTATTATCAAACAATACTTGTGTGCTTCTTCTCTTCTCATCCAAAGTCAACACTTCTTGTAAAA
>Ga0105354_1000136_pt1 | contig 45962 bp, 38 predicted proteins | sample GOMGulsemesocosm_FD_83658 | JGI IMG/M metagenome (GOLD analysis project Ga0105354, IMG submission 83658) | Methane-oxidizing microbial communities from mesocosms in the Gulf of Mexico - GOM9B Gulf of Mexico | ecosystem: Environmental > Aquatic > Marine > Cold seeps | place: USA: Gulf of America...
TCCTGCGAATACAGAAAGTCCACCGTGACCTTTTGCTATATTGTTAATCAACTCTTGAATCAATACTGTTTTACCTACTCCGGCACCACCAAATAATCCAATTTTACCTCCTTTTGCATAAGGCTCAATTAAATCAATTACTTTAATACCTGTAAATAAAACCTCTGTAGAAGTTGATAAATCTTCAAATTTAGGTGCTTGTCTGTGAATTGGCAAACCAGCATCTCCTGTTTTAGGTAAAACTTTTAAACCATCAATAGGATCACCAATTACATTAAATAAACGACCGTAAACATCATCACCAATAGGCATTTTTATTGGGTTTCCTGTTGCTACCGCAGCAGTCCCTCTACTTAATCCATCTGTTGAATCCATTGAGATTGTACGTACTGTATTTTCTCCAACGTGTGATTGAACTTCAAGAACTAATTTATTTCCATTATTATTAACTTCTAATGAGTCGTAAATTTTTGGAAGTGCTCCGTCTTGGCTGTTAAACTCTACGTCTACAACTGGCCCAATAATCTGTGATACTTTTCCTGTAAGTGTTGACATTCTTAACTATTTAATGTTTAGAAAATTATAAGCGATTTGAGTTTACCTCATTTTTCGCGGTGCAAAGATATTCTTTTAAAATTAATTTTCAATGCTTTTTTTAACGAAAAAAGCATCTTGATTTCTCAAAATGCCTTTTTAAATATATTTTAATAGATAGTTTCTATTCTACAGTAACTGATTTTGCCAAATTACGTGGCTGATCAACATTACATTCACGCATTACCGCTATGTGATATGACAGTAATTGTAACGGTATGGTTGTAAGTAAAGGACTTAACAATTCTAATGTTTCTGGGACTTCAATTACATAATCTGCAATTTCACGAACACTAACATCTCCATTATTTACAATAGCAATAATTTTTCCTTTACGAGATTTGATCTCTTGAATATTACTTACCACTTTTTCGTAATGTCCTTTTTTAGTAGCAATAACCACAACTGGCATTTGCTCATCAATCAATGCAATAGGACCATGTTTCATTTCAGCAGCAGGATATCCTTCTGCATGAATATATGAAATCTCTTTTAATTTCAATGCCCCTTCTAAAGCTACTGGAAAATTAAAACCTCTACCCAAATACAAGAAGTTAGGCGTGTCTTTATAAACCGCAGAAATTTCTTTAATATGTGCATCTGACAATAATGACTCTTTTACTTTTTCAGGAATCAATTCTAACTCCTGTAAATGCATGCGATAATCAGAATTTGAAATTGCCCCTTTAGCTTTTGCTAGCTTCAAAGCAATTAAAGTCAATACTGTAATTTGCGTTGTAAATGCTTTTGTAGAAGCAACTCCTATTTCTGGTCCAGCATGCGTATATGCACCTGCATCAGATTCTCTAGCAATAGTAGAACCTACTACATTACATACTCCAAAAACAAATGCTCCTTTTGATTTTGCTAACTGAATAGCAGCACGAGTATCTGCTGTTTCTCCTGATTGAGAAATTGCAATAACAACATCTTTTTCTGTTATAATTGGATTTCTATACCTAAATTCAGAAGCATACTCAACTTCTACAGGAATTCTAGATAAATCTTCAAAAACATATTCTGCAACTAAACCTGCATGCCATGAAGTTCCACAAGCAACAATAATAATTCTATCAGCGTTTAAAAAACGCTCCATATTATCATCAATCCCAGCCATACGGATAATTCCTTCATTCACTAGCATTCTACCTCTATAAGTATCTGTTATTGCACTAGGTTGCTCATGAATTTCTTTTAACATAAAATGATCATACCCGTCTTTTTCAATCTGCTCCAAATTTAATTGAAGTTCTTGAATATACGGGACAACTATAGAGTCATCTGTTATTTTACGTATTTTAATCTTCTTTCCTTTTCTGATAACTGCTATTTCTTCATCTTCCAAATAAATAGCATTATTAGTATATTCAATAAAAGGAGAAGCATCAGAAGCTACAAAAAACTCTGTATCATCCTCTCCGACACCAATTGCCAATGGACTCCCCATTCTTGCAGCAACTATTTCATTTGGCCTGTTCTTATCAAAAACAGCAATTGCATATGCCCCAATTACCTGAGTAAGCGCTATACGAACAGCTTTCCCTAACTTAACTCCTTCATTTTTCTTAACATCTTCAATTAAGTTAATTAATACTTCAGTATCCGTATCAGAAACAAATGTATAACCACGCTTAATTAATTCTTTTTTTAATGGATCATAATTTTCTATAATCCCATTATGTATTATCACTAAGTCACCTGAGTTAGATAAATGCGGATGAGAATTCACATCATTAGGCTCACCATGTGTAGCCCAACGTGTATGACCTATCCCTAAAGTTCCGTTTAAAGAAATTTCATCCTGTGCTCGATTTTCTAAATCAACAACTTTTCCCTTGGTTTTAGAAAGTTTTATATTTCCACTATCCAATAGCGCTATCCCTGAACTATCATATCCACGATACTCTAACCTCTTTAATCCTTTTATCACAATAGGATAAGCCTCTCTAAATCCTACATAACCTACTATTCCACACATACGCTACTTAGTTATTCTCTTCAGTATAATATATTGTTAATTTTATTTTTTTAGCTTCATCTACAGCATTCTCACTATACAATACCGTTCCTCTATGTGAATTCACAGATGACGAAAACACTGTTTTAAGATCATCATGTTCCGAATTAGAAGGCGACTCATCATCTGAACCTATAACAATTGGAGACTCCAAGCCCGAAGCCCCTAACGCTAACACATTATTGGTTACTACTAAACCTAATTTAACATTAGTAGAATCATTACGTATCAAATCCGTAACATGCTCCGTTATACGGAGTTTGTATTTCACACCAAAACCTGAAGCATCACGCTCTAATTTTCCTAAATGATTTAATTGTGTAAGATTTGTATCACTCTCCGAAGTGTTATCAAATTGATAATCTAACAATACTTTATTATTTTCTAAATCATATAAGAACACACGGTCTGGTTCTGAACCACCACCCATCACTGTAGATTGATCTACATAAAACTCTAAATTAGCTTCATTAATCAATACATCTCTTACCCTTAAGTCTTCTAATTTATCCGAAACACCATTACCATCAGTATCCGCGCCTGAAAATAATTCCACAGAAACCATAGCTCCTTGTCCTCCATTTAAATAACGACTCCCTGGAATATCAGTGTAATTAAAATTATTTTCAAAAGTATTTACTTTTGTTCCTGAGAATAATATTTTTATAGATCCTTCTAAAGGATCAGCCCCTCCATCTGGATCATCATAATTATAAAAAACTTGAATTTCTGCTTGTGACAAATTCAAACCTAGTAAAACACCACTATTGACATCAATAGCTTCTGCTTTAAAATAAATACCTCTATAAAAATTTTCAAAATTACTTGCTGATGACAAAGCGGATTGATTAATAGAATCCACCAACCAATCGAAATCTGAAATAGTCAATCCCGAAGTAGGAACATCAGAATCTATTCTTAAACGAGGAGTAAGCTTTACCAATTCACCATCAACCTCATCTCCAGTCACTTCGGCTGGAACAGGCAAAAAAGCTGTGTTTTCATACAATAACTGAGCTTCTATACCTGGCAACGAGGCATTATTTGAATAATATTGCTGTGTATTTCCGTCTATATCAAAATCATTTAAAAAATAATCCGATTTATACATTTTCAAATTTACAGCTGTATTTCCATATAATGAATCCAACTCATAAGTACCTACACCTTCGTCAGTTTCACTAATTTTCCTGCTAAAATAAGGTACCGACAGCACTACTCTTATAACACTGGGGTTTGTTCCGAAATCTTTATCATATTCACTCAATGCAACTTGAGAAAGAATATTTGCAGTTGCACCTTGGTACACAGGATGATTATAATACCCAAGAGTATTATATAACAAATTATTTGTCTGAACTGGATTTGGGTCTAAATTTGGGTCTAACAATGGATTAAGACTTCCTTCTCCAAAAACATACTGTGTTGTTTTAATTTCAGAATCTGAATCTACTTTCTGATCAAAATGAGTTTCATTCACCAATCCTTCTCCTATAGTATTGTAATCTTTATCACATGATATAAACAATAATCCTATAACCAATAAAGCTAATAATTGCTTTGTACTCTTCATAATAATCTTAATTTCTTGATTATGCCATTAAATTTTTATAAAATTCTGCATAAGCAGACTCATACTCATCTGGCGATTTATAATCTAAAGTAGGTGTTTCACTATTTTCAACATATGTTATTAACTCCGAATTAACATCTTCAGATCCAAAAATAACCCCATCTGAATTATCTGCTGCTAACTTCATCAAGTTAACATAAGAGCTTTCTTTTAACACCTCAAGTGATGCTTCCTCTATTTTGTCAAACTTAATTTTAGAAATTAGTTCTTTACCTAAATCCCCATCATACCCTTCAGTATAAATAGATGTCACTACTTTACTATCCGTAAATAATGGCTCGTCTTTAAAATATTGTTTTAAATATAAAGGCAATAAAGAAGCCATCCATCCATGTACATGAATAATATCTGGAGCCCAATTTAATTTTTTAACTGTTTCAATTACACCCTTCGCAAAAAATATAGCACGCTCATCATTATCTGGAAAAAGTTTTCCATCCTCATCTGTAAACGTTGCTTTTCTTTTGAAATACTCCTCATTATCAATAAAGTAAACTTGCATTCTTTCCTTAGGGATAGATGCTACCTTTATAATAAGAGGCATATCCAAGTCATTAATCACCAAATTCATCCCTGACAATCTAATAACTTCATGTAATTGATGTCTTCTTTCGTTTATATTCCCAAATCTAGGCATGAAAATTCTAGTCTGACCTCCAATTGAATTCACAGTTTTAGCTGCTTGAAATGAATTTGATGAAATCTCTGTCTCTGGTAAATATGGTACTACTTCAGAAGAAATAAATAAAACTCTCTTATCTTTCATTCTATTATATATTTTAATATTCGTTGTTTACATTGCCTTAAAAACTCATTCTCAATAACGTTACGTCTCGAAAAAAAATATTTTTAAACTTTGCAAAATTACAAAAATTATGCAGATTAGCAGTAATGTATTAGATTTGCCTTCATTTAATTTTAAAAAAATGAAGGTTTTCAATACTAGAAAAGAAGTTTTAACTTTTATTAACAACAAAAAAGTCACTAACAAAACTATTGGATATGTCCCTACCATGGGGGCTTTACATAATGGTCATGCATCATTGATTCAAAAATCGATTTCAGAAAACAACATCACTATTGTTAGTATTTTTGTAAACCCAACTCAGTTTGATAATGCTTCTGATCTGGATAAATATCCTCGTACACTAGAAAATGACACTCTATTAATCAAAAAAATTAATTCAAATATTATCATTTTTGCCCCTACAGCTAAAGAACTATACCAAGATAATATCATTTCCAAAAACTATTCCTTTGATGGGTTAGAACATGAAATGGAAGGAAAACATCGATCTGGACATTTTGATGGAGTTGGAACAGTATTGGATTTATTTTTCACATTAATAAAACCAACTAATGCCTATTTTGGAGAAAAGGATTTTCAACAACTTCAAATCGTAAAAAAACTTGTTAGCAAATACAATTTAGGTGTTAACATAATTGGATGTAAAATATTTAGAGAAACTTCAGGTTTAGCTATGAGTTCCCGAAATGAACGTCTTTCAAGTGCTGCAAAAAAAGAAGCCGTTTTCATTAATAAAATCCTTTTAGAAGCAAAAAAGAAATTTCACACAAAAAGCGCTATCAAAGTTGAGGAATGGGTAACGGAACAATTTGCAAGAAACAAACAATTCAACTTAGAATATGTTTCAATAGCGAATATTAAGACCTTAAAACCCGTAAAACGAAAATCAAAAAAACAACAATACAGAATATTTCTAGCTGCTTTTATTGATAACATCAGATTAATAGATAATATTGCTTTAAATTAATACCTTTGCCCCATGTTAGTACACGTAGTAAAATCGAAAATTCATAGAATAAAAGTCACTGGAGCTGATCTAAATTATATTGGAAGCATTACAATTGACGAGGATTTAATGGATGCAGCAAATATTGTTCAAGGTGAAAAAGTTCAAATTGTAAACAATAATAATGGAGAACGCTTAGAAACCTATGCTATTCCTGGACCAAGAAACTCTGGAGAGATTACATTAAATGGTGCCGCAGCAAGAAAAGTTGCTCCTGGTGATGTTTTAATACTAATCACCTATGCAATGATGGACATTCAAGAAGCTAAAACTTTTAAACCATCATTAGTATTTCCAAATGAAGAAAATAACTTATTAAATTAATTAGTTGGATAAAAAAACTATCATAAAAACATTAAAAATAATTGCACCAATACTATTTGGTGCTTTTTTAATTTGGCTTACTTACAACAATGCTACCCCAAAAGAAATAGCTGATGTTATTTCATACATTAAAGAAGCTGATTATTTATGGGTAGTTACTTCCGTAACACTTGGCCTATTAAGTCATTTATCAAGAGCTTACCGATGGAAGTTCACTCTTGAACCTCTTGGCTACAAACCCAAATTTACAAATAGCTTCATGGCGGTTATGATTGCTTATTTCGCTAATTTAGGAATTCCACGGTCAGGAGAGATATTAAGAGCGACCACTTTAACTACTTACGAGGGGATTCCTTTTGAAAAAGCATTCGGGACAATTATAGCAGAACGGATAGCCGATTTAATAATGAGTATGATTTTTGTTTTCATTGCATTAGCATTTCAGTATGACATGATAATAGATGCAGTAAGTCCTATTTTTATTAGTCTTAAAACAAAAACAACAGAAAATCCAATTTCACTTATCTTTTTATTAACGGCAATTTTAGCGACTCTATACATTTGTTGGCTTATCTTAAGAAAAACCAATAGTCCTATTTTGCGTAAAATAAAAAAATTCGTTATCGGTCTAAAAGACGGTGTTTTAAGCATTGTAACAATGAAAAAAAAGTGGCCTTTTATATTTCATACTATTTTCATTTGGACTATGTATTTCTTAATGTTTTATGTTATCTTTTTCTCAGTAAAAGAAACAATCAACACACCAATAAGCACAGCAATAGTTGCATTTGTAACAGGATCATTTACAATGGCAGCTACAAACGGTGGACTTGGAAGTTTCCCTTTAGTAATTCAAGAAACTCTAAACTTATTTAACATAAGTAATCAAAGTGGCTTAGCTATTGGTTGGATTATGTGGGGTGCCCAAACACTACTAAATATAGTTTTTGGAGTCATTTCATTCTTTTACCTCCCAATATACAATAGAACAAAATAAACTGTATATTGTACATCCATTTACTGATCTTAAATATACAAAATGAGAAAATTAATTTTACTTATCGCAGTCACGTTCACCAGTATTAATATGTTTGCTCAAACTGTTTACAGAGAAATTAATGGTCCGGACGGCGAGAAGAGACAACTAAAGATTCAAGTACCTAGAAATTACGAAAAAAACGTCGACACAATGTACCCTGTAATTGTGGTTTTTGATGGCGACTATTTATTTGAACCCGTTGCAGGTATTGCCGATTACTATTCTTATTGGGACGAAATGCCAGATGCAATCGTTGTTGGAATAAATCAAATGAAAACCAAAACAGAAGATTTCTCCTGCGACGAGATTAACGGTTTACCATCCGAAACTGGCGCAGCATTTTTTGAATTCATCACATTTGATTTATTCAATTTTATTGATAATAACTACAGAACAGTTCCGTTTAGAACCATTGTTGGACATGGTGACTCTGCTAATTTTTTGAATTTTTATTTATTCCAAGAACAGCCATTTTTCAACTCATACATTTCATTAAGTCCGAGTTTCACCCCTAAAATGGAATTACGTTTAAAAGAACAATTTACTGACCTTCAGACCCCAATCTACTATTCATTAACTACAGCTGAGGACGATAGAAAAAGAAGTAAAACTAGCATTGGAGCTCTAAATAAATCACTTGAAGCTATTTCTAACGACAACTTTGATTATAATTATAATTACTATAAAGGAAAATCACATTACGAATTGGTAAGTCATGCTCTTCCAACTGCCTTCGAAAAAGTCTACAAGCTATACAAGCCTATTGACAGAAAAGAATATAAAGAAAAAATGCTTACTATAGATGAAGGAACAGCTTATGACTATTTAGTTAAAAAATACGATACTATAAAAAGCCTATATGGGCTAGATAAACAAATTAGAATTAATGATTTTAATGCAACTGAAGCAGCTTTGAAAAAAAGTGAAGAATGGGAAGCTTTTAAACTACTAGGAAAGCTTGCCAAAGTCGAATATCCAGAATCTATGCTAGGCATGTATTATATGGGAATACATTATGAAAACTTAGGTGAACCAAAAAAAGCCATAAAAGCATATCAGTCAGGTTTTATTATGAATGAAATTGGACGATTAACAAAGGATGATATGCTACATTACTCTGAACTCATTAAAGCCGATTTCGGATTAAGGTAATGGCAAAAACTACCACTACTTTTTATTGCCAAAATTGCGGGACATCATTTGCTAAATGGCAAGGACAATGTACATCTTGCAATAATTGGAATACCATTGCTGAAGAAATCACTCAAAAAGAAACTAAAAAAAGTTGGGATATTAGCAGCTCTTCTACAAAAAGAAGAGTTGCTAAACCTATTAAAATAGCAGATATACAAACTTCACAAGAAGTACGATTAAAAACTACAAGTAAAGAATTTAATCGTGTACTTGGCGGAGGAATTGTACCTGGATCACTTACTTTATTAGGAGGAGAACCCGGCATAGGTAAATCTACCTTATTGCTTCAACTAGCAATAAAACTACCTTTCAAGACCCTATATGTTTCCGGAGAAGAAAGCGCCCAACAAATTAAGATGAGAGCTGAACGATTAACTAAAGACTCGGATAATTGCCTCATTTTAACAGAAACAAACACACAGCACATCTTCAAACAAATTGAAGTTACCAGTCCTGATTTTATTGTAATTGATTCTATTCAAACACTACATACTGACTTTGTAGAATCTTCAGCAGGAAGCATCTCACAAATCAAAGAATGCACTTCTGAATTAATTCAATTTGCTAAAGAAACCTCAACCCCAGTTTTATTAATTGGTCACATAACCAAAGACGGGCATATTGCAGGTCCAAAAATACTAGAACACATGGTTGATACTGTTCTACAATTTGAAGGAGACAGAAATCATGTATACAGAATATTACGATCTATTAAAAATAGGTTTGGTTCAACTCAAGAAATTGGAATATTTGAAATGCTCGGAAATGGATTACGAGAAGTATCAAATCCTTCAGAAATTTTAATTTCAAAAAACTCTGATCAACTAAGCGGAAATGCAATAGCTGTTAGTATTGAAGGAATGCGAACTTTACTTGTCGAAATACAAGCACTGGTTAGCACCGCTGTATATGGTACTCCCCAAAGAAGCACAACTGGTTACAATTCAAAAAGATTAAACATGTTACTTGCAGTTCTGGAAAAGAGAGCTGGTTTCAGGTTAGGAGCAAAAGATGTATTCTTAAATATCACTGGAGGTATTTCAGTAGACGATCCTGCAATAGATTTAGCAGTAGTTGTCGCCATACTTTCAAGCAACGAAGATATCACTATAGATAAAAATATTTGTTTAGCCGGAGAAGTAGGTCTTTCAGGAGAAATCAGACCCATAAATAAAATTGACCAACGAATACTAGAAGCAGAAAAACTAGGTTTCACCAAAATATTGATTTCTAAACATAATAAAATCTCTGTTAAAAATCATAAAATAGAATTAATTTTAGTTTCAAAAATAGAAGATGTTGTTAGCGAACTTTTAGGCTAGTAATTACTTACTCACAACATAAGCTATTTTTAATATCGCAAAATATTGTTGTATATTACCCTTGCACATATTACATTTACCACAAATAATAACCCCTATTATAAACAAATACTTCTATGGAATTAATTGAGTTTTTCGGATATCTCAGCGCTTTAGCTATTGGAATTTCTTTAGGATTAATAGGTGGTGGAGGTTCAATATTAGCAGTTCCAGTTCTAGCATATTTATTTTCTGTAGACGAAAAAATTGCTACGGCATACTCATTATTCATAGTAGGATGTAGCGCCCTAGTTGGAGGTGTAAAACAACATTACAAAGGTTTTGTAAATTGGAAAATAGCATTTGTATTTGGTATACCAGCAATCATTGGAGTAACCATCGTTAGGAAATTTATTGTCCCAGCATTACCTGATATTTTAGTAAGTATTGATGGATTTGAATTCACAAGAAGAATGGCAATGTTTGGCTTGTTTGCAGTACTTATGATTCCTGCAGCTCTATCAATGTTAAAGGATAGAAAAGAAATACTAGACCAAACAAACAAAAACACTACATATAATTATCAACTTATAGTCCTTGAAGGAATTGTTGTTGGTATAATAACAGGACTAATTGGTGCTGGCGGAGGTTTTATAATCATACCTGCATTAGTAATTTTAGCTAATTTAGATATGAAAACAGCAATAGGGACTTCGCTTATTATTATTGCACTAAAATCTTTATCTGGTTTTTTACTAGGTGACACATTTATTTTAGAAATTGACTGGAAATTCTTATCTATTTTTACATCAATATCACTTATTGGCATTTTTATCGGAAGTTATCTTAACAACTTTATAAACGGTAAAAAATTAAAAAAAGGTTTTGGCTATTTTGTTTTCGCTATGGCTTTTTTCATATTTTACATGGAGTTTTTCATTAAACATTAAATTTTATAGTATTGTAACCTACAACACTATAAAAAACAAACAACTATTTTTATCTTTGAAAAATAAAATTCTGATTACATGAATATTGAACAAATATATACTGGATGTTTAGCTCAAGGGGCTTATTATATTGAATGCAATGGGGAAGTTGCTATAATTGACCCTTTACGTGAAACACAACCTTACATAAACAGAGCAAAACTAGATGATGCAAAAATCAAGTATATTTTTGAAACTCATTTTCATGCTGATTTTGTCAGCGGACATGTTACCCTCGCAAAAGACACAGGTGCCGAAATTATTTTTGGCCCAAATGCAAGTACTTCATACAAAGCTACGATAGCGGAAGATAATCAAGAATTCAAACTAGGTAACATCACAATTAAAGTATTACATACTCCAGGTCACACGATGGAAAGTACTACATACTTATTAATTGATTCCGAAGGAAAAAATCATGCAATATTTAGTGGTGACACATTATTTATTGGAGATGTAGGTCGACCAGATTTAGCACAAAAAGCAGGAAGTATCACTCAAGATGATTTAGCAGGATACTTATATGATAGTTTACGTAATAAAATAATGCCTTTAGCTGACGAAGTAATTGTTTATCCTGCACATGGGGCTGGTTCTGCATGTGGAAAAAACATGAGTAAAGAAACTACAGGCACAATTGGTGACCAGAAAAAAACTAATTATGCTTTACGTACTAACATGACTAAGGCAGAGTTTATCACAGAAGTTACTGATGGCTTACTACCTCCTCCTGCATATTTCCCTCAAAATGTAATGATGAACAAGGAAGGTTATGATGATTTAGATACTATAATAAAAAGAGGGACACAAGGTTTTACTCCTACTAATTTTGAATCAAAAGTGAATGAAACTGGTGCTATCGTTTTAGATGTACGCCATCAAAACGATTTTGTTTTAGGACACATTCCACGCTCAATATTTATTGGTATTGATGGTGGTTTCGCTCCTTGGGTTGGCTCGTTAATTGGTGACGTAAAACAACCTATTTTATTGATTACCCCGGAAGGACGAGAAGCTGAAGTTATTACTCGACTTTCAAGAGTTGGCTTTGATAACACTATAGGCTTCTTAAAAGGAAGCTACGATGCTTGGAAAAAAGAAGGCAAAGAAACAGATAACTTAAGGTCAATTACAGCTGAAGAATTTGCTTCTGAAATGGGTAATACGAAAGTATTTGACGTACGTAAAGTTGGTGAATTTCAATCAACACATATCACGAATGCTACGCACACTCCACTAAGTAAAATAAATGATTACTTGGATGAATATAAAGCTGAAGAAACAAGTTACATACATTGCGCAGGTGGTTACCGCTCTGTTATTGCTGCATCCATACTAAAAAGCAGAGGAATACATAATATTACTGATGTAAAAGGCGGTTTTGGAGCAATAAAAAAAACAAATGTTTCTATATCTGACTACGTTTGTCCATCTACTTTATAACACATAATTAAATACATGAAAAACTTAACACAAGCAGAATGGAGTTCATCTTTTACGGATGACAATACTATTATTTTAGATGTAAGGACACCTGATGAATGGGCTGAAGGAATAATTGAAAATGCCGTTATGATTAACATCCTAGACCCTCAATCATTTATGACATCGATTGAAAAACTTGATAAAAACAAAAAATATTATGTTTATTGTAGAAGTGGCGCTAGAAGCGGACAAGCTTGCCAAGTAATGAATTCAATAGGAATTAATGAAGCTAACAACCTTAGTGGTGGAATTTTAGAATGGACTGGAAAGACAGTGCTTCCTAATTAAATAATTATTTAATATATAAAAAGGTAGAGATTAATTTCCTACCTTTTTTTATGTTGTTTAAACCCAATTAATAATTGCCCCATAAAGCTTTTCGGAAAATCCTCATCCCCTTTCCAGCCTAAAGCAATAGTCCCGCTACTTTCAGGAATATAATTAGTTTTAAAAATATAATCCCATACACTTAGGCTTATTCCGAAATTCACTCCTTTTTTTCTATCTTCAGGAAGTGACTTAGCATGATGATACAAATGCATTACTGGATTATTAAAAACATATCTCAACAACCCCCAGGATATTTTAATATTTGAATGGTTTAAATGCCCAATTACAATTGCCACAAAGTGAACTATAAAAGCCTGTTCAGGCTCAAAACCTCCTAACAACATTACCGCTATTGTTTTTAATGGTTTATAGAAAATGTTCTCCATCCAATGATAACGCAAATGGGCCGCAAACCCCATTTCTTTTACAGAATGATGTACTTGATGGAATTTCCACAGAAAATCATATTTATGGAGCAATACATGCGTAAACCACTGCACAAAATCTAATAATACAAAGAAAACTAATAACTGTAACCAACTTGGAAGTAACGTAATATCAAGAAGTGTTATACTTTTTATTGTTACTCCAAAATCATTAAATAACAACCCTAATATTTTATAGAACCCACCGATAATTATAGAAAACAAAAAAAAGTTGAAATACATATAAAACCCATCTAACCAAAAGTCTTTTCTAAAAAAATTTTGTGTTTTTCGCCAAGGAAATAATAGTTCAACCCCCCATACAATAAGTGAAATAAGTGTTAAACCCCAGAAAAAATTGATATACCAAGGTACTTCAAACAACATAGACCTCCAAGTCCAACTAAGACTTCCGAAAAAAGAGTGTACAAATGCTTCAATATATTTTTCCATTGTTATAAATATACAACTAAGTAGCTTATGGCGCAGGGTTGGGGATTACAGTATGAATTGCCTCTATTTCATTTAAAACCTCTTCAGACAAAACAACATCTACACTAGATATATTTTCTTTTAGTTGAGCCATAGTTGTAGCTCCAATAATATTACTTGTTACAAAAGGTTGTTGATTCACAAATGCTAATGCTAAATGTGCTAAACTGATATTGTATTTATCAGCTAATTCTAAATACTTCTGAATCGCATTAGTTGACTGATCACTTGAATAGCGAGAATACCTTGGAAACAAAGAAACTCTACCTACTGTTTTTGGATCCTTAATATATTTCCCTGATAATGTTCCAAAAGCCAAAGGAGAATACGCCAACAAACCAAGTTCTTCACGCATAGACACTTCAGCCAAACCATTTTCATACCCCCTATTGATAAGTGAATATGCATTTTGTATCGTTTTTATTCTTGGCAATCCTTTTTTAGAGGCTTCCAAAAATTTCATCGCACCATATGGTGTCTCATTAGAAACTCCAAACTGCCTTATTTTCCCCGATTTCACAAATCCATCTAATACCGCTAAGATCTCCTCAAAATTATCCTGCCATTGTTCGTCCTTATTATGCTTATAATCTCTTTGTCCAAAAATATTTACATTACGTTCAGGCCAATGCAATTGATACAAGTCAATATAATCAGTTTGCAATCGTTTCAAGCTGCTTTCTAATGCTACCGTGAAATTAGCCTTAGAATAACTTAAGTCCTCACGTATCCAATCCATACCTCGATTAGGGCCAGCAATTTTAGTTGCCAACACCACATTTTTTCTATTTCCTGTTTTTGCAAACCAACTACCCAAATACTCTTCAGTTTTTCCTTGTGTAGATTCACTTGGAGGCACAGCGTACATTTCTGCTGTATCAAAGAAATTAACCCCATTACTTAAAGCGTAATCCATTTGTTCATGCGCATCAGCTTCTGAATTTTGATTCCCAAATGTCATGGTTCCTAAGCAAATTTTACTGACTTTAATATCCGTTTTTGGTATTGTTGTATATTTCATTCTAACTGTTAAATTCTTTTATTAAAAAAGCAATGAACACACTACTAACTGTGGTGTATTCATTGCTCCAAACCTTAAACTATATTATTGAACTTCACTAAGCAATTTAGAAACTTCGTCTAACTTAGGTGTTAAAATAACTTCAATTCTTCTGTTTTTAGCCTTACCTTCAGGAGTATCATTACTTGCAATTGGAGAGTATGCACTTCTACCCGCTGCTGTTAAACTTTCTGAATTTATATTTTTATTTTCTTGCAAGATGTTTACAATCGCAGTAGCTCTTTTAGTTGACAAATCCCAGTTTCCAGAAATATCACCTTTACCAGTGAAAGCGTCATTATCAGTATGCCCTTCTATCAATACATTAATTTCTGGATTTTCTGCTAATACCTCTCCTAGCTGGGTAACTGCCTGTTTTCCTTCAGTACCTATTTTCCAACTTCCTGATTGAAATAGCAACTTATTTTCCATTGACACGTACACTTTACCATCGCGTTGTTCAACAGTTAAACCTTTACCTTCAAAATTAGTTAAAGCTTTAGAAATTGAGTTTTTTAAAGCTTTCATATTCGCATCTTTTGCTGCTAATGCTCCTTCAAGCTCATCAACTCTTTTAGATCGAGCATCCAATTCTTTTTGTAACCCTAATAAACGTGCATTCTCTGCTGCTAATGCTTTTTCTTTATCTTCCAATTGTTGTAATAACTCTCTATTTTTAGCCGTATTCTTTGCTAATTCAGAAGCACTACTTTCCTCTAGTTGCTTATAAGATTCCCCTAAACCATCAACTTTTGCTTGAGAATTAGCTATTTCGTTTGCTAAGTTTGCTTTATCAGCTTTTAAATTTTCCAATTCTGAGTTCGCAGAAGCTAAATCCGTTTCTAGTTGTTTTGTAAGTTCGTCACAATCTTTATTTTTATCTGCTAAAGCTCTATGTTCTTTTTTCAGTTTTGCATAGTTGCTTTCTAAATCGGTAAATACTTTTTTTGATACACATGAAGTTACCAATGTAGCTCCTATTAATACTAATGATATTTTTCTGATCATAATAATTATTTTTAATCTGGGTTTATTTAAAACTCTACACTTACTTATGTGATTAATCTATTTCTACTACAATAGGGCAATGATCGGAATGCTTTGCTTCTTGTAAAATAACCGCTCTTGTTAACCTCTCCTTTAAAGGCTCTGAAACCATAGCATAATCTAATCGCCATCCTTTATTATTATTCCTTGCATTTGCTCTATAACTCCACCAACTATACTGGTCGGGTTCGTTATTAAAGTGACGGAATGAATCTATAAAACCATTATCAATAAAACTTCCTATCCACTCTCTTTCTACTGGTAAAAAACCAGATGTCTTTTTTAAGCCTTTTGGGTTATGGATATCAATCTCTTCATGACAAATATTATAATCGCCACAAATAATTAAATTAGGAATCTCCTCTTTCAGCTCGTTTATATATTGCTGAAAGTCTGCCATATATTTAAACTTAAAATCTAAACGAGCATCATTAGTTCCTGAAGGTAAATATAGACTCATAATAGAAACATCCTCAAAATCTACACGAAGATTTCTTCCTTCAAAATCCATATAATCTATACCTGTACCATATTCAACATGTTTTGGCTCCGTTTTAGATAAAATAGCTACACTTGAATAGCCCCTTTTTTCAGCACTATACCAATAGTGAAACGGATATCCTGCATCTTCAAAAACAGATAAATCCAACTGTTCTTTATGCGCCTTTGTTTCTTGAATACAAATAACATCAGGGTTTGCTTGTTGCAACCATTCAATAAACCCTTTTTTAAGAGCAGCTCGAATACCATTAACATTGTAAGAAATAATTTTCACGTAGTGATTCTTTATTAAGTTTTGTTTATCTCGCTAAAATAACGAAACATTCAGTGCTTTTTACGTTAATGAACTCTTAAATTTCAACAACTTATTCACTAAAAAAAACTTCGTGTATTTAAAGGGTAAAAAAATGTACTTTTGTATTGGAATAAAATTATATTTTCTACGTTTAACACTTAATGAGGGTACTTCTATTTTTATTTTTTACTTCAATTAGTTTCTTGAATTTTTCTCAAGAAACTAACTCTAATCGAATACAAAAAAGATTTAAAGTAAAAGACTCTATTCTTATTGACTCCGTGAGTATTACTCCTTTTCAATTTAAGCTTTTTGATAAAAATTTAAAAGCTATTGATAGTACATTTTATACAATCGATTATAGTAAAAGTATACTTCAACTAAAAAACAAAGATCTAATACCTACAGATTCTATTTATATTCATTACACAAAATACCCAGATTTTGTGACTAAAAAATATTTTTTATTTGACGAAAGTATTATTGTAGAAAGTACTCAAAACACCCAAAAACTATACAGTCTGGGAGCCACAAATATAGAACGAAATTACATCCCGTTTGAAGGTCTTGAAACTACAGGAAGTATATCTAGAGGGATATCCGTTGGGAATAACCAAAATTCAGTTTTAAACTCTGAATTAGATTTACAAATTTCGGGAAAAATATCTGATAAGGTCTCCATTAGAGCTTCTTTACAAGATTCTAACATTCCTTTGCAAGAAGGGGGATATTCACAAAAACTAAACGAATTCGATCAAGTTTTCATCGAAGTGTTCAGTGATAATTGGCTCTTACGTGCTGGTGATGTAAACTTAGAAAACAAAAGCTCTTACTTCGGGAAATTTTCTAAAAAAGTTCAAGGTATTTATGCCACTGGAACAATAGTTCGTGATAGCAGTGAAACTACATTATTCGCCTCCGGAGCTTTGGTTAAAGGACAATACGCAAAAAGTGAATTTAAGGGGCAAGAAGGAAATCAAGGACCATACAAACTTACTGGACAAAACGGAGAGCTATTCATATTATTAGTTTCAGGAAGTGAAACCGTTTATATTAACGGACTACCACAACAACGTGGAGAAAATAATGATTATGTTGTTGACTATAATGCTGGAGAAATAATTTTCAACGCAACTAACCCTATTACCTCTGAAATGAGGATTACGGTTGAATACCAATTTAGTGACCAGAACTACAGTAGAATCATAGCCTATGGTGGTGGTGCCCACAAAGACAAAAATTTCAGTATTGACGCACATGTATATACTGAAAATGATGCCAAAAATCAACCCTTACAGCAAAGTTTATCTTCTGAACAAATTGCCATTTTAAAAGCCGCTGGAAATGACACTAGCTTAATGAATGCTCCTTCGGCAATTCCAGAAACATACTCTGAAAATAGAATTTTATATAAAAAAGAAAGTATTGGAGGAATTGAAGCTTTTGTATTTTCCACAGAACCAACTGATATACTTTTTCAAGTAAAATTTAGCTTAGTTGGAAACAATCAAGGAAACTACCTATTGGCAAACAGTAATGCTATTAGTAATATATTTGAATACATTGCTCCTATTGGAGGTATTCCTCAAGGTAATTATGAACCAATAATCAAATTAGTAGCTCCAACAAAATTACAAATGGCAATTATTGACGCTAGCTATTCCCCAAATGAAAGAACTAAATTAGATTTTGAATTAGCAGGGAGTAAAAATGACTTGAACTTATTTTCTGACATTGATGATGAAGAAAATGATGGTTTTGCTGGAAAATTAACTATCGAAAGAAACATCATTAAGCAAGATAGTTCATGGAATTTAAATGCTTTTTTTGACACTGATTATGTAAATAAAAACTTTGAAACAGTTGAACGTTTATATCGTGTAGAATTTGACAGAGATTGGAATTTAGAAAATCCATTAGGAAATCAGAATATTATCAGTTCAGGATTCAGTTTAAATCATCATAAAAAAGGAATCATAAACTATGCCTATGAACATTTAGAATACTCAGAAAACTACAATGGAAATAGACATATTTTAAATAATAATTTGCATTTAAATAAATTTAGAATAGCTTCAAATTCTAGCTTTTTAAAGAGTACATCTGAAACCTATGATTCGAAATTCTTACGTCTTTCTGCTCGAATTTTATACCAACTAAACAAAGGCTGGATTGGTGTTAAAACAAGTTTAGAAAACAACCAACTAGAAGATAAAATAAGTAAATCACTTACCGGAAATAGTCAAAAATACAATGCCTATGAAGTGTTTTCTGGTATTGGAGATAGCACCAATGTATTTGCAGAAATAGGTTACAAATATCGTGTGAATGATAGTTTGAAAAATGGTGAACTTGCCAGAGTTAATAATTCTAATACATATTACTTAAAGTCTAAATTAATAAACTCACCACAAACCAAATTGAGTTTGCATGCAAATTACCGTGAATTGACTTACGAAGATGAAGCCGTTCAAGATGAAAAATCACTAAATGGGAGAGTATTATATAACCAAGGGTTTTTCGATCAGTTTTTAAACTTAAATACTGCATTTGAAATAAACTCTGGTGTAGTACCACAACAAGATTTCACCTACGTAGAAGTTGATGAAGGACAAGGGTATTACACCTGGATTGACTATAACGAAAATGGTATTCAGGAACTGAATGAATTTGAGGTAGCACAGTTTCAAGATCAAGCTAATTTTGTTAAAATATTACTCCCTAACCAAGTTTTTATCAAGACAGAACAGAATAAATGGAGTACTTCATTAACCATCAGCCCTAAAGCATGGATTGACTCGGATAATGAGTTCAAAAAGGTATTGTCAAAGTTTTTTAATCAAACCTCCTATTTAATTGATAAAAAGACCAAGCGGGAAGATACTTTTGACTTCAACCTTTTTAAAGGAGAAGACGACAAATTATTGACTATAAATTCTAGTTTTAAAAACACTTTATTTTTTAATCGAGGAAAGCAAAATTTTTCTACGTCATATACTTACTTACAAAACAGAAATAGAAATATTTTAAGTATTGGTTTTCAAGAAAACAATGCTACAAATAATCAAGTTTTATTTATTCACAAGTTTTATACGAGTTGGCTATTTGAATTTCGTAATAATCTTGGAGCAAACAAAAATGAATCTGAAAACTTTAGTACTAACAACTACGAGCTAAAAAATTGGGGAACTAACCCTAAAATTTCATTTTTAGCCTCTACAAACACAAAGCTAGATGCCTTTTACGAGTATTCGGTTCAAGAAAATGAAATAGGTGATTTTGAAACTTTAAAACAACAACGTATGGGAGTTTCATTTTCTGTAGCTAAAAAAGATAAAATATCTTTAAATGGAGAGTTTAATTACTATATAAATGACTTCACTGGCAGCTCGTTTTCACCTGTTGCTTATCAGATGTTAGAAGGATTAGAAAAAGGAAAAAACCTAACATGGAATTTATTTGCTCAAAAACGTATTACTAAATTTCTAGATTTAAACCTTACTTATTTTGGAAGAAAAAGCGAAACTTCTAAAACTATTCATACTGGGAATATCCAGTTAAAAGCTTTTTTCTAGGTTCGAGTTAAACAGGTAAGGTAAATATAATAAAACCAACAAGCTCATTCTCCTTAAAGGGTATAGTGTGAGATATGATCCAGATGAAGTGTAAGTGTTAAGATCAGGTGATTTAAAAACAAAAAAAAGCGACTAGAAAGTCGCTCTTTTTATATTTTAATGTCGTTAACAACTACATTTTAGTTAACCAATTTTTCATATTCACCTCTTGATCAATAATTTTACTTAGTTCCTCTATTTTTACTCTTTTTTGTTCCATCGTATCTCTATGACGGATAGTAACCATGTTATCTTCTAAAGTATCATGGTCTACAGTAATACAAAAAGGAGTTCCTGCTGCATCTTGACGACGGTAACGTTTTCCTACAGAATCCTTTTCATCGTAAATCACATTGAAATCCCATTTTAAATCAGCTACAATTTTTTTAGCTAGTTCAGCTAATTCACCACTCTTTACTAATGGGAAGATAGCCGCCTTAGTTGGCGCTAAAACTGCTGGCAGTTTTAATACCGTACGTGTTGTACCATTTTCTAACTCTTCCTCTTGTAATGATTTAGAGAAAACCGCCAAAAACATTCTATCTAAACCGATAGAAGTTTCTACAACATAAGGAGTATAGCTTTCATTTAATTCTGGGTCGAAATACTGTAGTTTTTTACCTGAATGTGATTCATGAGCTTTTAAATCGAAATCTGTTCTTGAATGAATTCCTTCTAATTCTTTAAACCCAAACGGGAAATTAAATTCAATATCAGAGGCAGCATCGGCATAATGTGCTAATTTTTCATGGTCGTGGAAACGATAATTTTCTTCACCTAAACCTAATGATTTATGCCATTTCAACCTTGTTTCTTTCCAATTTTCATACCACTCCTTTTGAGTCCCAGGGCGCACAAAAAATTGCATTTCCATTTGTTCAAACTCACGCATTCTGAAAATAAATTGTCTTGCTACAATCTCGTTTCTAAACGCTTTTCCTGTTTGTGCTATACCGAAAGGAATTTTCATTCGCCCAGTTTTTTGCACATTAGCAAAGTTCACAAAAATACCTTGTGCAGTTTCCGGACGTAAATATAAGTCCATTGCAGTTTCTGCAGAAGCTCCCAACTTAGTACCAAACATTAAGTTAAACTGACGTACATCAGTCCAATTTTTTGATCCTGATACTGGACAAGCAATTCCTAACTCTTCAATAAATGCTTTAACTTCATCCAATTTTTCTTCTTCTAAAAGCCTTCCTAGCTTATCTAATAGTGCTTGCTTATCAGCTCTGTATTTTAAAACCTTAGGGTTTGTTGCTTCAAATTCAGCTTGATCAAAAGCTTCCCCAAAACGCTTTGTAGCCTTTTTAATTTCTTTTTGAGCTTTAGTTTCTAATTTCTCAGCGAAATCTTCTACTAAAACATCAGCTCTATATCTTTTTTTAGAATCTTTATTATCAATTAATGGATCACTAAAAGCATCAACATGCCCAGAAGCTTTCCATGTAGTAGGATGCATAAATATTGCAGCATCAATACCTACGATATTATCATGTAATTGCACCATTGATTTCCACCAGTATTCTCTGATGTTTTTCTTTAATTCTGCTCCATTTTGAGCATAATCATATACTGCGCTTAAACCGTCATATATCTCACTTGATTGAAATACATACCCATACTCTTTTGCATGAGCGACTACTTTTTTAAACTGATCTTCTTGTTTTGCCATAATGCGCGTAAAATTACATAATTTATTGCATTTTAAATTAAGTGATCACGAATAAAAGAGTAACTTTTTTAAGAAATATTATTTACAAATTTACAACCTAGTTTTATGGCTGAATTGCTATTCTTTTTATTCTGGAAGATGAAGAGAAATAAAGTCCTTAATTATTAATTCCAATTCTATCACTATTTTGGGCTTTAACTTTTCCCCATACTCTCAATCATTGTCAAAAAACCTTCTCTATAATTAGCACTTATTGGAATTTCATTCCCGTCAATTATTACACAATGCTTTTTGACTGTATCAATATATTTTAAGGCAACAATATACGACCTATGAATTCTTACAAAATACTGTTGCGGCAATAATTCTAGTATCTCAGATATTTTATAACGAGCCAAAATTGAACGTTTAGTAGTGTAAAATGTAACGTAATTCCCATCACTCTCAATGTATTTAATTTTTTGAATAGTAACTTGATGAAAATCAGCTCCACTTTTAATGAATATCGTTTGCTCGGAATCATTTTCAACAGGCACAACTGTAGAATCACCATGCTTAGCTTTCAGATCCATTACTTGCTTTACTCTCATTACTGCCTGAAGTAATCTTTCAAACCCAATAGGTTTTAAAAGATAATCTACTGCATTTAACTCATAACTTTCTATAGCATATTCTGAATAAGCCGTAGTGTAAACAATATGAGGAGGGTTATTCAATAGTTTCGGCAGACTTATTCCAGATAAATTAGGCATATTAATATCTAAAAACATCAAATCTATTGTGTTTTCCTGAAGGTATTCAATAGCTACTAAAGGATCTCTAAACGTTGCTTTCAACTCCATAAAGGGAATATTCTTTAAATGGAATTTTAGTACTTCAATTGCCGCTGGCTCATCGTCTATTATTATATACTTCATAAGAAATTAATCAAATTCTAAGCTTAATAAGGCTATAAAACACCCTTCTTCTGTTTTAGTTTCTATTGTGTGCTCATTTGGATACAACACTGAGAGTCTTTTTTTAAGATTGTCAAGCCCAAACCCAGATGAACCATCTACAATATCACTAGGTATTTTATGCATCGTGTTAATTACCTTAAAATACAATTTATTCTGTTTTATCTCTATGGAAATATTAATAACCGACTTCTTCTGTGAATCAACCCCATGTTTAATAGCGTTCTCAACAAAAGGAATAAGTAACATGGGACTTATTTTAATTCCTTTTATATCTCCAATTGTTTCAAAGTCTATTTGCACATCATCTTCTTCTGACATTCTTAATTGATATACCTGAATGAAGTTTTTTAGATGATGTATTTCTTTTTCAATTAACACTTTATCTTCATTAGTTTCATATACCATATATCGCATCAATTCCGCTAATTTTACAATTCCATCAGCTAAATCTGGCACATTATGTTTTAAGGCCTTTGCATAGAAACTATTTAAAACATTAAATAAAAAGTGAGGGTTTATTTTAGATTTTAAAAACGCCATTTCAGTCGATAACTTTTCTTCTAACAAAACCCTTTTTAACTTTTCATTATACACCCAATACTTAAGTAAAGCATAAAAAAGCGCTACAAGTAAAATAAAAAATCCAACCAAAATATTCTGAAAGAAATACACAAAAAATGAAGCTCTCTTCGAGGAGAAAAAACTTGTTAGATATTGGTAATCAATGAAACTTTCTAACAACGTAATACTTATGAAACCTACTAGTAACGAAATTACTAATGTCGTAGTTCTTTTTAATTCTAAAATCTTAGGAACAAAAAAAAATGCAGTTGCATAAAATATAATTAAGTTCATAAATACCCCAAAGGCCGCCACAATCAAAAAAGGTCCATCACCTTTCTTAAAACCCCCTATCCGGCTGGAATAGTTTAAGATTATAAAACACCCTACTCCCCATATAAACATATGAACTATAGGTTCTATATATTTTTTCATAAATAACTTATTTCTTTATCAAAAGAAAGGAATTAAAATAACCTAAAACTAGTTATGGGATTAGAGAAGCTTCTTTAGTGACCAAATTACATTTTCATGTGAAGTTTACATCATTTCACAAAAACAAAATCATCTATCACAAATTCAAGCTTAACGGTCACACTCATTTTGAAACACCCATCATCCCTTATAATTTTGCCTTAAGTTAAACAATAAAATCATAAATCGATGAGAAATTTAATCCTACTATTAGTTGTACTAATAACAACATTCGCCACTGCACAAAATAAAAATGACTTTGATTGGCCAAACCACGAAGTAACTCCTGTGTTTAAAGACTTTACTGAAGCATACAACTCAAACGATTTAAAAACATTAGAACAGTTTACCACTAAATACTACTCTGAGAAAAAGGCTAAACGAAAAGCTATTTATTGGACAAAAATATTTACTGAATACGGACCATTAACACCTTATAAAATCGCCAATGAGAAATTCCATGGACTACCTGCCATTTGGTTTCATGGTACTGAAACCAAAAATTGGGCTAAAATAGTTTTTATGGTAAATAAGGAAAGTACCAAAATACTTAATGGCGGTGTTTTTAAATCAATGCGCCCTGTTGGATTACTTCCTCCATACAAAGCAATACCGTCACAAAGCATGAACAAACACCTAAAAAGATATCTTGATAACTTAAGTGAATCAGATTACTTTTCTGGAGCCGTTTTAGTTGCAAAAGGAAATAAAATTCTATTTCAAAAAGCCTATGGATATAGCAACAAAGCAAAACATAAAAAGAACAGAAAAAACACTTCCTTCGCTTTAGCATCAACTACTAAAACATTTACAGCTATTGCTATAGCACAGTTAACTGAACAAGGAAAACTTAACTTTATGGACCCACTGAGCAAGTTCATACCCGAATACCCAAAAGATATTGCAGACAAAGTAACTATTCACCACTTATTAACACATACTTCTGGGCTTGAATTTGATGATTACGATCCATTTTACTATGAGACATTAAAAGCAAAAAATATAAGTGAACTTTTAAAAATTCAATTAAAATATATAAATCATATGAATGATGATAGACGAGAAAACTTTAAGGTGTTAAATAAATTTGACTACTCTAACGACAACTACATTTTATTAGGAGCAATTATTGAACGAATCACCGGAATGACATATGCAAACTACATTGAAAAAAACATATTTAAACCAACAGGTATGTCACATTCAATTGTAGATAACAATAAATTGACTACCTACAAAAATAAAGCAACTGCTTATAGTCACAACAATAAAGATATGGAGTTTCAATTAGGTGACAGGCATGAAGCTATTGGTAGTGCAGTTTGTAATATTATTATGCCTGCAGGTGGCATACATTCAAATGTAAATGATTTATACAAATACTTTAAAGCTATAAATAAGCATCAACTAATTAATGCTCAAACCAAAGAATTACTATTTAAAAAACACACTACCAGAGCTTCTTCCGAAGGCGCTCAAAATCATATTTATTATGGCTATGGATTTATGCAAACTCAAAATGGAAAAGCAATTTCACTTGGACATGGAGGTGTTGATTATGGTATAGGAAGTAGATTTGACTACTACCCTGCACAAGACATGTATGTTATCGTATTAAGCAATTATGGCGGAATGGCCAGTAGTAATGTTGCCGATCATATTAGGGATATTATAGAACCTAATGATTAATTAAACAAAACTCGAATATCTTTAAACTCTCAAAAGCATACCTTTTGAGAGTTTTTTTATGCTAAAAAACAATAAAGTTTACATCACCTGTAATAATAAACTGTTTGAACCACTAAATAAGAAAAAACTAGATATTATGACAGTAGCTGAGGCAATCAAAAAAATCAATAGATTAAGAAGTCAAACAACTAAAAAACCTGAATTAAAGGTATACAATGATTTTATTCAGACTTTAACTAGTTTGAATAAAAGAAACCTTTCAACAGAAGATGTTATTTCTATTGAAACAAAACTAGAAAGTCTTAATCTAAAAACAAATTATGAAAACAAGAAAAAGTATTTTAAAAAAGCACTTAACTCTTTTAAAGAGTTTTTAAAAAAGGAATTCTCTTTAGTTACAAAAGGATACTATACTGCAATTGGCATGAGCTTAGGAATGTGTTTTGGAGTTGCTTTGGGCTCATCAATCCAAGAAGCTATCGGAACCTCATCTGGCTTAGTATTTGGAATGTTGATAGGGCTATGTATAGGTAAATTTATGGACATTAAAGCTGAAAAAGAAGGTAAGGTTCTGTAAATAAACTTCAAAACTCATGTTGGATAATACACTATCTTTATTATAATAAAAAAAACTCTTTCAACTGTAATAAATATTGATTTGAGCCACTAAATAAGAAAAGACCAAAAGTGAGTAGCGATTTTTACACCACACAAATTTTACCTTATGCCGCAATTATCATCAAAATTTGTAGAGCATATACAGATACTCAAGAAGATTTTGAGGATTATTATCAAGAAGTTTGCTTGCAAATATGGCGGAGTAAAGATAACTTCAAGGAGCAATCAGCTTGGTCAACTTGGATATACAGGTTATCACTTAACGTGTGTTTAACTTTTTTAAAGAAAAAGAAAAACAACAAACAGAACACTCCTTCTGATTTACTGCCTGACGAGGTTTTAGTAGATAGTCGTGCATTTTCTGATGAATCTCTGAATCAACTTTATAATGCCATCAGGCAATTATCTGAGATTGACAGAGGAGTTATTTTGCTTTATTTAGAAGAAAAATCTTATCAAGAAATCGCAGACATTATTGGTACCAATACGAATAATATTGGTGTACGTATAACACGTATTAAAGAACGTTTAAAAAAAATATTAAGTAATTAAATTACTTTAAAGAACACTATCATGGAAAAATCAATAGAAACAATTTGGAAAGAAGGCTTTATAAAAGACGATGCATTAGTTGCGCCAAAATTAAACAACTTATATAATCAGAAGTCAATAGATATTGTTGAAAAATTCAAACGTATGTATAAATTAAATCGGATTGGAATTGCAGCTTTTGCTTTTATAATCATTCCGCTTTCTTATGTAACGAAAATGATTTATATGGGCATACCAATGTCAATACTATTTATAGCAGTTTCCTTCGTCGCTCAGAGATATAGCAAACAATTAGATCAGATTGATAAAAACACGAGCAGCTATGAATACCTAAGCTCTTTTGACACTTGGGTAAAAGATATGGTTTCTTTAAACTCAAAATTATCAACTTTTATGTACCCCTATATTTTTATAGCTATGGTACTCGGTTTTTGGTTTATCGAAATTGAAGGAGAGATATTAGGTAATATGTTTATAAATGGAATAATAACTGAATTTCCTACAACTTATTTAGTCAATGGATTCCCAACACTCTTACTTATTCCTTTCTTCTTAGCCATTGGGGTATTAGCTTTTTTTGGAGGGAAAATAGGAAAATGGGACATCAACTTAGTATATGGTAGAATTTTGAATAGATTAGAGAATATCCTTTCTGATATGGAAGAATTAAGAAAATAATCACTTCCTAATATCATATAAAAACAAAAAAAACCGAAGCCTACGCTTCGGTTTTTTTGTCTATAAATCATATGCCCATTACCATATTTTCACTCTTTCTTCTTCAGTAATATACATACTATCTCCTTCTTTAATATTAAATGCATCATAAAATGCATCTACATTTTTAAGAGGCTGAGAAGCTCTTACCATTCCTGGAGAGTGCGGATCAGTTTTAATTTGATTTTTTAATGCTTCATCTCTATACTTAGATCTCCAAACCGTTGCCCAAGACATAAAGTAACGTTGCTCCCCTGTAAACCCATCTATTTTTTCTGGCTTCCCGTTTTTATTATAATATAATTGCAATGCATCATAAGCCACATTAACCCCTCCTAGATCTCCAATGTTTTCTCCTAAAGTAAACTCTCCATTAATATTCGTTTCTGGCAATACCTCAATTGCTGAATATTGATCTGCCAAAGCTTTCCCTAAAACCTTAAATTTTTCCGCATCCTCTTCAGTCCACCAATTATTTAAATTCCCATCTTTATCAAATCGCGCTCCTGAATCATCAAAACTATGTGATATTTCATGACCAATAACTGCTCCTATTCCACCGTAATTTACTGCATCATCTGCTTTATAATCGTAAAACGGAGGTTGTAAAATTGCTGCAGGAAATACTATTTCATTGTATGACGGATTAAAATACGCATTAACTGTTTGAGGTGACATATGCCATTCTGATTTATCAACAGGCTTATTTAACTTGCTAATATTCTCCTTAAAACGCCATACAGATGCAATTTGCATGTTTTCAAAATATGAATTAGCTTTTACAATCTTTAAATCACCGTAATCTTTCCAACTATCAGGATAACCTATTTTAACAGTAGTTGACTTTAATTTCTCAACTGCTTTCAACTTAGTATTTTCACTCATCCAAGTTGAATTGTTTATTCTATTTTCAAATGCTTTTAAAACATTTGTTATCATTGCTTTTGCCTTTGCTTTTGCTGCTGGAGGGAATTTTTCAGCCACATATAATTTCCCTAAAGCTTCCCCAACCGTATTATTAACTGTAGCTAAAGCTCGTTCTGTCCTTGGACGTTGTTCCTTAGCTCCTTTAAGTGTTTTTGAATAAAAATTCCAATTTTCTTTTTCTAATTCTTCACTTAATTTTCCTACCGCTCCATTAAATATACTCCATTTTAAATATGCTTTCCATTCAGAGATATTATTTTCAGTAAAAACCTCATGTAATGCCTTTGTATATTTCAATTGACTAACTATAACCGTATCTACTTTCTTAATTCCTAAATCAGAAAAATAACGCCTCCAATTTATACTCGGAACAGTTTTTTGAAGATCTGTAATTGCCATTGGATTATAACGATTTCGCGCATCTCTACGTTCAACTTTATCCATTTTAGGCGTAGCTAATTTTGTTTCAAAATTAAGAATTTGAGTAGCCGATTTTAAAGCATCAGTTTCTGAATCTCCTAAATATTGAAACATTTTAGTAATATGCGCTACGTATTTTTCTCGTTTCTCTTTTGAATCAGCATCGTCTTTCACATAATAATCTCTATCTGGTAGACCTACACTTCCAGCTCCAAGATATACAACATTCTTATTACTATCTTTTGAATCTGCACCTATATAAGTTCCGAAAAAAGCACTACCTCCTTTAGGTTCCATTTCAGTTAAGTAAGCCTGTAGCTCTACAACATTTGTTACTGCTTCAATTTTTGCTAACGCATCTTTTATTGGTGCTATTCCTTGAAAATTTCGTTGCTCCAAATCAAGTATTGACTTATACAAGTTAATAGCTTTACCTTGATCTGAACCCTCGTTAATAGCAGTGTCATTCATTGCTTTACTTACAATGGACAATACATCATCATCTGTCATTTTTCGAAGCTCATCAAAACTTCCCCAACGTGTTCTATCATCAGGAATTGTATTGTTTTTAAGCCATGTTCCGTTTATAAATTGGAAAAAATCTTCATTTGGACTTATACTTTTATCCATTAAATCTATATTGATACCTTTACTAACAACTGCAACATCTTGCGTTATCTTTTTTTTATCATTACATCCTACGATAGCAATTGAAGCTAACGCACCCATAAAAATCGTTTTTTTGATATTCATTATAATAGGAAATTATTGTTTTTACGAAAATAAGAAATTTAAACCTATTTATCTAAAAGCAAAAAATCCCGAGGCTTATGCTTCGGGATTTTTAATATATTGAAAATTTAACAGTGATTATACAATCGGACCACCATTCATAATTTCTTCGTTTGCGTATTCTTCAAACTGAGCGAAATTCTTTTTAAATGATGCTGCTAATTCATTAGCTTTTACATCATATGCTGTCGCATCAGACCAAGTTCCTCTAGGATTTAACACCTCTGTTGGAACATTAGGACAAGTTGTTGGCATATCCAATCCGAAAATTGGGTGCTGTACAAACTCAACGTTGTCTAACTCATTATTTAAGGCTGCAGTAATCATAGCTCTTGTAGAGCTTAGTTTCATTCTGTTACCAACTCCATAACCTCCACCAGTCCACCCAGTGTTAATTAACCAAACATTAACCTCAGCCTCTTGCATTTTCACACTTAACATCTCAGCATATTTTGTTGGATGTAATGGCATAAATGGTGCTCCGAAACAAGCAGAAAAACTTGGCAACGGCTCATTAATCCCAGCTTCTGTACCCGCTACTTTTGCAGTATATCCTGAAATAAAGTGGTAAGCCGCTTGACCAGGAGTTAACTTAGAAATAGGAGGTAATACACCAAATGCATCAGCAGTAAGGAAGAATATATTTTTAGGATTCTTTCCTATTGATGGTGTTTGAATATTATCAATATGATAAATTGGGTAACTTACACGTGTGTTTTGCGTGATAGAAGTATCTTCAAAATCTACAGCTCCTTTATCATCCAAAATAACGTTTTCAAGGATTGCTCCTTTTTTGATAGCGTTATAAATTTCTGGTTCTTTTTCAGCAGAAAGGTCAATTACTTTAGCATAACAACCTCCTTCAAAGTTGAATACTGTATTTTCATTTGTCCAACCATGTTCATCATCTCCAATTAACTTACGTTCTGGATCACAAGACAAGGTTGTTTTTCCTGTTCCTGATAATCCGAAGAAAATTGCTGTTTCACCATTTTTACCAACGTTTGCAGAGCAATGCATTGGTAAGGTATTTTTTTCAACAGGTAATATAAAGTTTAATGCAGAGAAAATTCCTTTTTTGATTTCTCCAGTATATCCTGTACCACCAATTAAAGCAATTTTACGTGTAAAATCTAAAATCGCAAAGTTGTGCTGACGTGTACCATCAACAGCAGGATCTGCCATAAAACCAGGAGCATTAACTACAGTCCATTCTGGACTAAAGTTTTCTAATTCTGCATTAGTTGGTCTTAAAAACATATTATGAGCAAACATGTTTGACCATGGACGCTCATTTATTACTCTAATATTTAATTTATAATCTTCATCCGCACAAGCATAGCTATCACGAACAAAAACTTCTTTTTCTGACAAGTAAGCAACTACTTTATCATATAATTTTTGAAATTTATCTCCATCAAAAGGAATGTTGATGTCTCCCCACCAGATTTTATCTGCTGTCTTAGCATCTTTTACAATAAAACGATCCTTTGGAGATCTACCAGTAAACTCACCTGTATTAATTGCTAAAGCTCCAGAAGCAGCTTCAACTCCTTGTCCCTTAGCTATAGTTAAGTCATGTAATTCATCCGAAGATAAATTATAATTTACTGTTGCATTCTTGATTCCATATTGTTCTAGTGAAATCATTTTTTTTGTATCATTATCAGCCATAATAATAGTATTGTTGTTGTTGTGTTGCATTTAGTTATAAAGGGCAAAAGTATACAATTTTTGTTAAACAAGCCTTAATCGGCTTTTAAGTTTATAAAACTTCTCAATAATATCCCCCAAGCTATAATAAGTAGCACTCCGCCTATTGGTGTAACAATTCCTATGGATGAAAAATCAATTAAAGTAATACTACTTGTTGATAACAAATATATTGACCCTGAAAAAAATAATATCCCTACCATAGTAAATCGATAAACTTTCTTCTTTACACTTTCTGTTATTCCTGAAAAAACACCTAAAAAAAGCAATAAAAAAACATGGTACATCTGATATCGAACACCCGTTTCAAATGCATTTAGACTTTGTTCTGGTAATAACTCTTTTAGTTTATGAGCTCCGAAAGCCCCTAGTATAATTGCAATAATTGCTAATATAGCTGCTGAAATTAATATTCTTTTATTCATAAAATTGTTTTAAATATCACTTATCTGTATATTTGTGTTATAAAAACAACACAACAGTAAAAACTCCAAACAAAAATGAGAAAAATTTTAGTAATAGGTGCAGGAAAATCGGCCTCAAATTTAATCACCTACTTAATTGGAAAATCAGAACAAGAAAATTTACATGTTACCATCGGAGATTTATCTTTAGATAACGCGAAAACACATGTTAAAGATCATAAAAACGCAACTGCTATTTTACTTGACATCTTTAAAGAAGATGAAAGAAAAGAGGCTGTGCAAAATGCCGACATTGTTATTTCAATGCTCCCTGCTCGTTTTCATGTAGAGGTTGCTAAGGATTGTGTTACCTATGGGAAACATATGGTTACTGCATCATATATTAGTGATGAAATGCAAGCATTAGACGCTAAAGCTAAAGAAAAAGGCTTAGTGTTTATGAATGAAATTGGTCTTGATCCAGGGATTGATCACATGAGTGCTATGCAAATAATTGATCGTATTCATGATGAAGGTGGTAAGATTATGCTATTTGAATCGTTTTGTGGTGGATTAGTTGCTCCAGAAAGTGATAATAATTTATGGAATTATAAATTTACTTGGAACCCTAGAAATGTTGTATTAGCTGGTCAAGGTGGAACCGCAATGTTTATACAAGAAGGTAAATACAAATACATCCCATATAATCGTTTATTCCGAAGAACTGAATTTTTAGAAGTTGAAGGTTACGGAAAGTTTGAAGGATATGCTAATAGAGATTCTTTAAGTTATAGAAGTGTATATGGATTAAATGATGTTGATACTTTATATAGAGGAACAATAAGAAGGGTAGGATATTCTCGTGCTTGGAATAATTTCATTACTCTTGGTATGACAGATGATTCATACACTATTGAAAACTCTGAAGAAATGACTTACAGAGATTTTGTAAACTCTTTTTTACCATATAGTCCAACAGATTCTGTCGAATTAAAATTTCGTCACAGCTTAAAAATAGATCAAGATGATGTAGTTTGGGACAAATATTTAGAACTAGATTTATTTAGTGCTACCAAAAAGGTAGGATTGAAAAATGCTACTCCTGCTCAGATATTACAAAAAATATTGTTAGATACTTGGACATTGCAACAGGAAGATAAAGATATGATTGTAATGTATCATAAGTTCGGGTACGAATTAAATGGTGAGAAAAAACAGATAGATTCTAAAATGGTTATTTTAGGAGATGACCAAACGTTTACTGCAATGTCAAAAACTGTAGGTTTACCAGTGGCTATAGCAACATTACAAATACTAAATGGTAAAATTAAAACTCCTGGAGTTCAATTACCAATTACAAAAGAAGTATACAACCCAATTTTAAAAGAATTAGAAGATTACGGAGTTATCTTTAAAGAAACCGAAGTTCCTTTTTTAGGTTATAATCCTGACAGGTTGTAATTCTATCAATAAATATAAATTAAAAACGCACTGATTATTCAGTGCGTTTTTAGTTCAATACATTTCTTAATTGCCCTAAAAAGCGCTCGATTAGCCTAAGATCTTTAGTGATTATTTCAGCCGAACCAGACATTTCGTGTTTAAAATCTAAAACTTTATGATAGCTTGTCTCTAGTTTTTTAGGTAATGACACATCTACAATATAGTGCCCTTCTTTAGTGGTTATTTCCGAAATATGAGTCACTTTCCCTTTTAACACCCCATATTCCATTTCTGGATAATTGTTTAAACGTAAGTTCACCAATTGCCCTATTTCAATTTTACCTGAGTTTAACACAGGTACTTTTAACTTTGCTACAAATGAATTGTTTTTTTCGGGAATGATCGTAAATAACTGATCTCCGGAGTTTACATGCTGATTGATACTCCAAAAGTTTAAAAAAGAAACTTTCCCTTTTATATCTGACTGTAACACATATTTATACTCCCAATCATAAATAGCCCTTTTTAACTGATTAAACGATTGTATGGTGTGTTTAAGCAGCTGTATCTCGCTACTACTATTAGTGGTTGTATTTAAACTAAAGCTATTGTCTGTATTTCCAATCGTTTCTTTTAGTTGAGAAATAGCAGATGTTACTGTTTTATAGTTTCGCTCAGCTTTTAATAGTTGTAATTGTTTGATTTCATATTCCTGTTCAGAAACTACCCCCTTGCTAAACAATTGCTGATAGCGATTCACATCTTTACGCTGAAACTTTAATTCGTTTTGTTGTATTACTTTTTGACTTACTAATGTTTGCAATCGAATTTGTAATTCGCTAGCGCTATTTTTATGCGATGCTATTTTAGTTTTAAAAGGCTGTTCCTTTTTATTAATATAATAACTACTATAATTATTTTCAAATAACGCATAAGCTACATTTATTTCTCCTAAAAAAAGTAAAGGCATTTGATCCATAGGAAACTGGAAATTGTTTTTAGTTATTGCTATGGTATCTAGTATTTGTTTTAAAAACTGTACGTCATTATAAACTGCTGTATTTTCCAAAACCGCTAAGTCAGAATTAGGAAAAACAATCTCTTCATTTTTAACTAACAAATGCTGTAGCTTCCCACTGTTTTTAGCATATTCTTTTTGAGGTGGATTCTCTGTAGTGAGTGCTGCTTGGGCTACAATTACATCCGGATATTTTATTACCCAACTTAATATTAAAAACAAAATAATTAACCCTAAAATTAAAGTGTTACCTAACCGAATCATCCAATTAGGAACGGCTGATAATATTTCTTGAACTTCTTCACTTCTGATTTCTATATTGTCTATCTTATTTGGCATGTTTTAATTATTAAGAGCTACAAGAGGTATAAACATCCCTCTTGTAGCTTATCAATTAGTTATATCTATTTTTATAAAAAACAATAAACTTTAAATTACATCTATGCATTACCATCCCCCAGGATAGATCTTACACTGCCACTGAGCACAACGAATGTCGAAAGTTATACATGGACCCTCTCCATGATTTCTAGTACACAGAAATTTCCCTCCATTAATTTGTTTTTGTTCTTCTCTATTAAGGACTTTTGCTCCTTTTAAATTTGATATATTCTTTAACATAACTGTTCTATTATTTAATTAGTAAATTTTCAAATACACCTCTATTTTATAAATAGAGGTCTTTATAATTCTATCCCCAAGGTGCTATTATACAATCAGGTTCTGCACAATGTCTTCCGTATGACGTACATCCACCTTCTCCTAAACATAGCATTCTTCCTCCGTTAATTTCTTTTTGTTCTTCTCTGTTAAGAGTTTTTGCTCCTTTTAAATTTGAAATGTTTTTTAACATAATTGTTGTTTTAAAAAATAATTTTATCCTAGAACATTTAAAGGCACTCTAGGGTTATGCCTATTCCTCGCGAGAGAATATTTTTATTTACCTAAATTCAATTGGTTCTTAACCAAATGGTAGTAATTTCCTTCTTGTTTAATTAACTCATCATGATTACCAATTTCAATGATTTTCCCTTTTTCTAAAACAACTATTTGATGCGCGTTTTTTACTGTACTTAATCGATGTGCGATTACTACTGCCGTTTTGTTTTTAAAAAACTGATTTAAATTTTCCATTATTATTTTTTCATTATTAGCATCTAAAGCAGAAGTTGCTTCGTCGAAAAACAGTATTTTTGGGTTCTTATATACTGCTCTAGCAATTAATAATCGTTGTTTTTGCCCAGTACTCAACCCAGTTCCCTCTGTTCCTATTTTCGTGTTATACCCTAATGGCAATCGATCAATAAAATCGGATATATTTGCTACTTTAATAGCATGTTTTAATTTCTGTTTATCAATATAATCTTCCCCTACTCCAATATTTTTAGCTATAGTATCATTAAAAATGTACCCCTCTTGCATCACTACCCCACAATGTTCTCTCCAAGATTTTTGCGAAATAGTATTTAAATTAAAATTATCTATTAATATTTCTCCCTCTTCTAAATTATAAAACCTAAGTAACACTTTCATTAGTGTTGTTTTCCCGCTACCACTAGTCCCTACTATTGCTGTTGTTTTATTTGTAGGTATTTTTAATGAAAGGTTTTTTAATACTGGCTCTAACCCTCCTGTATATCTAAATGATATATTATTCAATTTTAAATCTGCATTTAATGGTATTTCTGTTATTTTTTCTTCTCCCTTTTTTTCTTCATCTTCCCTATTATGAATCTCTCCTAACCTATCTAAAGAAATCTTAGCATCTTGTACATCTCTCATAAAATTAATCAACTGAACAATTGGCCCATTTAATTGCCCTACGATATAACTTATTGCCATCATAATACCCAACGTAATATCTCCACCTATTACAAGTTTCGCAGACAATACTGTTATAAGCATGTTTTTTAGTTCATTAATAAAATTAGAACCTACACTTTGTGTCTGCTCTAGTGCTAAACTTTTAGTAGATATTTTAAACAATTTAGCTTGTAAGAACTCCCAATTCCAACGCATGCGCCTTTCTGCATTATGCAATTTTATTTCTTGCATACCATTAATAAGCTCTATAACCTTACTCTGTTCTTCACTAACTTGAGAAAATCGTTTATAATCTAACTTCTCTCTTCGTTTAAAAAAAAACAAAACCCAGGCAAAATAAAACATACTCCCCACCACAAAAACACCAAATATTTGCAAACTATAGTAGCCTAAAACAAAACTGAAAATGATAAGGTTAAAAAATGAAAATAAAACTGTTAATGATGACGTTGTTAATATTGTCTCTATTCGTTTATGATCATTTATTCTTTGCAATAAATCACCAGTCATTCTTACATCAAAAAAAGAAATGGGTAATTTCATTAATTTTATAAAGAAATCGGATATCAATGAAATATTAATTCGCGTGCTTAAGTGCAGTAAAATCCAACTTCTAATTATTTCTAACGATGCTTTACCTATAAATAAAAATAATTGAGCAAAAAGGATTAAATATATAAAATGTACATCTTGGTTATTAATACCAACATCAACAATACTTTGGGTTAAAAAAGGCAAGACTAATTGCAGTAAACTTCCTGCTAACAATCCTATTATTAATTGTATTATAAACCTTTTATATTTAAATAAATACCTAAATATAAACTGAAAACCAAATTGAATATCTTCTTCAAATTCACTTTGATAAAAAAGAGGAGTCGGCTCTATCAATAGAGCAATCCCTTCTTCAGTTTTCTCATTAGCATTATTTCCTATCCAGCTCCTTATAAACTCCTCTTTCGTATATGTTATCAAGCCGTGTGCAGGATCAGAAATATAAATCTTGTCCTTTTTTATTTTATATACTACTACATAGTGGTTATTATTCCAATGAATTATATAAGGAAATGCTGCATCTAATAATTTCTCGTATGAGAGTTTTAAACCTAAAGTTCTAAACCCAACTTCCTCTACAGCTTCACTTAAGCCTAAAAGACTACTTCCCTCTCGTGTTGTTTCACTTAGAGTACGTAACTGTTGTGTATTAATTATTTTGCCATAAAATTTAGCAATAATTTTAATGCACGTTGGTCCGCAGTCTTTAGCTTCGGTTTGTCTGTAATGGGGGAACTTTTTCAATTAAAAATATTTTTGATTTATTACTTAAACACACTTAAGAAAACTCATTTTTACAACTTGATTAACCTTACTCTCTAATATTTTTTTTTGTCCCCATCTGTTTAATGTCTTGCCTAAAATTGAAATACTTTTTAACATCAAAATGAAATTTAAAATTATATTTGTCACGAATAATTTAAAGACACTCACAGTTTATGTCTATTCTTCGCGAGAGAATATTGTTCTACCCAAGACCCTTTTTTAAGGGTTTTGGTGTTTTATATCTACTCCTTTTTGAAATAATAAATTATTTACTCCCATGGATTTTCAATAAACTCGAACTAACAATAAAGCACTTATACATACTATTGCCTATAGCTTGTATTATCCATACTATATACTAGTATAGGGTCCTTTTTTTGAGCTTCTTCTGCCAAATCTTTTATGAAATAAATTAAATCCTTTCTATTATACTCTGTAGGGAATGGTCTTCCATTTACTAACATTTCTGGCGTAAAATTAATACCGTTAGCTGTACACCAATTACTTTCCTTATTTAGCACTTGAACATAACCTACTACATTATTACATTTACCCCATTTTTTCAACCAACTATCAGCTGTAACATTTCCATACACATCATTCATAGCCAATAAACATTTCTCTGCACCTTCAGTTTCATACAATTCCAACAATCTACTAGTTACTTGCACAGAATAGCTTTCCAAATCATTTGTAGCTACCGAAAAACGTATTGTGATTGCTACATCTTTATGATAACTATATAATATACTTTCTATCAATTCGTGTACTGGTTTACAATGTCCACAGAAAGGGTTTGTAATAATTGTAATTTGTAGTGGTGCTTTTTTATTTCCTAAAACAATTTCAGAAGTCTCTAATAATTCCGTGTTAATTATACTAGATTTTTGTAATAACTCTTTAAATAAATTAAAGTTCCTTTTAAATTTAAACGCTTCTAATTTATCCTGTTTTAATGCCTTTAACTCTTTAACTATTCCTTTTATAACTTTCACTACTAACAAAACACCCGAAAAAATGACACTTGTTATTAAAATTGTATTAAGTGAAAACTTCTCATTAAAAAATAATGGGTATTGTATTATTCCTAAAACAGCTTGTCCTAAAATCAACATTGAAACTAATAAACATAACGCACACCATTGTTTGACTTTAAATTTTTGATACAATAAAGTATAGATAATTATTGGGCATACAATAACGCTTATACCATGTAATATCGAAAATGAATTCCCATCCACAATAAACAAAAAAGAAAGTATCGAAAATGCTGAGAAATACGTAATACTTAAATCACTTAATTTAATCGTTTTAAACAAAGTAGCTCCATTAGAACTAAGAACGGAATTACAATCCTTTTTTTCATTGGTTGCCGAACAAAAAGCGTCCCCTATACTTGTTTGCAAACCTAATTCTTGCTTAATTATGGCTAAACTTACAAATAATCCTGATACAGAAATCACTAAGTATAGTGTTGAAAAAACTGTAAATACCCCAGAAAACAAAAGACTAAATAATGCTATCACAAAAAACATCAATATTGTTTTTTCCCCTACTGAAGTTTTCTTTCTTAAAACTATTTGGTTTGTAGTTTTTTCTACAGCAACTACAATACCAGTATGTATTGATGATAACTCAGAAGAGGTTATTCTTCGTTTTTCTTTAGCACTTTTTACTAATGTGTAATCAGATTTATTCCTAATCACGATAGCAAAACTTTTAACACTATCTATTTCTACTTGTACTAAAAAGCATAGTGGTAACTGCAATAAAACACCTCCGTCTAGTGCTACATCTAATGCTAAATTATCTATCGAAAAGTGTTCCAACACTCCAGTAATTGAGTGTAAACTTGGAAATGTAGGGTGACTTTCTATTTGAAAAGCAAATTCTTTACTATCAAAAGAAATACGATTTTCTTTAAGCATTTGTTGAACAAGGTAAATGATATTTTTTTCCAAAAAGGGTATATTTTTTTGTTTATACCCCTACTGTTCACTTATTCCTTTTTTGTTACCTCTATTTTTTAAAAACATCTTCATTTTAACAACAGATAACACATAACACACTCATAACAAAATGATTAAATTTCTTGTTTTTTTTAACAAAAAACACATTATTAATCGAATAATATATTTTTTTGAGTGATTCTAAAATGATAAATTCTATTATCGATGCTAATTATGCCATTTTCTGTTTTGAATTTTCTCAAATATAAATTGAATTACATCACTACTGTCCGACAGTTTTAAGTAAAACCAAATTTATTGTCAGGTTGAGTTGAGCCTGAGCAGAGCCTTCCTACTAACGTTCAAGAAAGACTCTGACGAAGTTTCGAAATCCATAAATGGTTAGTTTCCATAAAACTTCGACAAGCTCAGCTTGACAATATTTAAGTTATTCTAAAAAAATACAACTCCCTCTCCCCAGGAAAAGAAACTTAGTCCCTGTCTTTTAAAATGATATTATTTCTTTCTATACAACCAAGCCACTATAAGAACCACTAATAAAACAAGAGTCCCCCACCAATACCATGTATTGAACTCTAACGGCACCACTCCAGAATCACCAATCAATATAAAAGACGCCCAATAGTAAGGAGATGCATCAGAAAGAGAATTTGTTTGTATATAATCTTTCTTAGCCAAATGTAATGCCTTTGATTTTGTTTCACCATTACTTAAATTTTGATAAAAACCCTTCATGATATCAGCTGTAGATTTATCATTAGCACTCCATAAAGTTGACAATACACTATTTGCTCCTGAATGAAAAAAACCTCTTGCTAAACTCATTAGCCCTTCTCCTTGGGCTATCTCACCAGTTGCAGTTTCACAAGCACTTAATACTACTAATTCCGCTTGGTTCGTGTAAGTATATAATTCATGTGCCTCCAATTTTGCATCATTAAATGCTATCCATGGATTTTCAGAAGCATTTGCATGCGTAGCTAAATGAATAATTTTATATTGACTAGTATTTTTAAAAAATGACTCTTTTGATGCTTCTTGCTTACAATAAATATCTCCCCCAATATTATTTTGTATAGTTTTAATTTCCTCCGTTGTTCGTGTTAACGAATCCAAACTACTATACCTGAAATTTTCAGGGGAATACCCTACAAAATTACGGACTGCGCTTCTTTCTATACTTTTGTTTTGTTGTAAAAAAGACATAGAATATATATAGCTTACTTCGCTACTATTAATTAAATACTCATTCGTTTTTGTATCTGTAATTAATGCCTCAAAAGGAATATTTTGCAATTGACTATCCGATGTTATTAATAACTTTTTATCTTGTAACAACTCCTTTATTTCTTTGGTCGGAAATAACATATTGTATAATGCATAGGATATAGTATTAAACTCTTCCCTCTCTTTAGTTGTATTAAATGGTTGGGAAACTTTAGTTTTATACGTTAAAACCAAGTTTTCAAAGTTTTCTATATCAGTTATTTTAAAAAAACGTGTCATAAAAGGGTTCACAAACACTCCGTACACTCCTTCCAAATTTTCATTTCCAACATACTCCTTATCTGTATACCAAAAATAAGAAACAAGTACTTCGTTTTCTGCTAATTTTTGTTGTACTTCTTTTAATGTAGTTAACTTTATTTCACCCTTGCTTATGATACTCGTTGGATATAGCTGTTCCACAGAATTTTTATATTTCTGATACTTCAATTTGCTATTGAAAATTAGTTCTTGACGTTCCATTTGCGATGCAACATCAGTTTTTGAACTAGAGAAATTTACTGTCTTTAACACCGTTTTCTTTAATTCGTTTTCCTTAACTAGTATATCCTCAGGAAGCTGTTGTTTATATTTATTATGAACCACCTCCTGCAACAATAATTGCGCTTTGTTTTTTTCTAAAAAATAAAAAGCGCTATTAACATCATTAACTTTATAACAAGCATTTATTGCCTTACTATAAAACAATGCTGCTTTTTTACGCCAATGCAACCTTGATTTGTTTTCCGTACATCCTAGTTGAATTTCATCAATTACTGCATCTATTAAAAAATATGTTTTAATAATTTCAGTACCTTTTACCACACCCTTATTATTAATAGGGTTTGCAGTAATTGCTTTAGCATAACAATCTAAAAACTTATACAACCTCTCTTTGTCTTTCGTATTGTAAATAACCGAATCGTTTGTACGTTGTAATAATTGACTAACATTTTTACCTGACAAATATTGTACTCGTTTATCAGCATAATATTTGCTCTTTTCAAATTCTTTTTTTTGCAAATATAAATAAGCTAAATTTCCATAATAATACTGCGTATTTACAATATCATTTTTTGATATGTATCTATAGGATTGCTCATGATAAAATATAGCCTTATCATAATCCGTTGTATTGTATAAATTTCCTTTTTTTAATAAAACTGTATATATTCCAGTAGAATCGTTCTCTTTTTTAGCTAACAACAATGCCTTATCCAGGTAATACAATCCTTTTTCTATATTTAAGGTTTCATCGTAATTATAGGTTGAAAACAATGCAGTATTTAACCTGAACCTTCTTTTGTAACTTAACTTAACATTTTTAACTAATGAATAGGCTTTTAACAAATACCTTCTTCCTGTTACTATATTTAGTTTTCCTTCTAGCTTATTATAGGCTTGAGAGATGTTAATAGCACTGTTTACATATTTTTTTTTATTTACAATATCAACAAGTAAAGGATCTGCTATTTTTACAATGGCTAAAGCATATTTACTATAATTTATGGATTTATAATAATCATTAGTTTCACGATAACTGATAGTCATTAATATGCTTATAGTGTAATTCCACTTACAGTCATCAATTTGTAAAAAATTATGTTTAAGTAGTTGTATTGCACTGTTAAACTCATTGTTTTTACAATAATACAGGCCTAACTTACTTTTTATTTTTTTTATAGTGCAATTATTTACGTCTGAAGATGCTTTAGAAGCATTAAGTAGTTTTCTTGTTAGCTTTATGGCCTTTTGCTGCTGTTTATTTTTTAAAAGTTTATCCGTATATACCAATACATCATCAATATACAAATAAAGGCTATCCATTTTTTTAAAAAAAACAGCTTCGGAAACTCGTGTTTTTTCTTTTCTATTTATAGCAGCACTTATAACCTTTTTGTTGTCATTGGTTTGTGAAAATGATGAGTTATAAAAAACTATAAAAAGGAAAAAAAATATTCTTAACATACATTGGGACTAAAAAGCCCCAATGTAAACAAATTAATCTTCTGTCCAATAATCATTATCTTCTGAATCATCTGTAGGACCTGGAACAGCTTCAACTAGTAAAAACCTTTCATCAGATATCAATTCATTTCTAAGCCCAAAATTAATATCTACGCTTAAAATATAATTAACCGATATTTCTGCTATATGATATTTAAACCCATCATACTTGTTCAAATAATAATTCATTATCTCTATTTGTTCTTCAAGTGATATGTTTTGTAAAAAAGTGATACTTTCAACTATCGTTGTCACCGATTGATCTACTCCTCTTGCATTAGTAGCTACTTCAATTATGTCCTTTTTTACTTCTTGTGTTTCCATTAGTACCGCATCATCAGTACTACATCCTATTGTTGCAATAATGGTTGATAAAATAAATGCTTTGTTTAAAGTTTTCATTGTTTTCATAAGTTTGGATTTTTATGTTATTTATCTAGCTGTTCACAAAAGGCAATTTTGTTACCCTCGCAAAAGTAAAAAGTTTATTTTTGTTGTGAATTTTTTTATAAATGAAGAACAACTTATATTTTTTAAACGCACTACTCAATGGGAGTTCAAAAGAAATTCAAGAGTTGTATAATGCCAATTTCCCTAAAGTAAAATATTTTGTTACCCAAAACAAAGGGCAAATTGCCGATGCAGAGGATGTTTTCAGCAAAGCATTGTTGCAAATAACTGTGCGATATAGAAAAGAAAAATTCCAAATAACCTCTAGTTTTGAAGCCTATTTATTTACTGCTTGTAAAAACTTATGGCGTAGAGAGTTAAATAAATCAAAAATTAAGGTAACAAACGCCCCTTTTTATGAACCTAAAGATGACAACACCGATTTAGCGCTTGGAGTTTTAGAACAAAAACGATGGGAATTGTTTCATGAAAACATTAAATTGATATCAGATAACTGTAAAAAAGTACTGAACTTATTTTTTGCTAAAGTCACCTATGCCGACATTATGAAAGAAATGAATTACAATACTGAAACAGTTACCCGACAACGTGTTTTCCGCTGTAAAACGAAACTAGGAGAGCTTATAAAAAAAGATCAACGATATAATTCATTAAGGGAGCTATGAATATAAATGACGACATATTAATAACACAATACCTTAACAATACACTTTCCACTCAAGAGAAAGAAGTTGTTGTGGCCAGAATGAAAACCGATCCTACATTTAAAGAGAAAGTATATTTCGAAAAACAATTACTCGATACATTTAGTGAAGAAGAGTGGAGTTTTATAGAAAATACTGATGCTAAGGAAGTACAAGAGTATAGTGAACTATTTAAAAAAGAAGGGAAATTAAAACAAGTTTTGGAAGAAGCTAAAACAAATTATAATACTCCTAAAAAGAAAACAAACTACAAATGGCACTTATATGCCAGTGCTGCTATAATTGTACTTTTAATAGCTATAGTTCCTTTTGTAAATAATTCGTCTTCATCAACAGAATTATACGCTTTCTATATCAACACTACTGAGTTACCTTCATTATCCATTAGAGGAAACGACAGTAACCATATTAGAACCAAAGCACAGCATTTATTTGAGCAAAAAAAATATAAAGAATCCTTAGTTATTTTTAATAACGAATTAGATTTATCCAAAAAACAAACCGCAACAGTGTATTTGTATATGGGAATTGCCCAAATGGAACTAAACCAATTTCAAAAAGCTGAAAATTCTTTTGATGCTTTACTTAACAGTGGTTTGATGGATGCACCTAAAGGACATTGGTATAAAGCATTATTATCTCTAAAAATGAAGAACTTAAAAGAGTCTAAAAGTATTTTAAATACTATTTCTAGTAAGCAACTGTATAATCATCAACAGGCTGATGAACTATTAAGGGAGCTTGATTAAATCAATTTCCTCAATGCAAGCACACCATATATGAATTAACTAATACCATTTTCGTTCGAGACAAGCCTTGGGGAATTAAACTCACTAGTAGTAACTAGAGTTAATACAAAACGCGCTGATTATTCAACGCGTTTTTATTATCCATTATTTACTGAAAAAATATCCTTTAACTGTTTTACGACTCCACCATTTCCAGAAACAGAAATTTCTCCAATTTTATCGGAAATTTTTTCCACATACTCCATTTCTTTTAGCTTAAATAACATGCTATTTTCTTCCATTAACTTAGCTGTATTTAACAAACTTCTTGTAGCAGCTGTTTCCTCCCGTCTGGTAATTACATTTGCTTGTGCTTTTTTTTGAGCTACCAATACCTGATTCATGATTTCCTTCATTTCGCCAGTTAAAATCACATCTCTAATACCACAGTTTTCTACCGTAATTCCTAATTTTGAAACACCTTGCTTTACATTTTCAAATACTGCAGCAGCAATATTTTCTTTGTTTTCTAACAATTCATCCAAAGTATAGGTTCCAACATAGGCTCTCAATGCCAACTGCATTAAAATGTACAATTGTTTTTCAAAGTCTTTATTTTCCAACAGCGCCTTTTCAATATTACTAACTTTATACTGGGTATAAAAGTTAATTCTAATTGCAGCCTTGTCTTTGGTTAATAACTCTTGCCCTGAAATTTCTAATTGCAACTGACGTAAATCTACTTTTGCAATTTTTATAGTGGTATCATTTTTCCAAAAACGATAGGTCCCCCCCTCCAATGTTTTGGTATACACATCATCAATTAATAATACGGCTTTTTCAAAAGCAGCTACTTCAAATAACCTGATAAACTGACTTACTTCTGGCTTAGAAAACAATGATTTTTCAATTTGTTCCGTGATATAAATTTTATTCAAATCTACTCTAGTGTATGTTCTATTTACCAAACCTTTCCAATAAGTATACCTGCCAGCTCTTAAAACTGTTTTAAAATTTTCATTTTCATGCACCAAAACAAGTTCATTATCTTTCACCTCTACAACATCTATAAGCGCTTTTAGTTTTCCATCTTTTAATAATAATTCTAATGCAATTGGTGCTGAAAAAGATGTTGTTAGATTATAGACTAGTACATTTTGATTCATCCTTAACCAATATACACCTTCAGTAATTGCTTTTAAATAGTTTCCATTTTTGAAAACCAATCCAATTTTCCCCTCATTAATTCTTACTCGTTTCATTATTCTATTTATTACTTAGTTTTTTTAATTTATTAAAAACAACAGAAAGAAAATCATCTCTTACATACGGAATACGCTCATATTAATATTGTCCAGAATTCGTTTTTGAAAATTACATATAATAGCGAACTATTATCAGAAAACTCAAAAAAGTAATTCCTTTACAATACTAGAAATCAGGCATTCAAAGTACATTTAAGATTACTTCACTTAAAACACAAGTGCTTACAAAGCATAGCCGATTTTCGATCCATTATTTTATCAATTTTACAGCGTGACTGGCTGGTGATTAGTTTAAAAAGATAATCAGCTTTTTGAAAATAGATTTTGAGTCTATTGTTCTCTCTACCTAAA
>Ga0105354_1000141_pt1 | contig 44446 bp, 42 predicted proteins | sample GOMGulsemesocosm_FD_83658 | JGI IMG/M metagenome (GOLD analysis project Ga0105354, IMG submission 83658) | Methane-oxidizing microbial communities from mesocosms in the Gulf of Mexico - GOM9B Gulf of Mexico | ecosystem: Environmental > Aquatic > Marine > Cold seeps | place: USA: Gulf of America...
ACAGTTATCAGCAACTGTAGCTGAACCTGTATAGTCTGGTAAACTTACATTACAACTCGCATCTGCTGTTTCATTGGTGTTTCCTGGACAAGTAATTGTTGGATTAGTATTGTCTACTACTGTAACATCAAAAGTACAACTAGAGAAGTTTCCACTAGCATCGGTTGCGGTTAATGTAATCGTTTGTACTGTTCCTGCTCCAGAAATTGTTGTTCCAGCTACTGGCGATTGGGTAACTACTGGACTTGCATCACAGTTGTCAGCAACTGTAGCTGAACCTGTATAGTCTGGTAAACTTACATTACAACTTGCATCTGCTGTTTCATTGGTATTGCCAGGACACGTAATTGTTGGGTTAGTTACATCTTGAACGGTTACTGTTGCCGATCCACATAATCCTGTAGATTCATCTACACAACCGGCACCATCTTCTCCTCTAATATAATAGGTTGTTGAAGTAGCAGGAGAAACAACAAAAGTAGATCCTGCTGTAGTTCCAATTAACGTACCGCCACATGATCCTGTATAGATATGCCATGCAGTTGCGTCATTTAGGCTTCCTGTAATATTTAATGTTGAAGAACCACTTGGACATATTGTAGCCGGTGTAGCCGTTACTGTTGGTACATCTGGAGCTGTACATGCAGCTGCACATGTAACACGAACAGTTGCTCCTATATAACATACATAATCAGGAAAAAAATTATTTCTACCATCTGCTATACTAAGCACCCATGTTCCTGTTGGGTCTTCTCCATCAAATGCGCTTAGAGGATTGTGAGGCCTCCAAGTTCCTGCTCCAAAATCAGATTGATCAGTAGCGGCTAAGGCAGCATCATCATCATAAGTTGCAGTTTCATTAAAGATGTTTGGAAAAGTAGCATCATTGTATGTAACAACAGCTGGAGGTGCTCCAAGTAATATACCGCTCCAATCTTGTACTAAATGTACTTGAGTCCCTGAAGGAGAAGTTAGCATTACAGCAATATCTTGATGCACGCCAAATGCACCTGGTAAACAAGAGCTATTATCGGTTACTGTAAGTGTAAGATCTACCTCAACCTCTGTTAAACTTGTACATCCACCAAAATCTGCTCCAGTGAACACAAAATTCCTATTGGCAATGGAAGCATCTAAAGTGGCCCCAGTAGCATCAGATTTTGATACTTGTGAATATGATGTTAAGCTCAAAAATATTAAGCACATCAAAAGAAAATATCTTGTCATTTATTTTAAATAATTTAAGTTAGTAAAGCTTGTGCGAATATACAGCTATTTCATTCCTAAAAAAGCAAAAAATAAACACAACTTTTCTTATAAAAATATAATTATCTGACTATTACTATTAACACGTAAGATATACTTACATAGAAATTTATTGGTTTACTCTTAAAAAACATTCGGAATAGGGGTTTTTCTAATTGTTCCACAAAAATCTATGTAGTAACACTTAAAGAAACTAAGTAAATTGGACATACCCTATGCAGTCATGGAGATTAAGCATTTTCATATGCTAAATGTTTTGTACTGAATCATTAAGTGAGTACGTTTTTTAGAGAGAAAAGCATATAGTAATCTCTGCTTTTGCTTTTTTGTATAATTTTATTGCAATGGTAACACACTTATAATATAAGCTTAATATAAAGCAAGACAGCCTAACCTTGCTTTGTTTTTTTTTAGGTGCTAGTGATGCACTTCTTTATTGTCTAATTAAATTTCATTTTGTTAAAAACATTTAATACTTTCACTTGAAAATAAAGCAGTAAATATTTTTTTTACAAAACACGAGACTGAAGTTTACTTTCCCGTTATGAGTAATCTAACAGAGTGAAATTTCTTAAAAATATTCTGCCACTCAAAAATGAAGTAATATAAAATCATACATAGTAAAAAAGGAAACGAAATTATGGAACAAGAAACTAACGCTTTAGAATTAGGCCAAATACCAATCGGAACTATTTTAGCTAGCATCCTAACGGAAGAAAATATTAAAAACTACCCAGGCTGGCTCATATGCAATGGAAATTTAATAGATAAACACTATCCTTTGAGCAAATTTATGAATACTACTCCAAATCTGTCAGGAAAGACTTTAATTGGGAATGGTACATCAAAACAAGGAACTTCTTATACTTTATTAGAAACGGGAGGAAAAGAAACTCATCAACTAACAATTGAAGAAATGCCCGAACATAGCCACGGAATTAAAACATACAAAGAAGAGAAAAAGCAAACTGGTACTAGCACAAAATGTTGGTCTGGTCAAGAAAACACTCAGACTGAAAAAACAGGAGGAAATGAACATCATAACAATATGCAGCCATTCTTTGTGGTGAATTATATTATTTATGCAGGTAAAATTAACGAATAACACAACCAACTATGTTTATTAAAAAAGACCCTAATGCTATTACCAAATGTTATGAACTAAAATCGAGCGGAAAGGTAATAGGTCAATTAATTGCTGAATACCATATCATAAAATATAGTCAAGTACAGGTTGAAGACTATTCCTCTGTAAACAAAAAGAAAAATCAAAAATTTCTTGTGCATTGTACCCAAAGAATAATTATAGGGAACTCTCTAAATTCTTTTTCAGAAGATTCACCTGAATCATTTGATAATTATCCTGTTCTATTTGATATTTCTAATAAATTTAATGTAACACAACAAAATAAAAATGGCTTTAAAATTGACTTGTTAGATTACTCACCTAAAACCATAAATACTCAAATACAAGCCACGGGTACAATCGGAAATTCTGATGGCGCATCTACATCCAATTCAAAAACGAACACTACAGGTTCATCAACATCTGAGACAAACAGCTTCGGCACTTCAGTATCTGTAGGAAGTCATATTAGTTTTTCAGATATTGGAGGCAGTACAAATGTCACCACCAATCAAGAACATTCTTCAACAACTACCAATGAACAATCAATATCTAATAGTTCAGATTTTACAAGAAATAAAAACCAAGAATTATCAGCATCTGTATCAATGAGCATTAAAGACTGGGGAGCGTACGCTTATCTTGATAAAGAAACCAAAAATCAAGGTTGGATTTTTGGTCAAGAGTACCCATGGAATTCAATTAATTGTAGATCGTATAAACCAGGAAATAACCATCATCCAAATAATGAAACTCAGAAAGAATTATTTATTCCAAAAAATATGCAAGCCTGTTTATTTGACGGTGAGTCCTTATCTCCTCCCAGCCAATTATCGCTTTATGGGCTAAATTTTGTAATGAAGTCTCTTTATTTAATTACATTAGATAATAATTTTTCTGATAAAATAACCATAGACCATGACATTTATTTATATACCGCATCACATTTAGTATCTTCAAAAGAAAACAAAAAAGAAGCTGTAGTGTATCTTGATAAGCAACCAACACAAATTAATGTAGATGCTGCTTCAATGCTTAATTTACAGATAATGGCTTTGGAGGTATTAGGATTGCCAAACAAACCAGCTATTATAGGTTTCATTCCAAATAAATTTATTGTTTCTCCAAAACCAATAACGAAAAACAATCTGAGTTCTTTTAGGATTATTTCGTCAACGAATACTTTGTATATAGAAGACACCACCGACTACTCAAATATAAAAGATAATGAAAAAGGTTTTGAAGCCACAAAAACATCATTGATTGCTAATCTATCTAAAGAATGTAATTCCTTAAGTTTTAAAGCATATTTTAAAATTGTAGATGTAATACACGATTACAACTTATACCTTAAGCATTGGAAAAGAAAAGGGTCTCAAACAATAAAACTTACAATTACAATTAATAATGACGAAGATAGTACCATTATAAAATATGTAGAAGCAGAAGAAGCAACAGGCGGAGAAAAAAATCTTTTAACCATTGCATTACGTGATCAAAGCTATGCATCAATAGATCATATTGACTATTTGCAATTAGGATTAAATTCTATTGAAATAAAAATAGAACCTAGTGAAGAAGCATATGATAATAATTGCGGCTATCACATAAGGGCGATTTCAATAGAATAATTTCTTATATTTATCTATTTTATTTTATGCAACGATTACTTAGACCAGTATTAAAAAAAAATAAATTTAAACAATATCATTCTCAACTTTCAACGCTGAATAATGATAAGGTTTTTTATCAAACAAATAATCTTAGTCAATTCTACAAACCAATAAATACTTATTCCTATAGTAGCCAAAATCAACAATTTCAAAAAGCTTCTGATAAAACTTTCAGGCAAAAATATGGTGGTGGTCAGGGTGAAAAATATATAACTCTTAAAGGCAATCCTTATCTTAAGGATTCTAATGAAAGTAAAATAAACCTAATAGCTAAAGAAGGGATTGTTAGAAAGCCAAGATCTTTCAAGGACGATAGACAAAATCAAAATTTAAGACACCTAGCTTCTGCTATTAAAATATATTTAGACAATAATAAAGTAAAAGGTTATCAAGAAGTCCAGGTTGGAATGAAAGATGGAACTTATTATGTTTCAACAAATAGCAATAAAGCAAACGATTTTTTAAGAAATAAACTCATAAAAGAGGAAACATCACTAAAAGACGTTGCTAATTTTTCTGAAATTAAATCTGAAGTACCTAAGAAACTAAAAATGTCTGGTCGTTTAGAACGTCATCGGAATAAATTTATAAAAAGACAAGGTGATAATTCTACAATAAAGTTAAAAGTTGTTAAAAATGAAGAAGTAAAATTTGATGGTTTACATGCAGAACTGCGCATCAAAAAAGAAATGGGAATTGTTGGTAAATTATCTAAAGATATTTATATAAAAGGGATAAAGAGACCTTGTGCTCATTGTTATCCAAAAATGCTAAAAGAAAATCAAATAGAATCACAGGGACCAGGACCAGAATGGGGATCGAAAGCAGCAAGAATATATAATACCCAACCCAGTAAAGAGATCACACACCTAACTTTATCTATTGACAATAAGAAGATTACTTATGGTCACGATACTGATTCTGACACTGATTCTGACTAGAAAAAGATTAAACAAAGCACAAAACCCACATAAAAAAATGTGGTTTTTTTTGTTCAGGTGAAGAGCTTTCGTTTATAACAAACTTAACGTAAAAACCAGCTTTTGTTGAACGTAATCGATTTCTATTTCCTCATTATATCAAAAAAAGGTTTTCTCAGTACTATGTGCTTTAACTTGCATTATCAATTATGTTGCCCCCCATATTGGTTAGCTACAAAGAAGCGTCTACAAATATGACTACTTATTAATTCATGTTTAGGCTATTTCCCAACTTCTTATCATATAGTCTATGGGTTGAGTTTTTGACCTCCTATTATAATATTTATCTCTGTAATACAATTATTTTTCAAAGAGTTAAAGGAAATTGAAGCCAAAACAGCAGAAACGATCAATTACATTAAAAAAAACTATAAAACAATAACAAAAAAGGTGTAAAAGCCTATACCTACGATAAACAAATACTCTTTATTCATATTTATAATAGAACTCATAAAACAAAATAGCTCAGAATAACACTATTATAAAATATAACAGACAAACACCTTGAAAAAAATACACAAAGAGACAACCATTATATTGAAAAAAGAACAGTAACAATAAAAACACATTAATTCTTTCACTAATAAATATTTCAACATGATGTACAAGGAGGTTATTTTTCAAGGGACGGAAAACATGAAAACAAAGGATCAAAGAACATAAAGAAAAGATCCAACAGAAAAAGCACAAACAAACATGTGAAAGAAATAGGGCTAAACGCAAAAGAAAGAAGAAATAAGCATGCTTAACGCACAATAGAAACAAAACCTCTTCAGTTATATTAAAAATACAGTTCCTTGCTTAACATTTAGCATGGTAGACACAAGATTGTAAACATAATACAGAGGAAATTGGAAAAAACACACAAAGGGACAAACAGAAAGAACCCAGAAATAAGAACAGATAACCCTAATGATACAATAAATATAGGAGGGGTAGAAATACACAAGAATGAACACCCTCAATATTACGATAGACCCGATATAACAAAGGGGGGAAGATGGACTTTGAAAAATTCTATAGACAAGGGGGCATATAGGGATTGGATTAAGTACAGCCGTAAAATAATCTACAACGAGGGACGGTATTACACAAGTAACAATGGGAACATAAGGTTGGCTCTTGGAGATCCCCTATTCTCACGCAAGGTAACTATGCTATCAGAGCTCGAAAGAGAGACGGCAACATCATTGTGGGAGAAGTACCAAAAAAATCTTTCAAAGATCAGGAAAGCAGCCTCAAAGGCATTCGATTACCAAACAGGTAGAGTTTCCAATTCTGAAAAAAAACTAAAGAAAGATCATGTACCAATCGACACTGTAAGAATTGGGTTGGATAAATATTCTTCAAAGATCATCGATTTATTTGGGAGGCTCTTCACACCAGATGAAATAAAAACCATAGCTCTGAGAGACTGGCAATTCCCTTGCACAATGAAATCCCTCGTTTGGTTCAGAGAAGAACACATTCAAGAAATAGCCGAACGAATAGAAGCATTCAGAAAAGATTTTTCAGACATAAGGTTGACAGAAAAAAGAGGACGTATTGAAGAATATGTCGACATGTACAAAAGAGCAAAAAGAACCTATGACGAAAATGGTTCAAGAGTCTGGGGAGAATTTGCTGCAAAGCTATTAGCACATATTGAAAAAGAAGTTGAAGGAGACGTGCTGAAAATAGATGCCAATATCAAAATTGAACATGCTGTCACAATGCAAGTTCAACAAGAGATCTTGAAAAAATCTAATCTATCACAAATCATTTTATCCAGAGTTGCTTCCAGAATGCAAGTGAACCCGATACAAATGATCGCAGATATGAATTCAAACATATATGCACAATTCAACCCAATGATAAATTCTCATACAGATGAAGAATTAACAGATCTTTATGCAGATTTAGAATATCCAAGTATCACACCATACGATTTCCGCCTTGTAGAGCAAAATCAGACCAGAATAAGCGATGAACGTAAAAATAACATAGAGGAAGCTAACAAGAGTAAAGATCTTCTAAGACTGGCCGAGAAATCACATGGGACACGAGCACAATTTCTGGCCACTCTGGACAAAATGGAAAAAGAGAACAACGAAAGGGGCGCTTCAATTGATTTGCTTACTCAGCAAAAGCAAGTGGATAACGCTGCAAAGAAAGAGGAACGAGAAGAGAAAATGGAAGCTAAAAAGAAAAAGCGAGATTGAACTATAAACAGTTGAAATGACATCGTGCCTAGAGACTGAGTGTCAAATAATGAATATAAAATGTTTCTTATATAGAGGCTAAATAAGCACAAAGAAGCTAATAATGATGGCAAAGGGTTTTGACAAATATGTATATGACGAAAGTATTGAGACTGAAAGTTGTGAGATGTTCAGTAGGTGTGTGATTAAATATTCTTCATTATTAAACAAAAAGTTAAACAATTAACCAATAATCCCTAATCAATTAAAATGTTTTTTAATAGTTACAAATCTGCATCTAAGTTTTTTATATTATATATAATCAATTTACTAGATTCGGTTTGTAACACAGGTTTTACTTATTTTTTTGGTTAAGTATAGTTAAACGTTTAAAGCATATAAAAACGTAATATGTTTGTTACTTAAAATCTCTAAAAAAATCTTCTAAGCTAATATCCAATGCAATTAATAGTTTGATTAAACTTGACAGCCTCATATCTTCTCCTTTTTCATACCTCCCCATTTGACTTCTTGATATATTATTATCATAAGCAAAAATTTCATAATTACTATAGCCTTTTTCCTTTCTCAAGTTACTTATCTTTTTACCTATTGCGATAAGTTGTTTTTTAGTATACTCGTTTTTCTTCTCTGCAAAATTTTTTTCTTCCATAAGGTAAAAAAAAGAAAAGACCAGTATACTTACCACCATTAAAATAAAACTCCTAAAACAACACTACTTATTTAAAACACTTAATATGATGTTTTTGTTATATTCGTACTCGGGATTATTGTAATCCACAACAATTACATTAGAATAAAAATAATTATTAATAATAAAATTTGTAAAAGAGCATATGTAAATTAGGCTAAAATCTTGTGAAAACATACTGAGTTATTGATAAAGAAGCATATCGATATAGTAACATTTAAAACAAAAATTATGAAAAAATTAGTATTATTATTCGTATTAGCAGTGAGCACAATAGGAATGACTCAAAAAAATTATAGCGAGAAGAAGTTAAAGAAAATATATAAAAACCTTAGCGACACATATCAAACTCAAGGTAGTACAATAAATATATACAGAAGCAAAGAATATCATATTAAAAAAATAGCTAATCAATATCCTAAATACATACATAAAGACAAGTTATTTTTAATGTGGTGCAATACTTTAACTACTGATTCAGTATATACATTCAAATGGAATAGTGTTAAATATCAGTCATTTAAAAATGACAAATTACATAGTCGTGATGAATATAGTCCTGCTAAAAGAACTAAATGGGGAGTTGAAACTTATTATAAAAATGGAATTGAATACATACCTAAACATATAAGAGAAAGAGACTCTATTAGAAGAGCTAAAGAATTAATAAAAAGTAACGAGGAAGCTAAAAAAAGACTTGCACGTTTAAAAAAACAAGCTGAATATAGAGCTAAGATTGTAACTAGTAAATGGTATAGTAATGGAACACTTATCGTTTACATAAGAACACCAGATAATTCAGAAATTACATTTAACAGAGGTGGACTAAACTTCAGAGTTAGATGGAGTAATAATGACGAAATATTAATTAACGGGACTAGGGTTGTTAACGACAAAGCTACTGTTATAGTTAATATGAATTTTGACAATACCACCTGCAGAAATACATTTGTATCATATAGCAAAGAAAAAGGCGCAGCATTCATTTATTTTAACCAAAAAATAGAACTATACAAATAATTCAAACTAACAATTAAAGCAAAAACCATAAAAAGTTAATATTATTATTAGTACTATCGGGATTCACAATCAGTTGTGACAAATCAGAAACATCAGCAGTTAAAACAGTTGATTACAACGGAACATACGTTGGTCAAGCACTAAGTAATCGCTGGATAACTGGGGACACAAGATTATTTCAATGTATTAACAATTAATATAACAAATGGTGTTGTGACTGGAGATTTAATTTTCCAAGATTACAGTTCATTGAGAGAAGCTATATACCAAGGGACTATTGATGATTTAGGAAATGTGAATTTCAAAATGGTTTGGATAGGCAACAACGAAGACTGGAATGGTGATTTCAGTATATTAGACCCTGACCCAGCAACAAATTCTACAGACCAAGGAATATGGACTGGAACGATAACTAACGGTGTAATGACTGGTACATTTACAGATTCAGAAACAACAGTTAATTATGAGACAGGATCACCAGTAACAACCGTTGTATATCATAGCGGAGATTGGAGTGCTAACAGATGATTATTAGTCAGTAGCCACTTTATTTATATATAACTTGTTAATCAAAGCTCTTACCCCCCCATAGGTAAGGGCTTTTTATTTTTCAAAACATTATACATCAACTAAAGTACCTATAAAAGAGCTAATTGTTAGTGTCACTTCTGAAGAGAATAAAGAACGATTCATTTCAATTGAATTAACCAAAAACAAATTCTTTTCAGAGTTTATTGATACGGAAGGAGAGGTAATAGACCTCTTTGAAAATATAAATTTATAAACAATGAAAACAGTGCAACTAATTAGCATTACACCTGAAGAATTACAAAAACTGATTATTACAGCGGTTCAGCCGTATCTAGAAGAAATCAAACAAAATTTTGTTCCACGAGAACCTGAACAGTTTCTTACACGAAAAGCAACCGCCAAATTACTTCATGTCAACCTATCTACTTTACATAATTGGGGCAAGAATAAAAAACTTTGCGCTGTGGGTATTGGAAATCGTGTTTTCTATCGACGTTCTGATATAGATAAAGCACTAATCGATTTACACAGATAAATTTTCAAGCCTCTTTACAAGAATTAAGTAAAACACAATTTTAAGAGTATAAACTCTGAAAAATATTTATAAAAAACAAAAAAAATGATTGATTACGTCAAAATACTAATTACAGACATTAATTTACAACAATTAAAGAATTCTAATGAATTAACTTTTAATAAAAGTAATAAAGTGATAAAAGGCAAACTCGTGAGTAAAAGAGTTGCAAATTACCATCATTGTAAAATAATTATTTATGATAGTGGTACAGTTATGTTTTCGGGCAGTATTCACAAATTTTACAATTCACTATACAAAATAGTTGCTCCAAACTATAAAAAGACAGTAAAACAAAAGAAATACAAGGGCTATAACGGCACGCAATTTACATTAGCCAATATTCTGGAGGTAAGAACGCATTTAACAAAATTGTTTAAGTGTGAACCTCAACAGATGCTATTCCAAAATATAGAATTTGGAATAAATTCACAACCAGGCATTGATCCTCAAGCATTTATAAAAGGCCTGCTATACCAAAGGGGTAAAAAGTTTGAGTTTAAATATAGCAACTGTTACGCACAAGTACAACATCAGAAATACATTTTAAAAATATATAATAAATCAAGCCAGTACGGAATGAGCAAACATACTTTAAGAATTGAGGTAAAAGGACAGAGAGCAACTGCCTTTCTTGAAACAGGCATTAAAACCTTTGCAGATATAAATACCAATACAATAGAGAATGCAAAACAGTTGTTACTAAAGCGTTTCGATGAGGTAGTGTATTATGATTATACAATAAGTATGAAAGAATTAACTGGTAGACAAAAACAAGATTTAGTAAAATATTCAAATCCTCGATTTTGGTTTGTGGATTTAACCCCAAACAGGAGGCCTAGGCATAAAGAAAGACTTCGTAATTATATAGTGAATTATAGCACTAATTTACATCAAAAAATAAGGACTGATATTATAGAAAAGTGTAGTATATTAAACCGATTTTATGAAGACCCCTTGAAGTATTCCTTATCCCTTTTCTGAAACCCTAAAGTGTATTATAAGTACTTATTCGTATATACATCCTCTTTATATAATTCAATACACTTTTTAAAACAGCTATAAAAGAGAGTTAAATTGTACTAAAACCTCTACATGCTAATACAGGGATAAGGAATACTTCAAAGGTTTAAATAAACTTCAATCCTAATTGGCAAATAATAACATAAAAAAAACAGGGTGTCTCGAACGGGGCAAATTTTTGATTACTGACAGCTTTCTAAAATAATTTCAGGGGTCTATTTTAAATTCCCATTCTAATCAAGATTTGGAGAACTTACATACAAGTCTGAAATATCAAAGCATCACACGAATTACATCTTATGAGGTAAAATTAGGACGTTTTAAGCAACTTTTATGTAATTAACACAATGTATCAACAAGAAAAGAGATCGTTCAATAGAAACTGATGAAAACAGTAAAAAAATAATATCCAACTCTAGCTAGTTAAAAACATACCTAGAAATGTGTGTTATGACAATGGTTTTTCAACTTAAAACAATGTTTATTTGGTTATCCCGTAGTGATATCAACTAAGTAATCAAGGAATTAAGAGATCGAGTGCTATATTATTTCTGATATTGTACATTTTGATATATGATGTTATGTACAGTATTTATTTTTCTTCAGTTATATATGATATTTTATCGTTTTGAAGTTCAAATATAAATCGTATATATTTTAATGTCATTTTATTATTATTTTTTGAGTCCGAAAAATACTTAACACCTATGGTAATGTTTTTAGGCAAATTAAAATCCCAAGAAGACCTAATTTTAAAATCCATATTACAAAGTTCTTGTTTTTCGGATTTAATGTAATCCTTAAGCTCTCTAATTCCCCTAAAAGCAGATTCCTTTTTCCCGCTAGTTCTTTTTTCAAAAATTACGTATTGGTTTAGGTTTTTAAAAATTCCTTCAAAATCATTTTTATTACAAGCTTCTATAAAGTCTCGAATCATTTTACGAGGCATTCTTTGTTGTCTCCTTATTTCTTTCTTTTTGCCTTTTAAATATTCTTCAAAGTCATTATTTACCAAGTCTTGCATTTTGTGGTAGCCAAAATGAAATGCTTCAATAGGTTTTTTATAAAGTTTATCTTTTAAAATTTCTGATTCATTTTTATCATTTATAGTCTTAAATTCATTCAGTAGTAAAAAACCTTTCTCACCAGAATTTTTGTCTATACCGTTAATTATATTAACATAATAATACTGTTCATTATCGTCAAACAATACCGTTATTTTGGGGTTGAATTTTGTTGATTTATTTTTTGACTTACGCACTAAATATTTAGTTTCATCTAATGGGCTTTCAATCGGTCGTCCCCAACCATCAGTACAAAGTTCAGATTGATATCGAGATACTTGTAGTCTTATCTCTTTTCGCCCTTTTTCAAGATTTTTAGTAAATTCATATTCAGGAAAGCACTTAAGTATTTCAGTGTCCAACTCCCATTCTTCATAGTCACTTGTAATATTAACTTCAAAGTGTTCTTCATATTCAAATATGTAAATTGGAAACTGAATTTTACAATTAATAATGCTTTTCCTTATCAGTTCTTCATCTGACTTTCTGTTTATTAAAATTGATAATTGAGTTTCCATCATTGAATTCTGATATATTGGTAAATATGTAAACAAACTTGGGGTTAAACATCAAAGTCCATATTATTTTTATTTTCAGTAGTTATTTTATGTTTTTTATTCATTATTATGAATTTTTCGATCATCAATTTCAATAAATATTGCCCCTCTAATTCTGTCTGATATAGAGCCTTTTTATTATATGAAGATTGTTGATTCTGATTTATTACATGGTTCATATGATAAATTGAATACAACTTTTTTCTGGCGCTAATGATCTTTATTTTATGTAATTTTTTATTGAGAAGTGTATTTATTTCTTCAAACCCAATTTCTGAGTTATTAAACCTAAACCCTTTAATCCCTTGACCAGCTCTAGTAAAGGTAATATCTAGTTTAGATTTATTATCAAATAGCATAATTAGTCTATCTCCTTTAGACAAAGTAATGTCTTCATTACTGGAGTTAAAAGATATGTAAACATAGCCATTAAAGTTTACTAACGTAAAACCTAAATAATCATCTGCCGAATTAGATTGGTCAAGATATAATTTAAAATATTCAGATTCTTCATTTGCTAATTTTGTAATCTTTATAGTTTTGTCATTTGTAAACTCATCTTCTAAATAACTTACTTCAGTTTGATTAAGCTTTATTATATTTTGATCAAGTATTCTTTGATTAAGAAAACTCGTGTCCTCTATTTTTTTGACATTTATAAGTCTATCATTTAAACTTATATAATTACTCCTATTAACAATATATTTGTTTAATTTTCCTCCAAATGGTAAGTTTATATATAATATTCCGCTACCATGTATTTCAGAGCCTAAGGTGAAGATAGTTTGATTTGCTTTAAAATATTCTCCGTTTTTAATATTAACTTCAATTATTTTAAATTGATCAGAGTCTGGTATAGGGCTATCCAAAAGTTTAGAATAATTATTTTTGGTTAATCTAATTATTTGACAATCAGGATCTTCAGCATCAATGAGTTTGCGTTGTGGTGATTCCTCAAATTTTTGAAGTTTTTTTGTTTTTCGTTTAAACAATTTAAAAATACCCATACTATATTTTTATTAAAACAAACGGTTTATGTATTATAACTCAATAAATATATGAGCTTTTTTGAGTTTAGATCTTACTAGCGATATTTTATACTCAGTGTCGTAATTGTTTTTTATCGATAATGATTTATAAAATATCTTTTCGAATAGCGCTTAACAATGTAGGCATTTCCGATTTCAACCCGTTCGATTAATTGGTAAATATATCCTTCCCCAATATCAATAAATTTTGGTTTTTTGCTTATATCCCATCTTTTATGTAAGTGTTTCCAAGTAATTAAGAAGTATTCTCTCTTTTTACATAGATTCATGTATTTCTCTTGCAACTCAGAAATATAATGATGTTCCTCATTGTTAATACTTCCTAACCCAAAAGAATCTAAAAGTTCACCTACTTGCTCTTGACTTTCATTCATCTTAAAACCTTCACTTATCTTGAAATCCTTTGGCAAATTATGCCTCATTTTATAAAATATACTATCAATTTCCGATTTGTTATTAATGAATGTCAATTGCTTACGTATTGCTATTACGTCAATTACCCATATCATTCGTTTATAAAATAATTCTCGAGCTTCAATTTCTATTGTATCAATCGGCGAATGTTGAAATTCTAATACGACATTTTTATCCGAATTATAAATATCTGCAATATGTTTTTCACCAGTTTTTGGGTCAAACCTTATTATTTCCTGATATGAAACATTAAAGTAATTCTTCCATTCTCGATGCCATTCGGTTTCCCTTTCATACCAATCATCACAATCACTTAATTTAATATGTTTCCAGTGATGTACTATTTGTTCTCCGCAATAAGACCTAACGGACTTTCCACAATTTGGACATTCTGCAATTAAATTTGATTGAGCTTCAACCCTTTCTCCTTCTAAAATAGCAAATTTCATAAATTCGTCATAGCGCTTTTTTTTATATCGCTTTCAACTTTTAACTATAAATAGCACAGGGACAGAAACCCCATGAATTTTCGTGTCAACACAAGCAATAAGTTTTTTGTTTTAATTTTAGTTTGTCATTTTATAAAAGCTAAATTAAAAAATTTGGCGATGATATAAATATACACTTACGTCCCTAACCAAATACGGAAATCTGTATTATTTAAATTGTCCTAAGTTTTTCTCAACAGCAAGGATTCAGCTGTATTTTCATTCTCACTATCTAAAATGACATTTGCTAGTATTTCAATTTCCAATTCCATATCTGCATTAGATAGACTAAATCTGGGATCATTTTCTTTTGATTCATAAAAGTAAATCTCAGTCATAGCGTCTAGAAGTATGAATAAGCGAATGCAATTCTCTTTGGTTGCGAATTCATCATCATTTAATAAATGTGATGCTTGATGTCGGTTAAAGTTAGAATATGATGTTCCAGTTGCTGTTGGTCTATAAAAATGATAATTTAATATCTTGTCACAAACTTCAATATAAACTTTATGAAAAATTATATTGGTCGGTTTAGGTTGCCTCATTGCAGAATTTTTGAAAAATTTCCTAATTTTTTCAAAATCTGGTTTTTCATCAATATGATCAGGATAACCTAACCATCTTAATATAATTCCTTCAATTATAGGAATTAATGTTAGGTAAGAAGCAACATAGTTTTTTCGATAATATGATATTGTTGCAGAATCAACTAGTTTTGAAAATGGTTTAAAATATTCAAAAATTTCAATTCGTCCTCTTTTTTGTGCTACTCGTAATTTTGGATGAAGATTTATATTACCAATGAATTCAATTACTTCAGATTCCGAATCTGGTAACTTTGTAATTAAGTTTTCTAAATGTATTAAATCTCCAATAGTTGAAAAAATAGGGAGAAGTAGAGCGTATTTAGCTAGAACATCGTTTAAACTTAGAATTCTTTCAATGTCTTGGTTAGATGCTCGTGATGCATTCTTCAACTTTTCTTTTCTTTTCTTTTTTTCTTTATCAATATTAAGACCATATGCTTTTGAGCTAAATCTAAACCATTCGTTATCATCATTACTTAATAGTTTTTTTATTGATTCAATACTATTGCCTAAATCAATTTCATTGTTTATTTTTTTAGCTATTTCTGATGCTTTAGACATTATTTTTGTAAGTTAAATTGTTAGGCAAAATTTAAAGACCTGCTTCTCTAAGCTTAATAAATAATAAACTTGATAGCTGTAATAAATGTCTTGTTTTTTCTTGGTCAGGATCCATGTTTTCGTGAGCTTTTGGGTTTCTTATTGCACTTATGGCTCCAACAAAAATATTCATATAACCTTCTTGAATGTTTCTTCTAGATTCAGTTGTTAAATCTGGCACAAATAGAATTCTAGCGTTTCTTTGAAGAGTTCCGTTACTGTACTGGAAACCGAATGCTTGTCTCATTAAATTGATACCATCATATTCATTTCCTGTAATTCTTAATATTTCTGCTTTTACTATAACATTTATTTCTCTCAATGTAGTTAATATAGCATCAGCATAAAAATGATTATTAAACCTATCTTCTGCTAGTTCTTTTATTTTTGGGTGTAATTCATTCCAGTTCATTGTTTTTATTTTTAATAATTTATTCTTCTCCTTTTGAAGAGATAACTTTGGTTTTGATATTATAAAGTTCAAAAACTACTCTAGCTTTATTCCTTGTTCTTTTATCGTCAGAAATAAAATAATCGCAAAATGTAGAGAAATAAGCGTGACTTGAATCCCATAAGCGAGCATAGTTAGATTTCTCATTGTATTTATCTTTCCAAAACCCAACTAAATCCAATATTTCAAAAACACCAGCAAATCGATTATGCAAACTCATATCTTTTCCATCTGGATGCATTTCAATTCCTTTTTCAATCAGTTCTAATAAAGTAAATCCACCCATTGCAATTTTGTTTGCATCTATTTGCTCAATGACTTCCTTTGGGGAATAATTATTTATTCTTAATGGGTCAATATTTAATTGCTCTCTAAATTGTTTCTTTTGCTCTTCAGAAGTGTTATTTACCATTTGCTTCATAGAATTTCTAGCAAATAATACCTCGTTAATAGATTGATAAATATGAAATGGTGTATATTTAGCTTTAACAACCCTATTGGAAGGCAGTACTCTTTCCAAATAATTGTTTTTGGTTATTTGAGTGATTATCTTGAATCTCTTGGATAATCTTTCGTTCAATTCTCTGTTAGAAGACGCAGTTATTTCATTTGCTTCAAAAATGTGAGACATTGAATAATAGAACTTAGATATTCTTTTTTCAGTCAGCTTATTTAAATCAGAAATCAATAGAGTTTCTTTTTCTATATCGACTATTATGTTATTGTCTAAATATGCTGTCATTCAAATTACTATTAATGGTTGTTTATAAAACATAGTACGTTTAAATGTACTACATTTTGAGTTTAACACGGAACCGAATTTTTATATTTTCTATTTCAAAAGCCTAATTAAAAACTTGTCGAAACTTAGTAAATAAGCTACCACCTTTGGGTTACTCACTTATCGTCTATACTTTATATAACTTGTTATAAGCTATTTATTACTCTGGAAATTCATTTATAGATCTACTATAATGATGATAATCTGTAAACCAATCTAATTCTTTAATGTTAGCTTCTATAGTTTTTTCGTCTTCAAGGCTAAACTTTTCATATTCCTTGTAAATTTTAAAAACAAAATCAGGAGTTTTATTTATACCTATTAAAATAAAAGTTTTATGCTTATATTCATAATAATACGCATAGGCTTCAAAGATTAACTCGAAAAGCTTGTAAATAGTTTCCTTTTCCCAACTATCATAGAAGTTAAAAAGGATAATAGCTAAATCAGCTTGTTCTATAAATCTCCTGTGCAACATTCCTTCTGAATAAGTCTTTGTTTTACTGTAAAATTCTAGAAAACCTTTTCCAATGGCTCTTCTTTGAAGTCGGTTTAAGGATAATAATTCTTTAGCAATATCTTCTTTATAAACATATTCATTTTTTAAAACCTCATTGAGAACAAAGCCATCAATAAAATAACTTGCTTTATCGGCAAAGCTTTTTTTTATAGCCATGGGAGATATTTTAAATTCCTCCCAAGAACCAGCAATATCTAGTAACATACAGTCATTATTGTTCTCAAAAAGTATCTCAGGAAAACTTCTTGTATTTTAAAAAAAACATGAAAGCAAATCTTTTTCTGTGCCTATAATATTAATAGAGTTCTTTGAACACTTCTTCAAATATTGTTGATCATTCTCATTAAGATTTAGATTGAATTCAGGACTAAGCACTCTGACATTTTTTGATTTAAATAATAGTTCTCTTTTTTCTAAGTAATCAATGAAATCAGGAATTGTATCTAATTCACTTATTATAGTTACAAATGTTTCCTTATTAAAAATAGTTATAAAATCATTCCCTTTTGTAGTTCTTGTAATATCATAGAAATCTAAATCTCCCCCTAGGTTAACTATTATTTTAAATATTTTATTTATGCCATTCTTAGGAAATACTTCGGAGTTTTTTTCAGGATGCTTAATCTCGACATTATCAATATTGAATAATGTTTTACATGCTCCATTGATTTGTTTTACAGCCTTTTCTACGGTATTATTAAAATACCTTGTATAATTCCCTTTAAATTCATAGTTTTTTACTGAAAAAATTATACAGATGTTTTTAAATATTATTAGTAAGTCACAGATTTCCTTTTTGCTACCGTTTTCGTGTTTAGGGTTTGGATAGCACCAATATTTAAAAAATGATTTGAATGCAATTTCATTAACAAATTTCTCTCCTATATTACCTTTAGTATTACTATCCATTTGTTCTAATTAATCACCTATAAGATCTTGTGTATGAAAAGTGTCGCCGATAATAAGCAGTTGCCATCGGTTAAACGCAAGACAAATTTTTAAATTTTACTAATTATTTTAAGTTTGAGAATTCTTCAGGTTTAAAAATTTTGTGGCTTCCCATAATGTTTGAGTCATCTTTTTACAATTATTTGTACTATTTTTCGAACAAGTTGTTACTCACAGTTTTTATTTTCTTTCTATAATGTTCTGGGTGCAATGCACTATTATATTTTGTGAAATTTTGTTCTGTTATCCATTCTAAATTCCTATTCAATAAATTAGCCATCATTTCAACACCACCGTAAATAAACTTGAATAGTAGTGTGTTTTCATTGTACTCTCGAAACTGTAACCTACAATGAGCCTTATTCAATAAGTGCTTGTCGTAAAATGTTGGTATACTTTTAAAATTTGACATTGTAAACTGTGAATCTACAAAAGGCCAATCGATTCTGTTTCTATTCATAATGTAATCTCTCAATTCGCTAAAATCATATTTGTAGTAAAGGTCTTTTTGAGATTTGTATAAAGATTCAAGTCCCATCGTTAATAGTAATTTTGAAACAGCGGATTCACTTTTATCAAATGTCTCTACTGTTAATGCCGTAGCACCTGTTTTTTCATCGATTAGCTTTACGTTTTTTGGGTCAACACTTTTAAAAGTAATAATATTTTTTCTAAATTCTGAATCAGCCTCTACAACTAAATCATTTATTCTTCCTTTTACTGGTTTTCCTTTTTTAGTAGCGACACCAAAACGAATTCTTTCCATTACAAAAACTGAATTTGTAAGTGCTTTTCCTTCAAAACTGGAAAATCTATTATTACACTTATCACATACAGCTCCTTTTTCAAGAGTATAACTTTTGTTGCCGAAGGATTCTGGCACAATATGTTCAATAGATTTCGAATTATTAATATTCTTGCAAAAAATGCATTCCATTTCGGTTTTCTTAAATTGTTTTAATGTTTAGTTGTAAATTGTACAGGGCAGAAAATCCACAGATTTTCATGTTGAAACAAATTATAAGTTATTATCCTTATAAATCAAATTCTTTGATAAATTCGTGACCATTCGGACATTTGAAATTAACAATTAGTTTTCTTCTTTCTCTATCTGTTCTATTAGGTGGAATAAACAGACTATTTTTTCCGCAAGTCGGGCATTCTGATTGTTCCATATTTTAAAAATCGTATTTAGTTTGGTTAATTAAGTATTGAATTACATCTTTTTGGCTTTTTCCATTTTTAAGTATTTCCATCATTTTTAGCACAGTTAGTTTAATTTCTGTACTCCCAGAACCATAGCCAGCAGTCATATATCTTTTATAATAGTCGATATAATAGAATTGTTTTTTCTTAACGTCATAAAAAGAATAATTTTCTTCCGAGTTTTTCCCAATTACATATTTTTCCGTTTTTTTCGCAACCGAGTAAGATGTCATTCGTTGTTTTAAGGCAGTATTGAAGTTCAATTTTTCAGAATCATACGACACAGTTAAAACATAATCGTTTTTTGTTTCTGTCAAACCATACTTTTGGCTACAACTGAATTTTGTATCTCCGTTAATTTTTTCTATTTTTTGTCCGAAAGTCAAATTGCTAAATAGGCAGATAGTCAGTATAAATAATATTTTTTTCATAAATCTTAAATTCAATTATGAGTGAGTTTAAATTGCTTTCAACGGTCTTGTGTATGATAAGTAACGTTTAAAAAGATACTACATTTTCGGGTTAACACATAGCCGAATTTTTATGTTTTGTTTTTAACTTGTCAATCTTTAAAGCCAAATTTAAAAATTTGGAGGTCTTTGTAAATAAGCACAAACCTATCGATTTGGCACTTATTAGCTATGTTTTATACATGTTGTTAGCAACAGGTTTTATTTTAGTACTTCCAAACCTTTTTCTTTTAGATTAGGCAACGAAATAAAAGGTAATTTTAATATTCTTGTTTTTAAATAAGGTGTAAGCATATCTTCTTGAGTTACAAAGAAAGATTTTACGGTGTATTTAGATAAATCTAATTTGTATTTCGTCCCTAGTTGGTCTAGATTATTTTTTAACCATTCGTCTCTGCCAACATGTTTGTCTATCCACCCTTTTTTAGAATTACTTCCAAATAACTTATTAACTTCTTCTACCATTTCTTTTATGTTTCTACTAGGAGTCATGCTTTTACACTCTAAGCTATATATGACTTTTGAAGATTGATCAATAACCAAAACATCAACATCTCCTATATCTTTGTCCGCTTTAAGTTCAGATTTTGTATTTATGAAGACTTCTGAGTCAATTATCAATTGATCGTTCTCTAATTCATCTAATACATACTTCACCAAATTCGTTCCATTGATTTGAGTCAACTTTCCTAATGCTTTTTGAATAGCTCCTTTTTCAATAACTCTCAATCTATTGGTCATACATTGGTCAAAAAGGTAGATTCTGCTTGATAGTAACTGTCTAAAGCCCCAATAAATAATTGGATCTTCTGTGTTATCTTGATTTGAAACAGCGACTAGTGGTTTTCTTAATAAGGATAGACGCCTGTTAAATCTCCAAGGAGAAATATCAATATTATCAAATCCATCTGGAATTTTATAGACTTTCCCTCTGTTAAATAAACATAGATAATCCAAACCTAAATTGAATTCTTCTTCTGTGTATGTGTGATCGTAAGCGTTAATTTCTTTAAATAACTGGCTTTTTGATATAGAAGCAAATGGTGTTGATTGTTGATAAGCAATAATGCCGAGGTCATCTATAAACTCACAAATACGTGTAAATGTTAACCCAAATTCTGACAAGAATGCGTTTTCAAGGTATTCAGGGGGATTGTTAGTATCTAATTCAAGATGTTTAGGAAAGCATTGATCAAAAGTATCAATAGCGCCTTGCACTTTTTCTTTGGATTTTGAAGCGTAATATGGATCAAAAATTGCACTAGATAATGTTTTTATAGTTCCTACTCTACCAGAAGGTAAAATACTAAGCTTAACATCAAAAAGATCATATTCTATTTGATCTCCAAGAGATCCCCAAGTAATAATTTGATTCATAACAGCTATTAATTCATCAATAGCAGTAGTGCTTACTATTTTGCTTCCTGTACAAGGTTCTGCTGCTATATGTTCTATTAGACATCTAACTGCTATAGTTGTTTGATCTAGTTTGGCAAGTTCTTCTTGTAAGTCGACTGTTTGTTTTTCAACAGAAACGAAACAAGCTATTCGCGTAGGAGTTTTTAATCTTAAATCCTCTCTTTTTCGAATTAAACTTTCGTTCAATCCAATTAATCTTTTAAGAAGTGATTCATGTTGGTATTGATTGATAGTACTGCCCAATTTTGGTAATAAAACTCTCATAACAATATCTCTTGTTAGTTTAGTCTTATCTTCTTTTTTAATAATATTTCCTGTAGGAGGACATAACGTTCCTAATTCTGGAACGATATTATCTAACATAACATTTATATTATAACTTTGAATATACCTATACCTATCAAGATTAGATGGATCTAGCAAGAAGTTATCGCTAGTGTCTAGTATAAAGACTTTCTTTTTTACTCCTAAAGGTGCAGCTTTATTTATTATAGAAGAAATCCTATCATCTAGAATAATTGGTTTTTGTTGAAGAGTTAATAATTCATTAAAACCCAATAAAAGATGTTTTAATAAAATTCGCTCTCCTTCATTATCTACCCCATATAAATAAGGAATAATTGATTCAGGGATTGCAATGTTAAATGAATTATTATTTGTGACAGTTACATTAAAATGCTCAGAAAAAGTTGAATCTCTTTCAAAACTTCTTTTAATAGGATTAAAAGACTCTTCTGGATTTAAATCAAAAGTTATAGAGATAGGAGTGTCTCCTAATGATTCTAAATCATTTTTTATTAGATGTTGACATTGCCATAACCAATATGCAATAGCATCTGTTACTTCGTAGTATATTCTTCTTGCAGAACTAGAAATAGTGTCACTACTTTTAGTCGGAGAAACCCAAATAGATTGAAAAAAGCCATCAACTAACAATTCTAGTTTTACACCTAAATCTGATGGACAATAATATACGGGAGAGTAAGCTTCTTTTCTAACAACAGGAGCATAGATTAATCTATCGCTATTATTAAAAAACCTTAGCGCAGAATGCTCATCTGATAATAGCTTCGATTTCTGATATAAATCAGTAGCATAACCTGGTTCAACATATACCTGCATATCTGAATTCTCATCAGATATATAAAATGAATCATCATTTTCTTTAAATATTTTAAAAATATCTAAAAAGGAAGCCATTATTGGTGTACTTTCTGAAAATTTCTTTTCGTAGGCTATACTGTAGTTCCATAAATCTATAGCAGAATAATCTTTTAATTTAATTAAAGTATCAAAATCATGGATAGGCATTCCAATACTCTTAGAATTATCAGTTTTACTAAAACTAAAAAAGCTATTTTCTCCCATAGATGATACTAAGGTGATATCCATAAATTGATGCTCTGAAAATTCTGGTTGAGAAAGCACATCGTTTATAACACCTTGTTTTCTAGCTTGATGACTTCTACAATTATCAGTTAAATATTGTATGTAGGCTAGTTTGTCATCATCAAAGCGATAAATTTTATCTCTTACTCCATCTGGTATAGAAGGTATTTCTATTGCATTAAAACCAAGTTGGCTAAGGTGTAGTTGAGTATTGTTCCAAATCATGCTGTGGTAAGCATTACTCACATTTGCTTTATTTTGAAATAAATCCGTTTGAGAGGTAATAAAATTAGTTAAAGCATAACTTAATGAGGTTGGAGAAATAACAATATATTCTCCATTATTAAATAAAATAGGTTTATTTAATAACGGACTTTCTTGTATGTGCTCATTCTGTAAGTCTGGGTCATTGATGTCTAGTAAAAATGCTTCTAATGCCTCTGGAGCAATCTCATTTTTGGTTAGTATTTCTTGAATTTCTTCTTGGGTAAATGTCAATGCCTCTTGTAATACTTCTAATTCATCTTCAGTAGGAACAAATATTACATCTTCAGTAATATTTCCTGAAGTATATCTTTTGTAACCTAATCTTTTTGCAATGGTATTGGATATATTTAAAATTAAAAGTGAAGCATGCATAGAATTGTTCTTAACATGATTATGTATTCCAGAATCAGGCCAATTATATATTGCTGATAACAAACTGTACAAAGTATAACTTCCAGTTTCTGTTATCCCTGGAAATATTAGATAATCACCACCATAAAAAGTAACAAGATCTATAAAAAGATTTACAGGAACATCTTCTAAGTAATGACTGCTATAATTAGCGCTTAAATAAGATTGAAATTCAGTATGTGAAATAGTTGCACTATTTGTATTGAAATTTAGAGCTGATTTTCTTGTCAAATCTTCTATTCTTATACATTTACCGTGATTCTCTGGAATTAAAGAAAGAGCTGCACATTTTTTAATCATATTAGCCGTGTTATATTGGTTAAAAATAGAAGGAGGTTGTACTGTATTAGTGATACTGCTAGAGTGCGTCGAGCCTATAGAAGTTAAACAACACTTCTTATGTTTTTTACCACTTCCACAAGGGCATTTTTCATTTCGTCTTATTTTCTTACTCATTAATTAATTGAAAATTTTATGCGACTTGTTGCTAACAACTGGATATCAATCATTAATGGTGCATATCCAACTTATATTTTGTTTTTCCAAATCTAAACAATCACCAAAAGATATAAAATACCTATATACTGGTATATTTCGCTCTCACTATAATTAGTGATTTGCATCTTAAATAACCTCACAAAATTATCTAGAAACTTTTTGATTCCATAACGGGAATCCGCATAGACGTCTTAATACTTTCAGTTATTGAATAATTTGGACAGTGGGTCAAAATAGTTGATGTATTTTGAAACTGATTTATGTCGATAAAACACCTGAAGAAAATTTATTTGGTGCAAATACAGTGCAAAAAAACCTCTTTAAAAAACAAAACCCCTGTAAATCAATTGATTACAAGGGTTTTCTGTTATCCCACAAGGATAATTTATATAACACCTCAAAAAATCACATACCTACCCTTAATACCTTGTTTTACCATATATAATGGGATCTTAAAACAAAACTATCACCTCAAATGATTACGTTAAATTAGAAAGAATAGCATATATTTACTATGTAAATTCATACGTTAAATTTTATGAAACTATTTAGAAACCCAAAATATCACTTCATCTTAAGCAACAATAATAAAGATGGTACAAGTCTTATCTTTATAAACTTTTCCTATGGTTACTATGAAGTTATAAATTCCAAGAAGAAATACAAAACCTTAAAACTATCTACCAAAAAAGTAATTGACCCTAAATACTGGGACAAAACTAAAGGTAATCAAAGAGCAAATAAAAAACATGTATCCAAATATGGACGCACATTGAATAATACATTAGAATCCATAGCCAAAGGATTAAGCGAAGAACTAACAAACTTCAGAACATTAAATAAAAACAACCCAACACCTCAAGAACTTAAAGCCTTGTTTAATGATGAAGATAATTACAAGCAAAAAATAACCCATATTGTTGATTATACTACAAAATATATAACAGAGAGAAGTAAACTTCCAAAAAGTTCAGATTTATATTTAAACTACAGATTAAAACAACAATATGAAGACCTCGTTAAACATCTAAACGACTATCAAGATACAGCAAAATTAACCCTTAGTTTTGAAAACCTAAAAAACGAACAATATTGGGATTTCTTTGAAGTAATTAATAACCTTAAAGAACAAAAATCTGGGACACCGTACACTATAAACAACATATCTCGAATTTGTAAAAATTTGAGGGCTATTTTAAATTCTGCTGATGAAGGCAATATAAATATAGGGTTTAAGTTTAAAGCTCGTGGCTTAAAGATAAAAGAAGTAAAAGCTTCAACTAACATCTATATCAGCCTTACAAACCTCAACACTATAATTCAAAGCACTCCAGAAACACCACAAGAAGTAGTAGCTAAAAACTATGTGATTCTGGCATCGTTGACTGGACTAAGGATTGAAAACGTGGAAAACCTTCACACAATTGAACCTAATTTATATAAAAAAGGAAGTGAGTCGTTCTATGGGTTTGAATCTCCAATAAATAAAACTGACGACTTATCAGTCATTTTCCCAGTAATGAAACCAATCAAAAAAATATTAGAAGAGAACAATGGTAGGTTCCCTAAATTCCCAAGTAAACCAAAAATCAGACTTAATATTAAATCATTCTTAAAACGACTAAAACTAAATGATAAGGTAATTGTAACACACCAATATTACCCAGACATAAAAGTAATAGAAGATAAAGAGTTACATGAAGTTATCACACCACATGATTGCAAGAAAACATTTGTAACAAACCTCAATAAACTTGATATCAACTATGACTTAATTGCCAAATTCGCTCACCCTAAAAAAAGTAGCGGAAGCATGACTGGATATTATGACAATTCAGACTTGATAGACAATGCAATTCAATTAATTAACAACCTTAAAGATAAAGAATCGAGTATTTACAACACTTAAACCGCTATGACTTAACAAAATAAAGTTCTCCCAAATATTTTTTCTCATAATTTTAACTTTAAAAATGAGCCCTTGAGCCCCTTTTAATCGGTTTCATAATTTTATTTAACTAAACTTTATTTCAATATTATCATCACTCGCAATCGAGTCAATTACATAGTCTAACCTTTCTTTAAGCTCTTTTGCAGTTTTGTCAAGTTCATAAATCCCAGCTTTCTTGTTAAACTCATTATCTAGGTTCAAAAAATTCTCTAAAGTAGCCGAACTCATTTTATTTTCAACTAATGGATTGTAATATAACTTTGCTATTTCTATTTGCTTTTTTTTACTAAATTTAGGGAAAGGTATATAGTGCCAGTATTTTTGTCCTAAACTACCACCATTCCCACCAACCGCGAATAAATCAATTATCTCATTATCTCTTAGATAATCTAAAATACACTTCGCAAAAATCGCTTTAGTCAAGTCCTTTTTTTCTTGTTGAATTGTAATTCCGTGAATATTTGTAATTGTTCTATCTTTTTCTTCGATAATTACAATTGACCTTCCTTTTTCGAACCCTTCTGCTCCAAAAATTAAATCTCCTTGTTTAAGAATTTTGAGTTCCTTTCCACTACCTAAAAACTCCTTCGTATTAACAGTACCATATTTAGAAAGATGTTTTGGTAACATTAATGAATAGAATCCTTTATAATATTTTCTTGAGTATACGCTTTTTCCAATATTTGAAACTTGTAAGTTTTGGCCTCTAGACAATTTAAATCCTAAATCAAAAATCGTTTGAGAACCATTTATATAGTTTTTAATTAAAAAATCAACACGCTTAAAATTTTCTCTATATAAATTAGTATCTAACCTTCCTATTTCTTTTATTTCATTAATTGTTGGATAACTGAAGTTAAATTTGGTAGGTTTTTGATTATCTTGAAGCTCTGCATTAATTTTGTTTAATATTTCCAGATGCCTTTTTCTAATTAGTTTTTCTTTGTTGATTATAGATTGTGTCAGAACAGACACATATTTCACAACTTTTTCTTTATTCTTATTAGGAATAGGGATTTTACATTCTAAAAATAAAGTTTTTGCGTGACGAATTGTAGCACCACTTGGCACAATAAAATCTAATTGCTCTCTAAATATTGGGTGCTTAATAAATGCAAGTAAATAATATTTAGTTTTTTCTTTAACTGGGAGTTTATAAATTGCGCTTTGTAACATATAGTCTGGATAATCTTTATCCAATATTACTATTTCACCAATATTACTATCTTTAGAAATGATTAAATCCCCTTCTTTTAAGTTCATTTCCTTAAACACCTTTGGGTAAATTGGTCTTGTTGTTTCAGAGTTAATTTCTGGCAAAAAAGAATGTTTTTGAAGAGCCTTAGTTCTTAAAAAGAACTTATTAGATTTCTCTATATAATTTATAGCTCCAACCTCATTACCTAAGTCACTTCGCTGTAATTCTCTTGACAAAAAATCCTTAACTAACAAACAATTCTTATTGTTGATGAGTAATGATTTATACTGAGGTGCAGAAAGAGAAAAATCTTTTTGTTCAATTTCATTAATTGTAATAACCTCTGGAGTACTTAAATATTTACTCATAACTATTTTACTTTTATAAATAAGTCTTGAATTGCCTTTTCTTGTGAATTACACCATTCTTTAAAACGAATTATAGTATCTGTAAAATCTTCGTCTAAAAGCACTTTACCATCCTTATCTATTTCTGTTTCGAAAGTTTCAAAATTCACTTTATAAGAAGGCTCAAAAAATTTTACTCTCTTTTTAGTTTTAACCTCATAACCAACTTTTTGAATATCTTTAAAGAAAACTTCGTAATTACTATCTTTCAGCTTATTTAGATCTTTTTCACTTGGCTTATATGCAACTATTATTGACGTATTTACCCCCGTTTCTGCAAAAACATTTGCTGGCAAGTCAAATATAGCAACAATCCTCATTTTATTCATTAGCCACTCTCTAGTTCTCTTGTGAGTATCTATAGATGCAATTGAATTAGATAAAACAACCCCCATACGACCATTCTCTTTCAGAATTCTGTATGCATTTTCAAGGAAAACTACCCCTAAATCTATTTTCTTACCTCCATAAGCCTCCCAAAGCTCATAACACTCAATTACTTCCTTATCTTTTTGATCCTTTGGCACATAAGCTCTATCATCTCCAAATGGTGGATTTGTAAGTACTACGTCAAATTTTTTCAATTTTAAATTATCTGGTCTATCATCCCAATTTCCGTTTTTATTCATTGACGGAATTAGCTCAATCAAATCACCTTTATTATCAAATTTAGTCAATAATGAACCATATCCAGATTTAGCTTTTATTTTAGCATTTCCATCGCCATTAAGTAACATATTCAAAGTAGCGAGCATAACCATTTGCTCATCAATATCCATCCCGAAAATATTATTATCATCTAATTTACTCTTAGAGTTGACATAAGAAACCGATAGAAAATCAGCAATACCAACAGTTGGATCAATAACTGTTTCGCCATTTCTTGGATTTACGATATTGACCAAAAAATCTATTAATGGTAATGGCGTTACAAATTGAGCGTTGGATTCTTTTGCAAATGGAGTTGCAAACTTATAAAACACCAATTGGTATAAATCAGTTTTATGTGAATGAACAAAAGAATAATCTTGAAATTGATTAACTACTTCAATTAATACTTTTACATGGTTTTCATCTTTACTATTTAAAGGATTATTTTTTAATATTCTATAATAAGTTCCTTCAGCCTCTTCTCTTAAAGAAAGAAATCTTTTAATAAATTTTTGGAGATTAGCAGATGCTAATGTTTGATAATTTTTTTCCTCATTTGTCACATAAAAATCTAAGCGCCTATTTACATTGCCTTCATTACGTTTCTCATCAAATATTTTGAGAGACAAAATTTGAATTAAAATCTCAAATCCTTTTTGATTTAACATCCCTTGCTTATCCATAGTTCTTAAAATAGAACTCATTGCATCATTAATTTGAGTTGATTGGACACCCGAAATAACACCTAAATCAGTTATTACTCTCTTTGAACGATCTAATTCATTTGGGCTTGTCCATTCAATTAATTCATCAAATGTAGGAAGGTTAAGATATGGATCTGTAAGATGTAGACTTAATTCTTTTGTTGCGCTTTTGTCCCCTTTTAGATTATACTCATCACTATAGCGTATTGTTTTACCAAGATTTTGCCTAAATAAATAGAGACGTTCAGTATCATATAATATTCCTACACTAAATTCCCTTTCGCTTTCCTTTAAATAAGCTTTCAACTGCTTATTCCAAACAGTTTCAACATCTCTGCCTTTTTCATTTTTGAATTCAACAGATACAAGCAAATGCCCTCTAAGCCAATCAAGTGCATCTGTATCTTTTTCTTTATGATACTTTTGATAATATTCAAACCAATTAGCATCATCAAATATTGCAGCGTCTAATTTTAGCGCAGTTGAGTTTTTATTTCCTTTCGGTAAATTTACTTCTGTACCGATGAAATCTTTTGCAAACATTCCAGAATAAACAATTGAATACAAAAATTGCCATTTGTAATACTCTTCATTTTTATTTCCTAATTTATTCTTTATGGAGGTTTTCTTCCCAAAAGTTAAATGTTCTGATAAAAAGCAATCAAATTCTGTTTGTTTTTCAAATTTTTCATCAAATTCTTTCTTTGCAGAAGTAAATGTTTTGTTAATTATCATATTTGTCTTTTTCTATGTCTTCAATTATTTGAAGATATAACCATCATTCTTGTAATTTTTATTTTCTTTTTCTTATCAAAATCAATAAAAATTATTTTCTAAAATCTTCATAAAGAATATGGTATTCATTTATACTCATCTATCATAGATTATTAATCTTGATAAGACTTTTCAAAAGTAAGTTTTTATTCCCTATTTTTATTTAAAAAGGAAATTTTAACCATTTTGATTATACAATATCTAATGAAAAAAATAAATCTAATTGAAACCTTAGAAAAACATACATTATAGCTATAACTATAAATCTTCCTTAGTAAATAATAATTCATTAACTGTTATACCAATTGCATCAGCTAATTTTCTGAGAGTAAGTAATGTTGGGTTTTGCCTACCATTTTCTATACTTGACAAATAAGGCTTATCCATTTCAATTTCGGCACAAACGTCTACTTGTGTTAGATTGTTTTCTTTTCTAACTCTCGCAATGTTTTTACCAATATATTTTAAGTATTTTATATCCTTTTCATCCATTGAAAGGACAATATCTTCATAAAAAGCTCGCAATTGGTTACGTTATATCCCAACCATATGTTATATTTGAAAAAACAAACAATCGAGATATGAAAACAACATTCTTTTTAAAATCTATAATTACAATATTCTTTATCGTTTTAGCTTATGGTAGTGATGAATCTAGTTCTGATGATGTAAATCTTGATACCAAAGAAAAAGCCATGGATTACCTAAACAAGATTGGTAGATATCATGATAATCTACCATACGGTAAATTCAGAATTAGCTTCGATAAAAATGTAATCAAGTATTGGGATAATTTGGATGAAGGATGGACTAATTCACCTAAAACCGCGTGTTATTTTACTTTAAAAGAATCTATAACCTATGAAATGGATTATTCTGAAAACAAAAATGTTGAAGTTAAAATATGGGAATTAGAAGTAAGCGATAAATGCTGGAAAACAGAGATAAAAAGTATACTTAGGTTGCATATTAGCCAAGATGGCTATTTATATATGCGAGATTGTTATCAACCAATTTGTATCATAGCTAAAGACTGGTAAGACTGAATTTTAATGATCAATAAAAACATGTTTGCTCATGTAATTCTAACATTAACATTAGGTGGTTTTATATACATTCTCTTTAGAAGTAATACCTTGTTGATGTTTAAATGGTTTGATTTTATAAGCTTAAATCATCAAATAAGCATTCTTAGAGAAACAATAAATCCTATTAAGCAATATTTACCTAATTGGTTCTATTTTTCATTAGCAGACGGTTTATGGACTTATGCGTTCACCTCAGTATTTCTAATATTTGGTGATAAAAACAAATACTGGTTACTTGTTCCTTTTGCATTAAGTATTGGTGTTGAAATTCTGCAATATTGGGGACTATTTAAAGGTACGTATGATCCGTTAGACTTGTTGTTTTGTGTGATTGGATATGTATTGCCATTTTATATTATTAATCAAAAAATATCTGTATAACTTTTGATTAATAATCTTTGTAAAGCAGTTCTTACTAAAATTTTGTTAGAAAAGATCTGTTTCACACGTTTTTACTATTGAACTATATATGACACTAAAAATCATAGATTACCCCCCCTCCTCAATAATCTCCCTCTTTTAGCGTTTAAACAATGTTTTTTTTATCAGTAACCTAACTTACCAAAGGAGTAGTACTTACTTTTTACAGCCACACATAAACAGCTCCTCATATTACTATATATTTTTGGGCTATTTATTAATTAAGTGTATCACTTTGAAACAGTTCCATTAACCCCTCAAATATATTTTTTCAAAAAAAGTGTAGCAAAAAGGTTTACTTTTTTGATTTCTCTCGTATTTATTAAATAGATGCCAAGATTAAGCCCTTGTATGGGATTCTTGTACCTAAAATTAAATAACAAGTAGATTAATTAATAAGTAATAATGAAAACCGAAAAAGTAAATGATTTTGCAAAGAGAATAAATAAAAGCAGAAGTACTATATACCGATTTTATAATAAGAACCTTGATTTAAAAAGTAAAACTAAAAAAGATAAGAGAAATAGAATGATACCTATTGAACACGCCAAATATTTTGATAGTGAAATAATGTTTGATGAAAATAAAGAACTAAAATCTATAAATAAATCAATGAAAAACTTAATTGATTGTTTAGTAGATAAAGATTCATTACAAAGTAGGTTATGGTACATGGATTGGTCATTTTTTATGACGGTAGCATATAAATCGGAAAGAAATAAAAAGTCGTGCTTTAGACAGATGAATGCAATGTATGATATGATACTTGAAAAGTATGGCGATGAAACAGATATTAGATTATTCTTTACTACCGAGCCATTCACCAACAGAAAAGGGCATCATAATCACTTTGTTTTATACATACAAGACAAAAGACTTTATGAACAAGTTGCAGATGAGATTAAATCACATTTTAACTATGATAGAGTAGATTGTGTTCCATACAACAAATACGAAGCTGGAATTTTCTACATAAGCAAAGAAGGTTTAGTTAATGAAGATTGGGATATTCTAGGAAATAATTTAAATAAGTAAAAAATTAGAAGAATGAAACTAAAAATTACAATAGAGCAATACAAAATGATTAAAGAGCAAGTAGATGCTTTAATATTAAGAAAGGCAAAAATAAAAATGAGTGTTGATGCGCTTAAAAAGCTTGTGATATTATAAAATTAATATTCTTTTGATAATTCATTAGTTTGTAAATTAAATGCTCTGTAAACTAATGGAATATTGAAATTATCCCTAATAAAGTCTAAGTAATTTTCAGTATCTGAATCTGGCTCTTGATCTGAAATAATAACAAGTTTGTCTGCTTTAAATTTATTAGGATAGTAGGCATATTCCATAATTTGACCAATAGCTTTTCTTATACTAAGTTTTGGATTATCTGTCTTTAATTCAAAATAATGCCATTTTTTATTTTTAGTCAAAGCCTTTAAATCTACTCTGTCTTTTTCAATTTGAACAAACTTGTATTCATCAGACTTATCTAACAAATCTTTAAGGGCGTTTTGCATCATAGCATGATAGGGATCATATTCACTTTCACCACCATGTTTTCTTTTTCTTTTTTGCGTATTTTGTTTGTTACCTTCAGAAAGAGACAACACCTCTTTTACTAATTTAATACCAATTTCTGTTTTTCTAGGTAAAAGATTGAATCGGTAACTAGTTATATTATTATCTTCATCAGAAATTTCAAATAAATCACCAGTAAAATTAACATCTTCAAATTTAAATTTTATATTGAATAATTTACTTGGGTTTGTAAAAATAGAAGTCTTCCATTTACCACCAACAGACTCAATATCAAGTTTCATCTGATCTATATAGCCTCGTTCTTCATATTCATTATATATTTTCCGAGACTCATCTTTGTCAATACAGATAACATTATCAATAGTTCCTACAAGATATTTCTTTTTCCAATTGTTTTTGGTGTATAAAGTTAAGTTATATTTCCTACCAAAGTGTTTATTAGTTTTTAAACGAAATGGTTCTAAAAACCCATATTGATAACCATTAAGGATTTTTGATTTATCAAAAAGCCATTCTTCATGACCGAATCCATTTTCTCTTTCATATGATTTTTTTGAAATAGATTTTCCATCAGAGCCAGATGGCTTTTTCCAATTCTTAGTGTTCCAACAAATTCGTGCTATTTTATTTACTTTTCCATGTTCGTTTTGAGTATTATACTTATCAATTACTTTTTTACAATATTTATTGTAAAATTCTTTATTTAATAGGTACATCCCTTCTGGCTGTCTTTTAATAAATAGTTTGTCTATTAGTGGTTTTTTACGAACAATAAAGTCTTCCAAGTTTTTTAAATAATCATCGCCCTCTAAGTGACAAAACCACTTGTTTTTATTTTTTGCTTTAGAAAACCCCCCTAGCTCATTTGCAACTTCAGATAAGAAAATAGCTTTGTTTTCGGAATCTTGTGCAGATAATTCAATGTAGGATTTTTTATCCTTTGAAACCACAAAGCCTATATTATGAATTTTTTCTTTCCAGTCTGAACCATTCCAGAAAGACAAATAACAATAATCATTGTTACCCAAGAACCAATATCCATTTTCTAATCTATTTTTATTATTTATTTTTCTAGGAACAAAATAAAAATCTGAATCTTGTTCATGTTTCTCTATTAAGTGTTCTAAAATATTTTGGTGGTAGGAGATTATTTTTTCCAATGAAATTAATTTACGAAAATTTAAAAAATTTAAAAATAAATAATTCTATTAGCTCTTCAATTTATTTGTTGTATTAATTTTAGACTATAGTTAAAACACAGTATAGTAAAATTTCAATCCAAAACGAATTAATTGCATTCCCATAGTACTGAAAATAACCACCCTAAAATTAGTACAGCATGTTTTATTTTGTATATTTGATTTATAATTAATCAAGATATGAAAGCACGTTATAACAGAATCAGTACAGCTAACCAAAAATTAGAAAGACAAATAGCTAAACAAAATCCAAATGAGGTTTTATACAATGATGTAATTAGCGGTTCTGTTGCATTTAATGAAAGAGTAAAAGGTAAAGAATTGATTGAATCTATTAAGTCTGGAGACATTAATTATATATCTGTTTCTTCAATTGATAGATTAGGACGTAACTTAATGGACATCTTATCAACTCTAGAATTCTGTAATGAAAATTCAGTTACTATAAAGGTTGATAACCTAGGTATTGAATCTATGGTAGATAATAAACCTAATCAAGTATTTAAACTAATTATTAGTGTGCTTGGAAACGTTGCAGAAATGGAGCGTGAAAACATTTTAGAACGTCAGCGTGAAGGTATCGCTATCGCAAAGGCTAAGGGTACTTACAAAGGACGTGTTAAAGGCTCTGTAGAATCTGATGAAGAAGTTTTAAAAAAATATAAAGAGGTTGTAAAATACCTTAAACAAAAACAATCGCTTAGGAATACAGCAAAATTATCTGGAGTTTCGCTTGCAACTACACAAAAGGTGAAACGGATATTGTTAAAATAAAATACATATTTGAGATATTTCTCTTTTTAGTTATTAATTTTTATATAACCTCCTTTACATTTTTTGTTTATATATGAAATATCACTGTATAAATCTGAGTGTAATAATCTCGTTTTTATAACCTTAAAATCTTTTTTTATAGATTTAACAAATTTTCTAGAATTTTTTCCTTCTATTAGATAAAGTTCAAAATGAGTGCCATTAAACATCATTATTGAAGCATCAATGTCAGTTATCGATTTTCTTTTTTCTGGATTACCCGTTTTATCAGCAGATAAAGCATCAAATACAATATCATCAATTTGCATTGGCAATAAACAATAAAATATATTTAGACCTTGATGTGGTAAGTTATTTTCATTATTTACTATTTCTTGAATAACCTTTATTGTATTTATAACATCAGAATAACTATTGTCTTTATTTATTTTAATTAAACTATCCAACCAATAATCAGTTATTTCCTTAAGTTTATTTTTACTTTTTACATGACCACTTTCATAAAATGGACATGCCGAAACTTCACTTATTAAATTCTGATATTCGTATTTTATATATATATCTTGACGATATTCATATTTAAACATTAATTTAAACAAATTAAGAAAAAACTTCCTCGCTAAATGCCTTACAAGAGTAGAATAGGCATACTTTTTTAAATTATCATAATTCCCATTATATTTAAACTTTTTTAGAAAATCGTGATTAACATCCTTATAGTTATTTATAAGGTTAATTAAATCACTTTCTAATACTTCATTCTTTTTAACAAATAGATTTAAGAAGAATAATTTTTTTCTATTGTCATGAATAATTCTTGAAAAAACAATGTTTGGAGATATACTTTTTTTAAGCTTCAAACCCATTTGTTTTTCTTCCTTGTAAAGCTTAACAATAGCTTGATTAACGTCAAATGAAGTAACTTTTCTTCCAAATAAATTTACTTGGTCTGCCGATATATAAAATTGCATTTTTAAATACTTTTCAGAGTCTTCGAAAAGTTTGGATTCAAAATAATGTTGCTTCTTTAATAACTCTAGCAACAAATTACCTAACCTTAACTTTCTTTTTCCACTAAAGTTATAAGACTTGGTAATGTTTTTAACAAATAAATCTTCATTCCTAGCAAGAGTATAGGTGCCTTCTTCTGAAATATAAAGTTTCTTAGTAAGTGTTGTTTCTGAAGAATCAAAAAATCCATCAAAATCTTTTGTTTTACTCTGGAATAAATTATCATAGTTGTATATATTCATTAATATCTTATGGATATTAACTTGAAAAGGGAATTCACTATTAAATGAATCCATATAAATAAATGTTAGCCCCCTAATTTTGAAAAGTAACTCTTTTAACTTCCTATATTTTGGCAAATCATTTATTAAAGATTTTAACAGGAAGGTTTTAGCTATATTATTAATAATAGGTTTATTATAATTAACTAAATAATAATTTATAGCTATCAAGTACTTAATCTTATAATAATCAAAATTGTCAAATATTTTTGAAGCAAAATCCTCCCATTCGGGATCGTTATTAATATTTGATAAAAATAAACCTCTTCGTGTTTTATTTTTTAATAAGAAATTTAGCAACCCCTTTTCTGAAGCAAGTGTTCCATGCAAATGACCTATATTAGACAAGAGAATAACACATTGCATGAATTCTAATTTTGATATTCCATCTAGCTCTTTTATTTGATGACTTAATCCAGAATTAAATATAGAGTGTTTTAATTTTTGAAGTATCAATAACTGCAAGCAAATGTAATCCCATTTTTTATGATTATTCCCTGGATGAACCTTAGAAATAAAACCTAAATGATTCATCTTTTTTAAATTTCTTATAACTCCATTCTGTTCTAGATTTTCATAAAAAAACTTAGCTTCACCATATAAACTTATATCGACACGTCCAATATTTGATATCTCATGTCTAATTATCTTAATCTCAACCCCCATTTCTATACTGGTTATAATAAATATATCAAAAGAGACCAAATATAATAAAGTAAGTGGATTCTGTTTTACAAAACAAGATAATACCCCATTTGACTTGAAACTATCAAAAAAAAAGAGTATTATTGTTTAGGTTGAAATCTAGGCGATGTTTTAGTGTGGGTTTGTTTCGATAACACTAGGTTCAACTATATAAAAAACTCACCAGAAATACTTTTATTGAAATGGGAGAAATACTCAACTCAAGACAAGTGATGACACTATTAGGAATTTGTGAAAACACTTTACTAAGAATGGAAAAAGATGGGGAGATTACAATAGATTTTCGTATCGGTAATAGAAAAAGATATTATCTAAAGAATATTACAAAATCACTTGGGAGACTAAGAAAATAAAAAGAGAGGAGCTTAATGCTCCTTTTTTTAGCACCAACAATTACTACGTAAATTTCTACCTTAGAAATAAAAAAGCTCCGTAAGTCTTAAACTACGGAGCCTCTTGAATTTACTTGTGACCCCTACAGGACAAAATTCGAACCTTTTTGATGAAGATCTAAAGAAACTTATTGAGTTAATTCGAAAAATTAATCATTAAAGTATTTAACAAAAAGGAGTCTAGTGACTCTTAACTCAATGTCTATTCTTATATTGCAAGTCTATTACTGCAAAACTTACGTTCTCTTATCATATGGATAAGGTATTTATTTTTATTAAAAATCTACCTTAACTTACTCTCCAAACAAATGTAGTAACTCCAATTAGATATTTACTCAATCAATCATCGGAAAGGCATCTAAAGGGTCTTCAAAAGCTATAAATAATATACATGGACCTTCTATACATTTTGCTGTATGAGGCTTGTTAGCCGGTCCGTATGCATAAGAACCAGCTCTCATTATTTGTGTTTTCTCTCCTTCATAGGTAACTTCTAATACTCCATTTAAAAGTATCATACGTTCTGCAGAAGTATGCTTATGATTGGGTATTTCATAATTTGTAGGTACCTTAAATAAAATATCTACATTATTTTTAGAAGGGTCTCCATGCAAAATAGCAATATTACATCCATTAGGCATAAAATCAGGACAGTTTCCCCAGATTAAATCGGCATCGCTTTCAGTTTTAACTACAGATTTTTCTACAGTAACACTACCATCATATCCTTGAGAATACATTATAACTGAGAATAGAAATACAATAAACGTTAAATATTCTTTTAATCTATTTTTATTAATTTTAGTTTTCATAATAATAAATTTTACGGTTTTATATTTTGATTCACTCTAAAAAGATTATTAGGATCATACTTCTGTTTGATTTCTACCAAACGATTGTAATTATGTTTATAACTCGCTTTAATTCTATCTTGTCCTTCATCCATCATAAAGTTTGAGTACGCTCCACCTGATGAATACGAGTGTAATGCCTCCCAATATGACTTACACCAATCGGTAATTTTAGTAGTATTTTCAGGGTTTGGGTCTACACCTACAATTACTCCCGCATATTTTGCATCTCGATACGCCCAAGGGGTATCTTCTTTTCCTACTCTACTTGCAGCACCACTTATTGGATATAAATGCATTTGAGATAATGGAGTTGGTATATTTGACCCGAATTTTAAATGCTGTGCTCTTACTTCTTCTCCTAATTCATTAAAAAAGTCAGCTCTCCAATACCACTGCAGTCCTGGTGGCATTAATCCATCAAAGAGTGTTTGTATCGCTGGATATGGCATTTCACCAACGTGTTCGAATAACGGATTTTTAGCACGCACAGGTGCAAATAACTCTTCAAACGTTTTAGCATCACCGGTATAACACCATACAATACCACAAAATTTCTTATTGTGTAAATGTTCTGGAAATGGAGCCCCTGGTATTATCATAGTTGCAATAAAACCATTAAGATCTTCTGGAGCCTCATGAATAAAATTATGATACCACTCCATTATTTCTTCAGTTTTTTCTATTGGCCATAGCGTAGGACCACCAATAACGGTACTTACAGGATGAGCTTGAAACTTAAAAGAGGTAACAATACCAAAGTTTCCACCACCACCACGGATAGCCCAAAACAAATCTTTATGTTGATTTGCATTTACCGTTACAAAACTACCATCAGCTAAAACCATATCAGCTTCAAGCAAATTATCTATTGTAAGTCCATATTTTCTTGAAAGATGACCAACACCTCCACCTAGAGTTAATCCCCCAACACCAGTAGTAGAAATTATTCCTGCCGGCACAGCTAAACCAAAAGGATGGGTGGCATGATCCACTTCTCCCCAAAGATTTCCTCCTCCAACTCTAACAGTATTGTTTGAGGTATCAACTCTAATAAACTTAATACCTGATAAATCAATTACTAAACCTTCATTACAAAGTCCTAAACCACCTCCATTGTGTCCTCCACCTCTTACGGCTACCAACAAATCGTTTTCTCTACCAAAATTTACAGCGGCAATAATATCGGCTACATCTACACACATCACAAACATGCCAGGGTGTTTATCAATCATTGCATTGTATACCTTACGAGTCTCATTATAATTATCATCTGAAGGAAAAATAAGCTTTCCTCTTAACTCATCTCTAAAAGATGTTATTATTTCTGAATTTAATTCTTTTATTGTCCTCATAATGTCATTTATATGGATTAATCAGGAGTGTTTTTCGGCAATTTTATATCTCTTATATAGTCAGAGATAATATACCTTACTCAAAATTAATAATTTTTATTACGGTATAATACTAGATTTAAACCAAATAATAATACTTTTAATTCATAATGACAATTAAAACACTAACGATTATATATCAGTCGGTTATAATTTTTATTAGTGTAGTTTTGATGGCAGTATTTCGTATTTTTTACAAAAACATTTAGAAAAATATGCAGAGCTATTAAATCCTGTTGCAAAAGCGATTTCTGAAATATTTTTACTTTTCTTTTCTAACAAAATAAGTGCTTTAGCCAATCTGAAATCTTGAATAAAACCATTAATAGATTTACCAGTTATTGATATCATTTTCCTATATAACTGTGATTTACTATACCCAAGGTTTTTACTAAAATCATCAATATTTAATTCAGCATTACGCCAATGTATTTCAATATAATCCATTAACTTCATTAAAAATAACTCATCTGACGAACTTATGCTACGTATTTTTTTTCTGTTAATTTGGATGTTCAAATTTTCACTTTCATACAAATCTTTTAACTCTGATGTTATTATAATTTGTTCTTTAGCGATACCACATAATCTTTCTGAAACTTTTATAATGGTTTCAAAAAAACCTTTTTTTTCATTTACAGGTACACCAGAACTTAAACCTATTTTAAATTCTATACCTGAAGTATTATCGTAATTGTGTAATGTTTTAACTTGTAAAGCACAGGTTAAAGCATCTGTTACAGAAATAAAAGACATCAGAAAAAAATCTGCTCCTTGCTTAGCAATACGACCATTATTGGTATTAGTAATATTTATTATTGATTTATTATAATCTCTAATTTTAGTATTTAAACCTCTAATTTTGGATTCTTTCAAGACTTTCTTCTTCAACTTAATAGCCATTAAAGTTCTAAAAGCAGGCTCATTAATAATATTTAGTTTTATATTTTGCGCCTTTTTAGGATCTTCTATTCTCCCTAAAAATGACTCTACTATAGTGTTATTCACCTCTATAATTCGTTGAGGTACATCACCATGAGCATGTTTATGTAACTTTTTAATAGATTTTTTATCTGGAGCCTCTATTAAACAAAATGCAGTTTGCCTTTTTTCATCACACCAATAGGTTAATCCACGACAATTATATTTGTGTTCAATTTTTAAATCAGCTTGATGCATTTCTGCAACGTGTTTAGCTGTAACCCCATTTGGCATGTCATGAAAATCCATATATATAGGCATAACTCAATATTTTGTATCAAGTTAATAATTTATTATCAAAATAAGAAGTATTACAGCCTCATTATAAACTATTTAGTATAAATAGATTTACAATAGAAAATAAAATAGTAACATTGAAGAACTGGACTAGTGATTTTCATAGGATACTTTGTTGTGTACTGTACTTTTTCTACCTATTCTATATTCCTTCTCACAATTTCCTTTCTAGTTTCTCCAAAATACTCAGTAATAATCTTTTGCCATAGGATCATTCTGTTTTCAGAGTTTGAAAATAGTACCAATCCTTTTTTTGAATTAGGAAATACTATCGTAATTGTTTTGGCCCCATAATCTCCACCTGTATGTATTAGTGCAGTTTCATTATTCGGTAGATTAGTTAATAATTGCATTCCAAAACTAGTATCTGAAATTCCTCCTTTATTTTGAACAAGTAAACTTGTAATGTTTAATAATACTGTTACTGAAATTGGAAAGTTTGAAACACAAGATAGCCTAAATTTTAGGTTACCTAATATACTCCATCCACAACTTGCAGTATAGCCTTCTCTTGTAGAAGTAAAAGTTGTCATTACATTTATAATGAAATTATTAAATTATTTATACGTATAAAGTTCTTTAATATTTAATAAAAATACAATACCTAAACTTGGGTGTTTTTAATAGCTAATATCAGTGATAATCAAAAAAAAATAAGTTAAGTTATAGCTCGTAACAATGTAAAACAAGTTGCAGAAGAATTAGATATACATCAATAGTTATTACAAGTTCATTGGTTAAATTAAACGCAAACAAATATTATTCAAAAAATGATTAATTCCTTGTATTCAAACATCTCCCATGCTAATCCATGTACCTTAATCAAATAATGATAGTCTTAAAGAAATATGTATGAAAACATGGGTAACAAAAATAGATTTTAAGGAACATGTAAGTGAATGTTATTTCAAAACTAACATTTATTTTTACTCCAAAAAAAAAACAACGTTTTAATTAGCGTTGTTTTCCTTGTTTAGCATTCATTTTAAGCTCTCAAAACTAAATTTGAAGGTCTAGACACAACGATTAAAATATTTAATGAAAAGTAGCTAAAATCACTTTTAAACCGATATCCAGTATTTTATTACAAGTCCATTACTAATATAGTACTCTTATGGTTCTGTCGCAGCTGTCAATTTTAATCTGAATTTATGAGAAATACGAAACAACTATTTACTGAATATCAGTATTTTACGAATTAGCAAGATTGGATTATGTAGTACAAATCGCTCTCTTTTCAACAGGTGAGACAGCCCCATAGCATACTAGCTATAACGATATACTACACATGGTACCGTCTAGTAAATCCAACTCCTAAAAATAGTTTTCGAGGGAAAGAAGATTAGATTTCTAAAACATTATGAAACAACACCTTAAGACTTATATACATTCGTAAATATTATTTTAAGTCTGATATAAGTGTTATTTTTGAGTAACTAATTAAGTAGGGGATGTTTCACTAGTACAACTTACTCGAATGTTGTACGTAATTACTAAACAATGAAAAGAGCGTTATCAATAATTGTTATTATCTTTATTTGTTCTTGCAATCAGAATACATCTAAAGAGGTCAATATTCACAATAAAACGAAGATTTATACAGAAATACAAAACAATACGGTTATAAGTCTTTATGATGCCTTTGGAGAAAACAAAAAGGGTATGGAGAAAGACTTTGGTTTCTCTTGTATTTTAAAATACAATGGAAAAACAATACTCTTTGATTCAGGAACAAACGCAGATATATTCAAGAAAAATATTGAAGCATTAAATATAGATCTCTCTCAAATTGATTTTGCAGTAGCATCTCATGCTCATTTCGATCATATAAATGGTTTCGACTATTTACTTAAAGTCAATCCCAATGTTAAAATTTACTTCCATTTGATATGTTTTGGGGATCGAATGTCAACTTCAATATTGAGGGTAGGGAATCAACTATTGTTCATTCTCTCGAAAAGAAAATGCAATATTTTGACGGAGATTTTAAATCATACAAATTTAACCAAACAGGAAGATTTTGGGGTTCTAACATTGAATTCATTAAACATAATACTGAAATAGAACCGGGTATAAACTTAATAGCTACCTCTTCGCCTTATATGGGGTATTTCAATAAGTATCCAAATATTGGTAAAAACCAAGAAAACTCAAACAATGTAAACTTGAAAGGCTTGCAAGAATTATCACTATCATTAAAAACCGATAATGGTGAAGTCTTAATAGTGGGGTGTTCCCACAGTACAGTGGAAAAAATAATAATTAATACCAAGTTACATTCTCAAAACAATATCGCTCTTGTTTATGGCGGATACCATTTATTGCCTTACGATCAGGAAACATTAACTAGTCTTGCTCAAAGGCTAAAAAATGAACTTAAAGTTAAAAAAGTTGCTCCCACACACTGCACAGGACATCTAGCGTTTAAAATACTTCAAGACCATTATAAAGGTGATTATGTCTTTGCAGGGCTTGGTGAAATTGTGAAGTTTTAAAAACTGGACTTGCTATAAAAAAATAGACACCAAGTTAAGAGACTACTCCAAATTTTAAAACTTCTAGATTACCTCGACAGGATTTCGAACCCAAATTCCTAGTAAATATGGGAAGTTCAGAGAAACTAACTTAGACCAAGAAATACATGAAAACAATCAAACCCCTTTAGTTATCAGGGGGTTTGATGAACATGGTGACCTCGGCAGGACAAAATCCGAACCTTTTTGATGAAGATTTGAAGAAGCTTATTGAGTTAATTAGAAAGATTAATGATTAACGAGCTATAAAAAAAACTAAGGATTAATTTAAGCTCACACAGTTTATAGGATACTAGCTTTTCATTTAATAAGCACATATTTTAAGCATAAGGAACTTTCTTTACTTAATAAAAATTACAAGCAGGGTTAATTATTAATTCAAAAGATTTTAGAGAATCTTGTTTGATTCTGTTTCTTTAATCCTTTTAAGATATCCTGCTTTTTTTCCAAAAAAATACCCTAAAGAAAAAAGGACAATTGGTATTGCTAAAATAATAATCAATTGATATGGGCCAATCATTGCTAAAAATATATTTTTCATTGTTTTTCCTTATTTAATTTTCGTTTTATAATTATTTAGAATAAATGCATCTTAGAGTTTCATTCTTTCATCGTTTCATTGTGTGGATAATTTTCGCAAACATATTTCTTAATCATATATTTAGTAATAGGCCTTAAAGTTTTTCCCGTTTCTGGGTGCAAGCCAAAAGTGGAGTTGCTACCTTTACTCGGACATAAAATTTAAGACTGTTTGTTAAAAAACAAATATCTTAGAAAAATGAAAAGAAGAGTTTACAGTCAAGCATTGAAAGATGAAGCAGTACGATTAAGTTATCAACGTGATAATGTAAAGGAATTAGCAGATGAATTAGGTATTCAAGTACAACGTTTGTACAAATGGCGTAAAACAGCTAAAATAGTGTGGCATTAAAAACAAAACCTACTATAGAGTCTCAAGATAATTTAGAGGTTAAAAGATTAAAGAAAGCTTTAAAAGAAAAGGAATTAGAACTTGAAATATTAAAAAAAGCCGTTCACATCTTTTCCAAGAGCGATGGGAAATCTACCAGTTTATAGTAGCCTATAAA
>Ga0105354_1000142_pt1 | contig 44071 bp, 41 predicted proteins | sample GOMGulsemesocosm_FD_83658 | JGI IMG/M metagenome (GOLD analysis project Ga0105354, IMG submission 83658) | Methane-oxidizing microbial communities from mesocosms in the Gulf of Mexico - GOM9B Gulf of Mexico | ecosystem: Environmental > Aquatic > Marine > Cold seeps | place: USA: Gulf of America...
AAATAGCAGTTTCTACTAACGTATCTCCGCAATAATGCATATTCACAGTAAATGACATTGTAGAGAATAACACTACAAAAGCCATTGCTAAAGACATTATTTTATGGAAAAATTGCTTCATATTGATTGCGAAGTTACGAAATTTTAACAACTATTGATTCTGTTTAACAGAAGTTTAATTGACTAATCTGCTTAATCCCAAGTCATTTTCTGCAAGCGAACCGCATTTAATATTGCTAAAAGTGCAACACCAACATCTGCAAAAACTGCTTCCCACATTGTTGCCAAACCTCCTGCTCCTAAAATCAATACAATTACTTTGACACCAAATGCCAAAATAATATTTTGCCAAACAATTTTTCTTGTGGAACGACTTATTTTAATCGCCTTTACCACTTTTGAAGGTTGGTCTGTTTGAATAATAACATCTGCTGTTTCAATAGCTACATCACTTCCTAAACCACCCATTGCGATCCCTACATCACTTGCTGCTAAAACTGGTGCGTCATTAATACCATCACCTATAAAAGCTATTTTGTTTGCTGGATTTTTCTTTAAAATTTCAACTTCGTTTAATTTATCTTCTGGTAATAATCCACCTTTAGCATTTTTAATATTCAATTCTTTTGCGACTTGTTGGGTAATGGAATCTTTATCTCCAGAAAGCATCATTTTATTATTAATACCAACTTTATGTAAGGCTGTAATTGTTTCTTTGGCGTCCTCCTTTAATTCATCTGCTATGACTACATAACCTGCAAATTGATTATCGATTGCTACCAAAACTATGGATTCTACAATAGTTTCCGTTTCAGATGGAACACCAATATTATTGGCAGTCATTAAGGCTTTATTTCCTACTAAAACTGTTTTACCATTTACAATGCCTCTTAAACCTTTTCCTGCAATTTCAGAAACGTCTTGTGCTTCAAAATCTTCTCCTTCTGCTTTATACTCTAAAATTGCTTTAGCAATTGGATGCGTGGATTGTTCTTCCATCGCCATTAAATATTGCATAAATTCGGTTTCTCTCCAATCAATTGCTTTTACTTCTTTGATTTTGAAAACTCCTTTGGTAACCGTTCCTGTCTTATCCATTACCAAGGTGTTTATTTTGGTCATTGCATCTAAAAACGAAGCTCCTTTAAATAAAATTCCGTTTTTTGAAGCTGCACCCAATCCTCCGAAATAACCCAAAGGAATAGAAATAACCAAGGCACAAGGACAGGAAATAACCAAGAAAATTAAAGCTCTGTATAACCAATCTCTAAAGACATAATCATCTACAAAAAAGTATGGTAGAAACGTAACACCTATTGCTAAAAACACAACTATTGGCGTGTAGATACGTGCAAATTTTCTAATGAATAATTCTGTTTTAGATTTTCTAGCTGTGGCGTTCTGTACCATATCCAAAATTCTTGCAATGGAACTGTCTTTAAATTCTTTGGTGGTTTCTATTTCAATTACACCGTCCAAATTAATGCTGCCTGCAAAAACTTTTTCACCTTTTGCAATCGTATCAGGTTTACTTTCTCCTGTTAATGCTGCTATGTTAAATGAGCCTTTTTCGGAAAGTAGAATACCATCTAAAGGAATTTTTTCTCCCACACGTACTTGCACTTTTTCGCCAATTTCAACCGTTTCTGGACTCACAGACACATAATCATTGTTGCGATATACCAGAGCTTCATTTGGTCTTACATCAAGTAAGGCTTTTATATTTCCTTTTGCTCTGTTAACAGCTGCATTTTGAAATAGTTCCCCAACTGCGTAAAACAACATTACTGCAACACCTTCAGGATATTCGCCAATAATAAACGCACCAATAGTAGCAATGGACATTAAAAAGAACTCTGTAAACACATCTCCTTTTTTAATACTTTCCCATCCTTCTTTTACTACAGGAAGACCTACTGGCAAATATGCTATACCATACCATACAATACGCAACCAATCTTTAAAAAATGCAACATCAAAATAATCTAAAGCAATGCCAATAATTAGCATTGTAAAACTTATGATTGCTGGAATATAGGCTTTAATTTGACTTGAATTGCCACTATGATCGTGACCATCATCGTGACTATGTTGTTCTTCTGAATCTGGTTTTAAATCTCTTAAATTGACTTTCTTTTTTTTCATTTTGAATTGAATAAATTTTTAATATCATTAGGAATAGGCATACGTTTTAATGGTGGTACATTTGCACCTCCTGTATTGCCGATTGGTACGTGATTAATGAACGATTTCCAACCTCCAACAATTAATCTTATTATTTGTCCAAATACTTCTTTGGTGTTTTTTTGCATTAAGCCAAACTTTAGCATTAACCAATGTGAATAGGTATGCTCAATAGGATAAGATTGACCTATAATGTGACTTCTTTCTAAATGATACCACGCATTAGTAAAATCACTGTTAGCCAAAGCAACTTCATATAAACCAAGTTCTTTATTATAAGCATCTTTTAAATACTTTGGTATTTTATAATTCAGTTTCATTATTATCTCATTTGATTGTAAAAATATAATACCAATACGTGCAATGGAAGTGCAATTATTGTCCACTACATTTATCACAAATACCTTTTACCACCAAGTTTACGTTTTCTGACACAAAACCATCTGGTACTTTTATTAGAGGGATTTTATGTTCTGTTAAGCAAATAGTTTCATTACAGTTATTGCAATGAAAATGCAAATGCAAATCAGTTTCAATTTCGCAATTACATCCGTTTTCACACAGAGCATATTTAGTAATTCCTGTGCCATCGTCTATTTGATGCACTATCGCTTTTTCCTCAAATGTTTTAATAGTTCTGTACAGTGTGGTTCTATCTGCTTTTTCAAAAGCATTTTCTATATCACTTAATGTTACTGCTATTTGTTTATTTGCAAGAAACTTATAAATCAATAAACGCATTGCCGTAACCCGTATATCTTTTGACTCTAAAAATTGTTCTATTGTTTGCATAATTAATGTTCGTGTTCTGTTTCGCCTTTTTTCATTTCTGCTATAAGGTAGTAAGCATTATTATAAGCGAATTTTGTATTTGGCTTTATATCTACAGAAAATTGAACTGCTATCCAATTACCATCTTTTGCCCCTAATAGCACTTCTATAGGTTTAAAACTCCAGTCTTCATTTTCTTTTTCCGCCGAAAACACGAAAAACCTATCGCCTTCTTTTACTATGGCACTTTCGGGCAACGCCATAGTTTTCGTATTTTCTGTTTGGATTTTTCCTTGAATATACATTCCAGGAATAAGAATGCCTTTTTTATTCTCAATTTCTGCGTGTACGTGTACCGCTTTAGGATTGTCTTCGAAAGTTTTACTTACCGAATAAATTTCAGCTGTTAATTCTTCATCTTGCATTGTTCGTACATTAAAGGTTACTTTTTGACCTTTCTTAACTTTATACACATCTTTTTCAAACACCATTAAATCAGCGTGAACGTGATGTGTATTTACTATTTCAAAGAGTTCGGTTTGAGGTTCAACATATTGTCCTGTTTTTACTTCTACTTTTTGCACATAGCCTTCAATAGGACTGCGTAGTGAAATACGTTGTGCAATACTACCATTGCGAACCGACGTTGCACTAATATTTAATAATTGTAATTGAGCTGCCATTCCTTGAACCATTGCCTTTGAGGCTTCATATTCTGCTTCAGCTTTTTGGTAATTTGCACCAGATCCTACACCTGCATCGTACAATTTTTGTTGACGCTCATAATTCTTCTTTAAAAAATTACTATCACTATAGGCATTTAAATAATTGGTTTGCATTTGAATAATATTTGGATGTGAAAGATATGCCACTACTTGACCTTTATTCACTTTATCCCCTTCAATCACTTCAATAGAAACTACATTAGCACCAATTACTGATGTTATAGCAGCCTCGTTTTGTGGTGGTACTTCTAAAGTTCCATTGGCTTCCACATAACCACTCATATTGCGTGAAGCAATGGTATCTATTTTCATTTTTAAGGCTTCAAACTGTTGTTGTGAAAGCATCACTTCTTCGTCTTCTTTATGGTCATCGTTTTCTTCAGTATTTTGTTCTTCGTTATGCGAATTGCCATTGTCTTCTTTGTGGCTTTCTTTATTTCCGCAAGCAGAAACAAAAATGGATAACATTATTATGGCTAAAAATTTATATAATCTATTTTTCATTTTCTTATTGATTAAAATATTGTAATTGAAATGTACTTTCTAAATAGTTTGCTAACGCTGTTTGTGCTTCCAGTTCTGATTGAATAGCTTCTTTTATAAGTTGTGTAAACGCTGTGTAATCAATCTCTCCTTCTCTATATGCAAACAAAGCACCTGTTTTTTGTTCTTTAATAAGTGGTAATACTTCATTCTTATAGAACAGCCAAGATGTTTTCCATTTTTGGTAATTTTCTTTAGTTTGATTAAATTTAGATTGTACTTCCTTTTGTTTGAACTGCATATTTGATTCGGCAATTTGTCTATCAATTTTTGCTGTTCTAACTTGTGCTTTTGTTGTACCAGATAAAAACGGAATGGAAATACCAGCTTGATAGGTGTAAAATCCAGAATTTCCATTTACTTTTTGCAAGCCACCTTGAAGGTTGAACTTTGGTAAATTTTCGGCTTTGGCAGCTCTATAGTTTGCTTCTGCTTCTGTGACTTGAAGTTGAGAAATAGTATACAACGGATGTGCTTCTAAACTAAAGGATTCTACATTTATTTCGCTCTCTATATCAATTTCATCTGAAACTGTATAAAATTCATTAGAAACTAACCATAGATTTAATTGTTGTAATGCAATAGCATATTCACTTTTTGATTGCATAAATTTATTCTGAATTTGTAAGGCTTGATTTTTGGCAGCCGAATATTCTAACCGCGAAATAGCTTCTACTTCATAATTTAATGCAACTGCTTTTTCAAAGTTGGTATAAATAGAATCTAACTCTTTGTATAAATTATATTTTCTTTTACTCTGTAAGGCATTTGCCCACGCCTTTTTAACTTCCAATTCTAAATCTAATTCTGAAAGCTGAAAGGCTTTTTGGGCTAACTGAATACGTTGCTCCTGTAATTTTCTCTTTGGCGAAATACCAAACACGTCTATATTTGATTGACCAACACCTATAGTTGTATAAATACCTGTGCCATTGTTAATTTCTTCGCCACCAGTAAAAATTTGAGTAGTACCAAAATCGAAAGCAGTTTCTTTTAATTGTTGTTGCTTATCAATTTCAAGCTGTCGTTGTTTTAGACTTGGATAGTTTTCTTTAGCCAATTTCACAGCTTCTTGCATTGAAATATTAGGTAACGAATCGTTTATTTGTTGTGCGTTTCCTGTAATTGGCAACAAAAACATAAAAGCTACCATAGCAGTAACTGTAATTACTTTTTTGTCTGCTCTAAAATTGAATGATTTGTTTTCTACCCAATGATATAATATAGGTAAAACGAATAATGTTAATAATGTAGACGTTAATAAACCACCAATTACAACAGTTGCTAAAGGTCGCTGAACTTCTGCACCAGCTGATGCTGAAATTGCCATAGGTAAAAAGCCTAAAACATCTGTAAAAGCGGTTAACATAATAGGTCTAATTCTTCGCTTTGTACCTTCTATTATTCTATCTTTTAGATTGGTTACTCCTTCTTCTTTTAATTCGTTAAGTCCACTAATCATTACTAATCCGTTTAAAACAGCAACACCAAACAGTACAATAAAACCAACACCTGCCGAAATACTAAAAGGCATATCTCGTAACCATAATGCTACAACACCACCAATGGTTGCCATTGGGATAGCGATGTAAATCATTAAGGTTTGTGGTAACGATTTTAGTGCAAAATATATCAGTACAAAAATGAGTAACAAGGCAATAGGAACAACAGTTTGTAAACGGTTACTGGCACGTTCTAAATTTTCAAAAGCACCACCATAACGAATAAAATAACCAGAAGGTAGTTCTAATTGTGCATCTAATTTAGTTTTAATTTCGCCTACCAACGATTTTACATCACGACCTCTTACATTAATACCTACATAAGTTCTTCTATTAGTGTTATCTCTACTTATTTGCATTGGACCTGCTTTGTAACTTACATCAGCTACTTCGCGAAGTGGAATCTGTGCACCAGAAGGTAAGTTGATAAACAAATTTTGCACATCTGTTATGTCTTTACGATTATGAGAACTTAACCTAACCACCAAATCAAATCGTTTTTCTCCTTCAAAAATAGTTCCTGCTATTCCTCCTGCAAAAGCTGATTGCACAATTTGATTTAACGTGTTTATTTGAAGTCCGTATTGTGCCAATTTACTTCTGTTATAAGTAATTGTCATTTGCGGTAAACCAGTTGTAGCTTCCGCTTTCATATCTCCAATACCATCAGTACCTGCAATAATTTTAGATATTTCTTCTGCTTTTTGAGACAATACATTTATATCTTCTCCATAAAGTTTAATAGCTATATCTTCTCTAACACCTTCAAGCAATTCGTTAAAACGCATTTCAATTGGTTGCGTAAACTCATAATTCACACCAGGAATTATTTCCACTGCTTCTTTCATTTTTTCGATGAGTTCATCTTTTGTCTCAACGGTTGTCCATTCACCTTTTGGTTTCAGTATTACAAATACATCTGCTAAATCCATTGGCATTGGATCGGTTGGAATTTCGGCAACACCAATTCGACTTACAATTTTTTCAACTTCTGGAAACTTTGCTTTTACAATTTGTTCAATTTTTGTGGTTGTTTCAATCGTTTCTGTAAGCGAGCTTCCGGGTTTTAAAATGGCGTGAAATGCAATGTCACCTTCATCGAGTTGTGGAATAAATTCGCCACCCATTCTTGTAAACATAAAAACTGCAATACCAAATAAAACAACAGAAACACCAATTATTAATTTTCCTTTCTTTAATGCTTTTTCTAATAGTGGCTGGTATTTACGTTCTACCCAATGCACGAATTTATCGCCATAAGATTTTTTGTCTGACTTTGGCGCTCTTAAAATAAGTGCAGACATCATTGGAACGTAGGTTAAACAAAGTACCATTGCACCAATCATTGCGAAAATAAAGGTCAATGCCATTGGTTTGAACATTTTTCCTTCAATACCTTCTAATGCCAGTATTGGCAGAAATACAATTAAAATAATCAGCTGACCGAAAAAGGCAGCATTCATCATTTTTTTTGAAGCGTTTGCAGCAACACCATCACGCTCTTTGGATGTTAATTTCCTTTTCTTTAGAACTTGCGAAGCAATTAGGAAAACGGTACTTTCTACAATAATCACAGCACCATCGACAATAATTCCGAAATCTATTGCTCCCAGACTCATTAAGTTAGCCCAAACATCAAACACATTCATTAGTATAAATGCGAACAATAGAGATAATGGAATTGTTGAAGCTACTATTAAGCCACCACGCCAATTACCTAATAAGAAAATAAGAACAAATATTACTATTAATGCACCTTCAATTAGATTTGTAGCGACCGTTGAAGTAGTTTCTGCTATTAATTTGCTTCGGTCTAATAAAGGTTCGATAATGACACCTTCTGGTAATGACTCTTCAATTTGAGCCATTCTCACTTTTACATTCTCAATGACATCGTTTGAATTAGCGCCTTTAAGCATCATAACCAAACCACCAACTACTTCGCCTTCTCCATCTTGGGTTAAAGCTCCATAACGAATAGCAGCACCAAATTGTACCGTAGCAATGTCGCCAACGGTAATTGGAATATTGTTAGTGTTTTTAACCGTAATCTTTTTAATATCCTCTAAACTACGCACCAAACCTTCTCCACGAATAAAATTGGCTTGATGGTTCTTTTCAATGTATGCTCCACCAGTATTTTGATTGTTAGCTTCAAGAGCTTCAAAAACATCGGTAATTGTTAAACCAATAGCTTTTAATTCGTTTGGGTCTACAGCGACTTCGTATTGCTTAATTTTTCCACCTATGGCGTTTACCTCAACAACACCTTCTACCATAGCCATTTGACGTTGAACAATCCAATCTTGCATTGTACGCAAATCAGTAACCGAATATTTGTCTTTATACTCTGGTTTTACTTTAAGTGTGTATTGATAAATTTCTCCTAAACCTGAAGAAATAGGACCCATAGTTGGCTCGCCAAAACCACTCGGAATTTGTTCTTTGACTTCGTTTAGTTTTTCTGCTACTAATTGACGTGGTAGATACGTTCCCATATCATCGTCAAAAACTATAGTAACTACAGATAAACCAAAACGAGAAATGGAACGGATTTCCTTTACATCAGGCAGGTTGCTCATTGCAACTTCCACAGGGTAGGTTACAAATTGTTCAATATCCTCTGTACCTAAATTGGGGGCTTGCGTAATGACTTGAACTTGGTTATTGGTAATATCTGGAACAGCATCTATTGGTACTTGGGTCATACTCCAAATACCTGCTCCAACAAGGGTAAGCGTTAGCAAACCAATAATGAATTTGTTATTGATTGAAAAATCAATGATTTTATTAATCATAGAAAATGTATTAATTCAGTTGAAAACTTGCGGTGCGAATAGGTGCAACGCTTTTATAGAGCAATGCTTACTTTGAGAAGCATCACGTTAGGATATAGTTATCCTTAAAAAAAACTGAATTATACTTGAGGGGGTTGAAAAAGAGATTCCAGATATCTGGAAGTGAAGTTTACTTGATGTAAATTATACTGTTTTTTCTCTTCAAATTTTAGTCGATTGGTTAAAGCCAAATTATTGTTCGCAATAATTAATACCAACGGGTGACAACATTGATTATGAGAATGGACTGGTGTATTCTCCTTATCTGGGTTATGATGATGCTCTTCATTTTTAGCATCGCTGCCAATGTAATCTTCAACTACATAATCAAGGAAAGAGTCACCATAAACTTTATGGTCTTGATAATGGGTAATAACGTTTGAAATTTCTTTAATTGGACCACAAAAGTCCATATCTATGCTTATCCCTTGAAAAAAGAATAAAATAGACATTGATATGGAAACGAATATTTTCATATAATTTAGACAAATATACAAATTATTGAATGCAATGGTTGTGCAAAAGATAATGAGTTATTTTTTACAAAAACCACAATTTGTTTTTTGCATCCTCTGGAACACCATTGTTAAAGCGTGGTGCTATTTGTGCCACCATTTCAGGGTATTTAATGGTGATTGGTACATTTTGTTGGCGTAAGGATTTCCAATACAATCTGCTGAATTGATAGACTTGGGTTAAAAGTTCTAATACTACATTAGCATCTTCAAACGCATCGTCGTCTGGACTACTCATTTTAATTTTTATTGGAAATGGATAGCCATCTGTATCTGTATAGTATTGTGAATTTGGATAACGTGCATTATTAAATAATAAAAATTGGTTGCTGTCTATACGAATGTACGTACCACTTACTGGCATCAATTTATTATTCCAATTAAGGTCGTAAGCAATAATATCTTCAGATTCTGTTTTGTTGATGTTAAGAATATATAAAGGCACACCTAATTCCAATTGATACATTCCTTCAATAATAGGCTGTAATTCTTCATATTTCATTTCCTTGTAAAAGTGAATGACTACTTTATCTGCTTGAGCTACTGAAGTAAAATCTCTAATAGCTTTTAAAATGCTTCCTGCTAATAACTTGGTTTGGTTTTGATTGAAATATTCAAAGTTTCTGAATAGACCGTTATTTTGAAAACTAAAAGCACTTGCTATGTAACGCCTGTTTTCGCCTTGATTGGTAAAGGCTCCTACTCCAATAACTAATTCTTTTTTATCGGTTACTGCTAACTTCCAAGGTGCGCCACCTAATTTAGCGTGTATTGCCAATGCCATATTTTGTAAGGAAAACTGAAAGTTATATTGATTTTCAATATTTTCAATCATTTTATGATAGTCCACTACTTGGGTAATAATACCTTCATTTAAAAACAATTCCTTTATTTGAATATAAATTTCTCGGTCTTCGGGATCTGGTGTAAACTTATCGAAAGGGCTTAAATAAAAAGCAGCATACTTTACATTGTCGTGGTCAAATTTTAGGTTTTCCAGCTTTTGGATGATGTCTGGTAAAGGGTCGTTTTCGTTTGTAAATTCAATAAAATGTTCTTTGGATGTTGATGCTTTAATGTTTACATAATCTTCTATCCCTTTAAAATATTTCTTTTGTGCTGTGACACCAAATTTTAAATTGTTATAAAAACTTTTTATGGCTTCTTTATGTGAGGTGTGGTATATAAAAAAGAATTTAATATTTGGACCTTTTGGACGTCTGTATGGTGTAAACATATTCATAGCCTTTTTAGGCACTAAATGCGTTTTCTTATTCCCATATTGGTCTTTACCAAACTCCAATAAACCTACTTCTGGATTGATGTGGTTGATGCGATTACCTGGTACATCTATAAATTCGTCTATTTTAAAAGGAAATATGGCTTTAAATTCTTCTGTAAAGAGATAAGAGGCAGCAAATTTATTGATGAGTGCTACATACTTTTGATATTTATTGGTAGGTCTTGTAGGTTCTTCAATAGGAATATTTAAAGCTCTTGCGAGTTGTAAATTAAATATAGGGAAGGCTTTATCAAACACAATACTATTATAAAACTCTTCTTTGTCCTCTGTATCGCGTTTCATTTGATAATTGACCGTTTTTTGGCCATATACACAACGCTTTATATACTCTGTTTCCTCAATATCCTTAACCGACTTTGTAAGGATTTTTGACATACCATCATACGAAACGATGAGTTCTGGTAAATCGGTGAGTTTTGCAAACTGTATTTTAAATGAAAACTTATAGTATAAATTATAATCTGCTGTATTCCCTTTTTTTGAAGGCATCCATACTTGTACATCCCTCACAAAGTTTTTTACTACGATATAGCCTTTTTCTAAAAAGTAGTTTTTTAATTGGTGTTTAAGATATTGCTTGTAAATGCGCAATTCTCTACCATCCACTAACTTAATTTTTATACTTGGTGCATCAGGAATTTGTTGTGTAAAGGTGGTAAATATTTGATCTGTACTTGATAGGTCTGTTTTTGGAAACGCCTCTTTAATCTGCTTTGAAAACTTTGATTTGTGAATGGGGTGACTGCCTTCAATATCTTCTAATGAAAAATAAAAGGTTGGTGCACTATTTGGCCATTTAAAGTTTAGGATGTTGGTTTTTAAGTGTTCTTGCATAAGTAATGAGGTGTTTTGGGTTTTACATATATTGAGTAATTAAGGTTTATAGATAAACATCATACTTTTCAAGTTTTTCAAAAAGTCCTAAAATGTTTTCAATGATTTCGTTTATAAAGTTCTTGTTATCGAATACAATATGATAGTAAGTTATTTCCTTATCCTTCTCAAGTAAAGTGTATCTTCCTTTGGAAAAGGATTTAAGAGTATTGTATTTTCTTATTTCATCACCAAAAACAGTACTATTATTGTGCACAATGCAATTTCTAACTCTACGTAGATTATTTATGTAAGACCAGTGAGGCTCTAATTCCTTAATATCAACTTTAGCTGCTCTTGTTAAAAACAACTTTGCTTTTTCAAACTCACTATTACCACGTAAATCATCTAACCCAAATTCCTTGTGGTGCATAAGGCAGTATGAATTACATACGTCTTGAATTGTGCGTTCCAAAAAAGAAAAGAGCTGTGTTATTATTGAGGCTCTAAAACTTTGCACAAAATCTCTATCAATTTCTATTAATCTATCAACTAAATTATCCTGAATATGTGTTAATTCTTCATTAGTATAAGTCAATGGATTGTGGTCTATTTTATGCATTAACTTTTTATACTCTTTTTCTCCTTTCGAAACCGATTGCTCGAAATGGTCTTCTACAAACTTTGCGTAATTGCGGAAAGTCTGTAACTCCAGGTCTAAAAAGAATATATTATTATCTTTTCTAAAATCACTAATTGCATTTAATCTTGACATAATTAATTGTTCACTATAATTTTATTTATCTATATTAATTAATCCTTTTTTAATTAATTTTATAACATCTTCATCAGTAAATTGCTCTTGACTATCGAGTAATTTCTCTATATCCTTGTCACTTTTTTTTAATTTTTTTAATAAGCTCTTAAATTGAATACCTACTTTATTCTTTTGTTCCAATTCCAAAGTCATTGTTATTTCATCTTTGTAAGACATAAAGGAATCATATAATTTATGGTATGTATTACCTATTGCACCAGAAAACGGTATCATTGTAGGTGTGCTTCTGCCTCCTTTAAGAATTTGGTCACTCGATATTCCAGGATATGGGTCAATAAAATAAATCGTTTTAATACCCAATTGATAAGCTTTTTTTGCACAGAGTTCGCAGGGACTAGCTGTAGTAAATAGAATACCATTTTTTATACCTTGACCACCTAGTTTTGTTATTTGAAGCATCGCATTTTCTTCCGCATGTAATGATCTTGTATGAACTTGATTGGCTTCTCCTTCATAGTGATTATGTACTGTTTTAAAACAAAATGCACAATTTTTACCATTCAAGTCCTTTTTATTTTTATCAAAACTTTCTTTAAAATAATCAGACAGGGCTGTTGGGAAATTACTTGGATACTCACCCTTATATTTAAATGATGAATTTTGAGAAAAAATTCCTTTTTCAAAAGGGCTGTAATGATCTGATTCCTTTAATTCTTGTTCAAATTTTGGTGATATAATATCATTTATATTCCTTAAGTTACAAGGTGTGTGTCCTTTAGCTACATCATTCCAACCCACAGATTTAATATAAAAATCTTCATCACTAATTGTAGCACCTACATTTCTTGAAATACAGCCAGAATTTAATTTAGCAATATGTGCTATTTGCATACATCTTTCTGCAGAACTAGGTGTAAGAAGACCAGGTTGGGCTATAAGTCCTAATAATTTTAACAGTTGTTCTTCTCTCGTTAAAAAGTTATATTCTTTAAACTTTTCTTTTGGATATAATTCAAAGAAATGCTTTATATTTTCCTTTTTAAGATTAAGTATATGATAATCACTTTTCTGAATACAATTTTCTACATCTGGGGATGAAAATACACCTTTTGAGAAATCTCCTGTTTTATATTCTGTTTCATCTAGATCTAGTAATTTATTCGCAACTGATTCTCGTTCTGTTTCATCTCCTATTATATGCTTTAATCTTTCAATTATCCTATTTCTAGAATTATCAACAACATCTTTAGTCGCTAACATATAAAATGCAGAATATCTCTCTTTAAAAAACATTATCTCTAGAGAATTTCTTAATGAATCTATAACTATTCTAGTAGGCTTGTATTTATTTTTAAATTTTTTTGCTTTGATTAATCTATTGATAACCTCTGCGATTGTATAGACGTGTTTTATACCTTCTCCTTTATCTTGTAGAGGATGACCTGTTTGCCTAATATTGCAAGCTATATAATGAAGAAATAATGTGCGTCTATAAAACCCATACGCTTGCAATACATTAAAAAGGCTATGGCAAAATTGTTTAAACTCTGTACCAAAAAAAATATCATTTAACTTTAATAGCTTCTTCTTGGATTTAATGTCTTTAATTTCACCTAAATACTTAATATCACTTATTAACTGTGAGTATTTATTGTGTAAAGAAACAACATCCTTAAACGCTTTTGAAGCAATAACGGTATTTTCTTCTCCAAACTTTTCCACAAAATACTTTTCTAAAAGTTGATGCAAAAATTTAAGATTACCTCCTTCTTTATTAAACAGGTAAAGCACAATTACATTCTTATACATTATTTTTTCGAAAGGAACCCAATTGCCATTAGTTGCCATAAAATTATTTAGAATATTATATTTTCTGTAAAAAAGAGACCTTGGGTCAAAATCTGATATAGGCCTTAAACCATCCTCATTATTAAACTTTTTGAAGCTATATGTAAGGTGGTTTGCTATTTTAGTACAACCCGAGCCTGTACGACCAGTAATGCCTATTACAGTAAAATCTCGTCTTAATGAATATAAATTGTCTAATTTCATTTAAATAGTCTTAAATAATTAATTTTCTAAATTTTTTAACTCTTCCGGTGTATAATCTTTTGTGTTCATTGGACGTGGCGAATAACCTGCATAACCTGGATAACCTGGATAGCCTGGATAGCCTGGGTAGCCTGGGTAACCTGGGTAACCTCTATAAGGGAAATGGTTTATTTTATAGAACCTATTGTTATCAAAAATACTACCCATATACTTTCCATTTTTATCTACAGCGTGTTCATCTCCCCAAGGGAACCAACCAATCCAATTTGCATTAGCATTAAATAAATAATTTTCAATTTTAAATGCAATCCAATTCCCGCTTGAATTAAATAGATACTTCATAATTTTTTGTACTTAACAATCTTACTAATTTTATCTTCAGCTATTTTGAGGATTTCCGTACTCTGCTTTTCATTTTTTATCATCTGTACAATTTGTTCAGACAGCCATAGCTTCACTAATTCACTTTCATCCTCTTTTAACTCTTTTGCAAAAGCAACTACTTGTTCTCTTCTTGCTGTACGATTACCACGCTCTATTTTGCTTAAATATGCCACATCCATATTTAGGTTTGCAGCCATTTCTCTTAATAATAAATTGCGTTTTTCTCGCAAAGAGCGTATGTACTCACCAAACTCCATAATAGCATTATTTAGACTTGTCAATATTTGTCTAATTTAAGAAAAGGAAACTAAAGGAAAACAAAAAGATATAAACAGTTATTAACAGCATTTCGACTGCGCTCAATGTGACATATGAGGAAGTTAAGGATTTGAGGACATTATATTTAATATCCTCTAAATCCTCAACTTCCCCAATTATAATTTTGCAGGATTTGAATAGGTATTGTGAGCTTCTCTATGGATTAAACCTGCTTCAACAAATTTGGTAATATAACCTTCTGCTGTTTTATTTGGAATGTTATGTTTAATGGCTAAATCTAAATAGTGTTGTCTGTCAAATTCTTTTGGCAAACTCTCTAAAAAGCGTTCTTTTCTATTTAACCGTTTTACTGTTTTTTGCTCCATAGGTAAATCATTAAACACTTTACTACTGTGTTTTACCAAAATTGAAATTATGGTTAGTGCATTATCAAAGTCTACATCTTCACATTGTTTAACTGCATTGACATCGCCATCTTCCATAATGCGAAATACTGTGAATAACATTGTTATTCTAAAGGCAATTAAACCTAACCTTCTAATAGTAGCAATATATTCTTCGGGTTGCAGATTGATGTATTTGGTTTGTAAGGATTCAAAAAACGTATGGAACTGTTCTTGTTGCGATACGGTTAATCTTATTTCTATTTCTGGATTGTTTTTAAGCGTTTTATAAAGTCCTAAAAACTCACTACCTAATTGGTTGTAATAATCATCAAGTCCTAAACTATTGTTGTTTTGGAATACATTTTTCCAAGTCGGCTTAATATTCATATAATAAAACATAAAGCGACTAAACAACCCATTTTCAGCATTAGGAATTAAGGTTGCAACTTGTTTTGGCGTACCTGATAATACAGTTGATAAACAAGGTTTTTCAATATCTACATATTCTCTATCTGTTCTACGATAATAACTGATGGTTTCGTGATGAAATGCTTTACGAAAGCCATCACTATAATTACCATAATCGCTTTTAAATGCTTGCGCCAAGGTGTCTCCTTCAGTTTCAAAAATCAACCCTTTGCCTTCATTATCTGATATTAATTGATACACACCGGTTACACTATTATTGGCAGGAATGAACAACATTCGTTCTGGTGGTTTACTCGGTTTTTCCAAGTTTTCATCTTTGCCTTTATTCATATTGTAAGTCGCTGTTTCTGTATTAAATTGTTGCTTTAATACTTTAGCTTGTTCCCTTTTTAGTTTATGTACAGGATCTACCAAATTTTTAATTTGGTTGAGTCTGCCTTTACCTGCAGATGCAGGTGCAGTTACAAAAAGATATAAATTGCTATATACTTTTCGTTGGTCGTAAACGCCAAATAGTTTAGGAAAGCAAGCACTAAAAGCCGTTAAAGCACCTAACAATAGAATATCTTTTTCTTCTTGACTACTCGCAGGATTTACAACTTGTTGTAAAAACTGTGGAAGACTGTCATATACCTTTTCAGGAATAGTAGGCATTGTTTCTTGTTCCTTTTCCTCTTTTTGTTGAGGTAACTTCATTTCGATTTTTGATAGCCTTATACCTTCTTGATGTGCGTGATGATAAAAGGTTGCAATACTTATTCCGTGTCCTTTAGCGTTAAGGCATTTATTGAATTGTTCGTCACATTCTTTAGAATCATATTCTGCATAATTTTTACTTATGCGGTGGAAATAATCTCTACCTGGTTCACCATATTCTTCAGCTAAAGCAAAGCCTAAATCTCGCCAAGTAGCATAATTGCCTGTTATATTTGTACCAGACTGCTCAATTGCAGTTATATAGGATTCTATGTCGTTATCAGCAACAGCAACAACGTTAGTTGTTGCTTTGTTGCTGACTGTTGGTTTTGGTTGCTCTTTTGGAACGTCTAACCAATCTTTTGGGTTAAATGATTTTGTCATAATTTTTGATGTCTTTTATGTAAAAAAGCTGTTGGGTCGTATGGTAAGAAACACGCTCTGGAAACGTCTTTACCTGACTGGTCAACTTCTATATTATAGGTTTGCTTAATGTAATTGGCTACTGCTGTGAAATACTCACTATGAGATACTTCTAAAATGTCAATTCTGATTATCCATTTAAGACCATCTCCAGATGGTGAGGTGAATAGCATTTCGGTTTCAAAGTATTCATCGTTCAACAATTGTGTTTTTAACTCTTGCAGATTATCTAAATGGTCAAAATCAATAGTTAATAGATTAGAATGCTGTAACAAATTACTATCGTTACGTTTTTCAAATACTCCTGAAAAGGTGACGTAATCAAAGCGATTCGCTTTGAATTTACGAGCTTCTTTTACATCTGTTATTGCTCTTAAATCTTCAGTACTCTTTTTGTATTTATCACTTGTGATTAATTCAAATACTTGATGTAACCGCAAGGTTTCCGTAGGAAACACATTGCGAACAGGTGCTTTGAAAAAGCTACAATGCGCATACCAGGTATCGTCTGGGTCATTCAACCATTCCAATTCGTCTTTTTCCTTGACTTCTAAATTTAGATGTAGTTCTTGGTTTATATTCTGTAATACATCCGCTTCATCAGTCATTTTAAAATGGTATTGTGCAAAATCGAATACATCGCCTATAAAGGTTTCTAATTCTGTGTCTTTATGCGTCGCAATAACACCATCGATATGAATCCGTAAAGTTTCTTTACCACCATTAAAAGGGTTTCGGGTTATCCCGCAGTCCCTTCCTTTTAAAGAAAGGACTGTAGTTTCAGGATAATACTGTCTCAACACATAGGCGTAAATCTTTAAACCATAATGTGTTTTGTCTAATATTGCTTCTCTACTTATTTCCATTACACTTGAAATTATGGTTGTAGTAGTTGTCTTGAAGCAATTGCTCAACATCAGAAACTTTATAATAAAACTTGCCTTGAACTTTACTATATGGCAGTGTACCGTTTGTTCTAAATGTTTGCAGTGTTCGCTTACTAATATGTAAGGTCTGTAAGACGTCTTGATTGTCTATCCACGTATCTTTTAATACTTCGGCTCTCGATATTTGTAGCAATTCGATACGTGCCTTTATGTCCTTTATTTCTTGTGAGAGCGCCAAGATTAAATCGATTATTTCAGTCATAATTTTACCGCTCCTTTCTTAATTAAGAAGTCGGCAGCTTGCTGCTCGATTTCGTCTTGTGAGTCCATACGGTTACGCAGTAACCAATGGTCTAACTCTTCACGTTGGAAATAAATCTTTTTGCCATTCGGTTTATAGTGTGGAATGGCTCCCGTACTCGTCAATTTGTACAAGTGTGATTGGGAAAGTTCTAAATACTTGCAAGTTTCATTGAAATTCAATACTTGCTTTTGCATCGTTTGTTGCTCTATTAAGAGTTTTTCGATACGGTCTAATTTTTCGATGATATTTGTGTCCATCGTTTATTTTGTTTTAAATAAATGAGGACATCTGGCCAAATGTCATTCTTGGTTTTCAAGAACAGGACAAAGGTTCAAAATTGGTAAGTCTATTTTAGTAAGGGTGTAAAACAAGGGTAAGACAACAGTAAGATTTCTTACTATTCTTACTGTTTTTTATTGCAGTTGTTGGATGATTTTGTCTATTTCTTCCTTTTCTTTTGGATTGTGGACTTTGTTTTTGTGAAGATTATTAGCTTTTAAATCTGCTCCTGTTTTGGTAATGAATTTTCCAGAGCGTTCAATTGCGGTAGGATTGAAACTATTAAAGAAAGGTTTGAGTTTTGAAACTACATAACTAAATTGGGTGGTTTCGCATTCCAAATAAATTTGAGAATCTATTTGTGTAAAATCTTTTGCAATTAAAAGTTTATGTAATTCTTCAACGGAAGTTCCATTTTGTAGTAAATCAATTTTAAAATGTAGGTCTTTTAATACTGTTAATAGTTTTGCGGTATCTCTACTTTTAAAACCAAATGAAGTTTTTGGTTTGCTTTTAGGCTTTGATGTTTTTTTAATGACTACTTTTTTAGAGGTCTCAATCTTCTTTATTAAGTCTGCATTGAATTTAGTGTCATTGAAATATTTTTCAGCTATTTCGGGAATCGTAAATAATGGTGTTTCTGAAAACTGTCCGTACTGCTCTTGTAATTCAGCATATAGTCGTATCACTGATACTTTTAGATAATTAATTATATAGTCAACATCTTCGCTTAAATTTACCGTTATCTCCCTTTTACTAATGTAGCTGGCTATGTCATTTAAGTACTTATCAAATTTATTATGCAGAATCGTATAGCTGTAATTATTTTCTGATATTGTGGCATTCTCTGGAAAGTCTGCAATAAATGAAACAATAATCTTTTCAGTTTCATTAAAAATGCTTTTTTGGTAATACTCTTTTTTGCTATTTAAAGGTCTTTTAAAATGTATTTTAAAAACCGCATTAGTTGCTAATGGATATAATTTTATTTCAGATAACAATAATTGAAATTCTCTTTCTGATCTATTGTCTCGATGTAATCCTTTAGTTATAGAAACTAAACTTGAAAATATGTTATTTTTCATTATAAATCCAATTGAATACGGTTAGCAGCATCTTTCTTTTTATCGTCGATTACTTTGGCATAAATCTGCGTTGTTCTTAATTCTTTATGACCTAATAATTTTGATACTGTATAAATATCTGTACCTAAAGTTAATTGTAAAGTTGCATAGGTATGACGTGCACAGTGAAAAGTAATATTTTTTGTAATACCCGCTTTCATTATCCATTGTTGTAATTTCAAATTAGACCAGGCACTATAATGCAAATCTTTGAAAATTTTATCAGTCTGCTTTCCTTCTTCTCCTAATAGTTCTCTTGCTTGTTCAGAAATAGGTAAAGTTTCAGCTCCTTTGGTTTTCTTTTGTCTAAAGCGGATGTAGTATCCCATTTCTTTAGAATGCTGTACTTCTGACCACACTAACTTTTCAATGTCTGACCATCTTAATCCGGTAATTGCTGAAAATATAAAAGCTTTTTTTAATAAAGGAAGTTCACATTCAGTGTTTGCTGCTCTTTGTAATTCATCAAGCGTTAAAAATTCTCGTTGAGGTTCACCTTGTTTGAAATACTCAACACCGTTGGCAGGATTTACTTTTAGAATACCATCTTTAACAGCTTGTTTTAGTGCTGCTGAAAACTTACCATAGTATGAATATTTAGAGTTTTGAGATAATTTTTTTCCAGCTCTTCCCATAGCATCCTTATCTAAATACTCTTTAAACCGCTCTACAAACGATTTGTCTATATCTTGAAAACTAACATCGGTTGGACAAAAGATTTTTAAATGCTTTAGCATACTATTCCAATTCCCATAATTACCTGCACTTGTGTTTTTCTTTTCTGCTAATGTGGTTATGTATGTAATAAAACTACCCTTTAATTTCTCAATATCCTTAAATCCGTAAATACCATTTTGTATTTCAATTTGACGTTGAGCACAAATCGTTTCAGCAAGTTGCTTTGTTTTCTTATTAACGTCTCTTTCAATTTTTGTTTTAGGATTAGCAGTAAGATATAACCTTAAATATTCAGTTTTTCTTTTACCCTTATGATAGTAGTCTAAATACAAACTAATATTATCATTTTTTTTGCGCTGTCTTAATGTTACTTTCATAATAAATCAATTAAAGAGGTTTTCAATTTGCCAACGAGCTACTATATGTTTTCTACCAAAAGGAACTGCTTTTAAACGTCCTTGTTGTATCATTCTTTGGATGGTCCATCTACTTACACCAATGAGTTGAGAAGCCTCTGTTACGCTTAAAAAATCTTTGTTGTTTACTGCATTTGGGTTGTAGTGATTAACTATTTCTTTTTGCTGTTGAATAGTTTCTTGAAGTGTGGTTTGTACTTTCTCATTACGTTTACGTGCCTTATATGCTCTTTTAGCACAAATATCACTACAGTATTTAGTAACTGTTGTACGTGCTGTAAAGGCATTACCACAATGCTTACAAGTTTTTGGGATGTATAAATTACTGCTCATAAATGGTGCTTTATGTAGCGTTATGGTGCAACGTGGGGCAATATGGTGCATCATTTCGCCAATCTCTCTGCCAACAGATTTGGGCAACAAATCCGTATTTAAGGCAACAGATATACAACAAATTTAATGAAAAAAGAGCAAATAAGCAACAAATAAAGGAAGATAAAAACGTATAAAGCAAAGAAAAACAGGTAGTTAACAATTAAAAGAAAGATAGTTACTTCCCAATACAAAAATTAGCAAAAATATTACCAAGTAACTCATCGTTAGATACTTGACCTGTAATAAGACCAAAATGATAAAGCGCCTCGCGGATATCTATAGACATTAAATCGCTCGACAAATTGGTGTCTAAACCGTATTGTACTTTTTTAATTTCCTCAAACGCTTTTAGTAAAGCATCGTAATGTCTGGTGTTGGTTACAATGGTTTCATTATTACGCAAAGCACCGGTATTTACAAAACTTAGCAACTGACTTTTTAGATCTTCTACGCCAATGTTTTGTTTGGCTGAAAGCAATATATATTTAGAATTCTCAATAGTGTCTAAAACCGACTTTAAATTCGAAATGGCATCGTCAGAAATCTTATCAATCTTATTTGGTACAATTAATAATGGTTTTAACGGATATTTATTTTTAATCTTTTCAATTTCAACTATAAAAGCTTCAGGATTATCTACAAACTGTACCGCATCAAATAAGTATAGAACTACTTGAGCTTGTTCTATCTTCTCGAAGGTTTTTTTAATACCTATACCTTCAACCACATCTTTAGTTTCACGAATTCCTGCTGTATCAATAAATCTAAAACCAATACCTTCAATAACTAATTCGTCCTCAATAGTATCTCTTGTGGTTCCTGCAATATCACTTACAATTGCGCGATCTTCATTTAAAAGTGCGTTTAAAAGTGTACTTTTCCCAACGTTAGGCTCACCAACAATAGCCACAGGAATTCCGTTTTTAATCACGTTCCCAACAGCAAAACTGTCAATTAATCGCTTTAAAACAAAGTCAATACGGACTATTAATTCTCTAAACTGACTTCTATCTGCAAATTCTACATCTTCTTCAGCAAAGTCTAATTCTAATTCAATTAAGGACGCAAAATTTAGAAGTTCTTCGCGCAGTTTTGCAATTTCCGAAGAAAATCCACCACGCATTTGTTGCATGGCAATTTGGTGCGAAGCTTCATTATCGCTCGAAATTAAGTCGGCTACAGCTTCTGCCTGACTTAAATCTAATTTCCCGTTTAAAAAGGCTCGCAAGGTAAATTCTCCAGCATCTGCCATTCGGCAACCTTTACGCAATAATAATTGTATAATTTCTTGCTGAATATATATAGAACCATGACATTGTATTTCTACAATATCTTCACCTGTATAAGATTTTGGATTCTTAAAAACCGATACTAAAACTTCGTCCACAATTCTTAAATCATCTACAATATGACCTAAATGAATGGTATGGGTTTTCTGATTTTTTAGTGATTTATTAGCCACAACCGACTTAAATACATCATCCGAAATAGAAACAGCTTTTTCTCCAGAAACTCTAATTATAGCTACTGCTCCTGCTCCACTTGGTGTTGCTAATGCAACTATGGTATCATTATTTATCATGGTACAAAAGTACAAATTACTTATCTTTGAAATAAAAAAGATGAAACACATTTTTATATTATTAGCTGCTACAATTTTATTAACATCTTGTATCGAAACAAAAAAGGAGGCTATCGCTTATGATGGCTATCAAATTACACTTAGTAATTTAAAGTCTTGGGCTAATAATAGAAAAGCAAGGATAGTTAAAGTAGAAAACCGAAAACGCATTGTTATTGATTCTATTATAGTAAATAATGGTGGAGGAACCTTTAGGGGAAAGACCAATTTAGCAGGTAAACATTATATAACTTTTGACAATAAAAGAGGAGTTATTGATTTTATTTTAAGCAATGAAACAATAAAAATCATAGTTAATAATGAAGATCCTAAAAACTCGAAAATTTTAAATAGTGCGCAAAATGATGCTGTAGAAACTTATAATAAAGAATCTGAGTTTTTACGAAATTTCATCTCAGATTTAAGTAATAAAAATCAAGTAGCTTTAAAAAACAACGACACGTTACTACAGAGAATGTACAAAAAAAGTTACGATAGTATTTCTAAAAAAGGTTTAGAATTTGATAAACTTTATATTTCTAGATATCCAAATAAAGTAAATTCGGCAAATATTTTAGAACGATTATTTTTATCTAAAACAATCACAAAAGAAGAAGTAAAACATTTATTAGATTTATTGAAAGCTGATGCTCTTAATTCTATTTCTGTTAAGAATATTAAATCTAAATTAAATAATTAAATCTTTCCTAATTTCTTCATTACAAATAGAATTACAATTGGTAAAGCCATTAGTAATACCATAGTTAAATCTGTTTCAAATAAAAATGGTGCAAAAAACAACGTGGTAACATAACCACCAATTGCACCTCCAAAATGGGCATCGTGTCCAATATTGTCGTTTTGGGCTTTCATCCCATAAATTGAATATAATAAATAACCAATTCCAAATACAAAACCTGGTATAAAAAAATTAATTTTCATCCATGGGTCAAACAAAATACCAGAATAAATAATTCCCATTACAGCACCACTTGCTCCAACTGCAGAATAATTATAATTATTTTTTTGGAAAGTGTAAGACAATAAACTTCCTGTAGCCAAACTTAAAATATAAATTAATAGAAATTTAACCTCTCCAATTCTATAAATTACCACATTTGCAAACACAAACAACGTAAACATATTAAATATAAGGTGCTGCATATTAACATGTAAAAACCCAGAACTAAACATTCTAAATTTTTCGCCATTATTTATAGCTCCAATATGAAACTTGTATTTTTCAAAAAAAGAATAATCGTTAAATCCTTTTAATGAAATAATTACATTTGCTAAAATTATAATAATAGTAATTGTACTTATATTACCCATTTTTGACTTTTTAATTTCAAATATACTATATATTTGTAGGACTAAAATCACTTTTTAACATGCAATTAGTAGTTTACCTTATAGCTTATCCTTTTCTGTGGCTTATTTCAATTTTGCCATTTAGATTACTATATGCGTTTTCGGATTTTGTATATGTATTGGTTTACCATATTATTGGTTATAGAAAAAAGGTAGTTCTCGAAAACTTAACGCTTGTTTTTCCAGATAAAACCGAAAAAGAGAAAAAAATAATCATGAAAAAATTCTATCATCACCTCTGTGACATGATGTTAGAATCCATTAAATCCATGACTATTTCAGAAGAAAAAATGAAGAAACACTTCACTTTTTCTAACATAGATTTAATTAATGATTTAGAGGCTAAAGACCGAAGTGTAATCCTAATGTGTAGCCATTACGGAAGTTGGGAATGGATTTTTATAATGCAAGCCTATTGTACACACCAAGGTTATGCGGTTTACAAAAAAATTGCTAACCCACATTTTGATAAATTATTTAAACGTATTAGAGCCAAATACAACAGTTATTTAATAACTACAAAAGAAACAATACCTACATTAATTAGAGCAAAACGAGATGGTGTTAAAACTATAAATGGTTTTGTTAGCGACCAATCTCCAAAAATGGATAGAGCTTTTTACTGGCAAAATTTTATGGGTATAAAAGTTCCTGTACATACTGGCGCAGAAGTTTTGGCTAAAAAATTAGATATGGCTGTGGTATTCTTTAATGTAAAACGTCTGAAAAGAGGTTATTACGAATGTACTTTTAAAACCCTAGCCGAACATCCAAAAGAGTTTGAAAACTTCCAAATTACGGACGAGTTTCTAAAACTTGCCGAAGCCGATATTTACAATGCGCCACAATATTACTTATGGACGCACAAACGTTGGAAACACAGAGATAAAGTTCCTGCAGAATTTAAATAGTACTTAAATATTTGATATTTGGGCAAATGGCAAGCCACCACGCTATCCGTTATAGTTTTGTAAAATCATAGATTTAAATTTTACAAAAGCTGCCACTTCTATCGTTTTTGCGGTTATGTATTGACAAAAAATAGTCTCAAAAAAAAACATTGGTTTTAATTAAACTACACTCGGAAAAAGCTCAAAATAAATAAAAAAAATAGTACAAATTTTTCAAATCAACTTAACATTTACATTAATCTTTCACCCTTTAATCTAACCCAAAAATATCTTTTGTTTTATAAATTAATAAAATTATATTTACGGGATAACAGTGACAATAAACTTACTATATCCTGTCTTATTTTCGGGATATCAGGGACAGAAGTCACGATATAACACGTTGTAAAACATTTACCAAACCAATGTCCACAGATAAAACAAAAGACTTTTCTCATATTAAATTCGGATTTCGAGGAGAAGGAATTTTATATAATCTGAATGGAAAGGAATATGAATTATATTCCACGTGGATAGATGGAATTAGAATTCATTTTGACGATTTAACAAAAACAGATTTAAACGAAAATCAGAAAACTAAAATGTTTGCGGAAATTGTTCAGTTCGTGAACCAAAAGAATAATGAAAAACCAATAATCTCTTATAATACTGACGAAGAAGATTGCGAATTATGGAAAACACTAACAGCTGAGTTCAGTTCGCAAATTAAGGATGTTGAAATAACGAATAATGAAAAGGCAAATGCAGATTGGTATAAAAGTATGAAAGCCGATTTAGAAACTGGATTGACAGAAATCAATATCAGAGGTCTGAAAATAAAAACGGTTAAAGATTTAGACAAACATTGGAATAAAATAAAATTTACCAAAAATGGCGAATTAAACGAAAGAGTTACTTTTTGGGACAAACTAAAAGCAAAACTGAATTAAAAAACGTTTTACAACACTATATATAGCAAATTGGGCGATTAGTGCTTAATCCAAAAGTTGTTGTCTATTTACGAAGTCGCCAAATCTTTTGATTTGGTATTTAAAGAGAAAAATTAAAACAAAATAAAAAGATTTGGCTTGTGGCTAAACCGAAAGTAATCGCTTATTTTTAGCCCTACTTGCCATATATTTAACGTTAGCAACAATTACGAAAAAATGACAAAAATAGAAACCTATATAGTTGATTCTTTTACAGACAAACCTTTTAAAGGAAACCCTGCTGGAGTTTGTCTTTTAAACCAAAAAATGACAGATGAGCAAATGCTATCTATCGCAAAAGAATTAGGACTTTCTGAAACTGCATTTATAACCCTAATTGATAAACCTAACAAATATTCAATAAGATACTTTTCTCCAGTAATGGAAATTCCACTTTGTGGACACGCAACACTTGCATCTTCGAAAGTTCTTTTTGAAACTAATCCCGAAATGAATCATATTCACTTTAAGAATATTCAGGATTTAGATTTAATGATTAAAAAACATCAAGAAAAAATTGAAATGGAATTCCCTGTTTATGACACAATTCCACAAAATACTCCTGAAGAATTATTAAAAGCACTTGGAATAGAAAAAATATCGAATAGCGTATTTAATAAAGAAACAAGCATTTTACTGATTGAGATAGAAAGTTGTCAACTTTTAAATAATATCACTCCTAATTTCGAGAAATTAAAAGCTTCTCATAATTCTATAAATGGAGTATTAGTTACTGCAATATCTGATAAAAATGACTTTGACTTTGAATCACGATATTTTTGGCCTTGGAGTGGAACGAATGAAGACCCTGTAACTGGAGGAACTCACACTTTTTTAGCAAAATATTGGGCTGAAAGACTTAATAAAAAGAAAATGAATTCTTTTCAATGTTCTGAAAGAACTGGTTTTATGGAAGTTGAATTAATTAGTGACAGTAAATTGACAATAAAAAGTGAAGCTCAAATAATTTTAAAGGGTGAAATGAGAATATAAAAACTGGAGCCAACATCTGGATATAACTAATAAAAACGCATCAAATTTTATATAAAATTTGATGCGTTTTTTTCTATGTATTTCAATTTATAGAACTAACGTCTAACCACTATAGACTAAAATTAGATTCCAGCAATCACTTTAATTTCACCAATAATCTTATCGGCTAAAGCATCAGCTTCTTCTTGAGATTTTGCTTCGGTATAAATTCTAATTATTGGTTCAGTATTACTTTTACGTAAATGTGCCCAACTTTCAGAAAAATCAATTTTAACACCATCAATAGTGGTTAAATCTTCATTTTTATAACGCGCTTCCATTTGTTCTAAAATAGCATCAACATCTAAAGTTGGTGTTAATTCTATTTTCTTTTTACTCATAAAGTAACTTGTATACGTTTTACGTAATTCGCTTACAGACATTTTCTTTTGAGCTAATAGGCTTAAAAATAAAGCTACACCAACTAAAGCGTCACGTCCGTAATGAGAATCTGGATAAATAATTCCACCATTTCCTTCGCCACCAATAACAGCGTTGTTTTTCTTCATTAAACTCACTACATTCACTTCTCCAACTGCACTAGCTTGGTAAGTTCCGCCATGTTTTTCGGTTACATCGCGTAAAGCTCTTGTAGAACTCATGTTACTAACTGTATTTCCTGGATTTTTCCCTAAAACATAATCGGCACAAGCCACTAATGTATATTCTTCACCAAACATATTGCCGTTTTCATCCATAAACGCTAATCTGTCTACATCTGGATCTACCACAATACCAAAATCGGCATTATGTTTTTTAACTTCTTCAGATAAATCGCCTAAATGTTCTTTTAAAGGTTCTGGATTATGTGGAAAATGTCCAGTTGGATCACAATATAGTTTTACTGGCTCTACACCTAAAGCTTCTAATAATAAAGGAATTGCAATTCCTCCTGTACTATTTACACCATCTACAACCACTTTAAAGTTACAAGCTTCAATAGCTTTTTTATTAACTAATGGCAGATCTAAAACTTCGTCTATATGGATATCTATATAAGCATCGTTTATAGTAATTTTACCTAAGTCGTCTACTTCAGCAAATGTCATAGCATCGCCTTCAGCAATATCAAGAATTTTAGCACCTTCAACAGCATTTAAAAATTCACCTTTATTATCTAATAATTTAAGCGCATTCCATTGTTTTGGATTATGGCTTGCAGTTAAAATTATTCCACCATCGGCATGTTCCATTGGCACAGCTAATTCTACAGTTGGTGTTGTAGACAACCCTAAATCTATAACGTGAATTCCTAATCCTACTAAAGTATTCATCACTAAATTCTGAATCATGTCTCCAGATAAACGTGCGTCTCTACCAACAACCACTCTGTAAGTTTCCTTAGTATATTGTTGTTTTAACCAAGTACCATAAGCGCTAGCAAATTTAACAGCATCAATTGGTGTAAGATTCTCGCCTACTTGTCCTCCAATAGTTCCTCGTATTCCTGAAATAGATTTTATTAATGTCATGTTCTTTTATTTATCGAATGGTTTTGCACAAATATAATATTTCAAAATCGGAAATTATCATTCCTAATTTGTAAATTCGGGTTATGAATTATTTAGCCCACATTTACTTATCTGAAAATGACAAAAAAGTAGCCATAGGAAACTTTATTTCGGATAGTATTCGTGGTAAAAATTATAAAAATTACCCCAAAGATATTCAAGTCGGCATTTTATTACATCGTGAAATCGACACCTTTACAGATGCTCATAAAACCGTAAGGCAAAGCACTAAAAGGCTTCACGAAAATTACGGACATTATGCTGGTGTAATTGTAGATGTATTTTATGATCATTTTTTAGCTAAAAATTGGAGCAACTACTCCTCTATTCCACTAAATGATTTTATTTCAGATTTTTACGATAATTTAAAATCACATAAAAAAATACTTCCAAAGCGTATTCAAGAATTCATGCCTTATATGATTGAAGATAATTGGCTAGAAAGCTATCAACGTTTAGAAGGTATTCAATGGGTTTTAGATGGTATTAACAGACGAACAAATTACCGTTCTAAAATGAATTTAGCCTTAAAAGAACTTCAAGAGTTTTATTCGGAATTTGAAACTGAGTTTACTAGCTTTTTTGAGGACTTGATACAATTCAGTAAAACAAAACATAACGAAATACATACAAAGATTATGCAAACAGAATTTGATTGCGTGGTTTTAACAGACCAACGCTATTTAAACAAAGGAAAAGACCAATACACACAGAATGTTTATACCGAAGATGATTTAGTACTAAAAGCTTTAAAAAATGAAGGTCTAAATGCCACTAGACTAGCTTGGGATGATACTAATTTTGATTGGTCTAACACTAAAACTATATTATTTAGAACCACTTGGGATTATTTTGACCGATTTGATGAGTTTTCAATTTGGTTAGAAAATGTTTCTAAACAAACCCTATTATTAAATTCTGAAACTATTATCCGTTGGAATATAGACAAGCATTATTTAAACGATTTAAAAGCTAAAAATATTCATATCGCTGAAACTTTTTTTATTGAAAAAAACACCACAAAAACATTAAAAGAAATACACAAGAGTCTTAACTGGAAAGAAACTGTTTTAAAACCTTGTATCTCTGGTGCTGCAAGACACACCTACAAATTAAACGAAGAAAATATAGAAAAACACGAAACTATATTTAAAAAACTAATTAATAAAGAAGCACTAATGCTTCAACCTTTTCAGCATAACATAGTTAATAAAGGAGAAATAAGCCTAATGGTTTTTAATGGAACTTTTACTCATGCTGTTCTTAAAAAAGCTAAAGCTGGCGATTTTAGAGTTCAAGACGATTTTGGCGGAAGCGTTCACGATTACAAACCTACTAAAGATGAAATTACTTTTGCCGAAAATGCAGTTAAAGCTTGCATAGAGTTACCTATTTACGCAAGAGTAGATGTTTTTGAAGATAATAACGGTAAAATTGCCTTATCCGAACTTGAGCTTATTGAACCAGAATTATGGTTTAGAAAACATCCTGAAGCCGCTACTATTTTAGCAAAAGCAATTTCTAAGCTCTTGTAATACTTTATAAGTTTGAAAATAAAATAACCAATTAACTATTAATAGAAATGAATTATAAATGAAAAAACCAATTACCATAAAACGTATTCTTAAAATTATTGTTGGTATAATTATATTTTTCACTTTGCCTACTGCTCTACTCTTTGGATATATCTATTTTAAATACAACGAACCTCTACCAATTTCAAAACCAAATCCAGAAGCAGATGCATTAGCAAAAGACATGCTTGAAGCGTTAAATTACAAAGCTTACAAAAACACAGATTATATAGAGTTTACTTTTGCCAATAGACATCATTACAAATGGAATAAATTAGAAAACAAATGCCAAGTCTACTGGAAAAGATTTCAAGTTAATTTAGATTTATCTAACACAAAAAAATCTACTGTTTTGGTTGGTAAACAAACGTATAATGGTATAGAAAAAGACCAATATGTAAAAAAAGCATTAGACTATTTTAACAACGATACTTTTTGGTTAGTGGCACCTTATAAGGTATTCGATAATGGAACAACAAGAGCTATAGCAAAAAACGATGCAGGAGAAAAAGGCTTATTAGTTTCTTACAGTTCTGGTGGATCAACACCAGGAGATTCGTATTTATGGCATTTAGATGAAAATAAAAAACCTAAAAGCTTCCAAATGTGGACAAGCATTTTACCCATACAAGGTTTTCCGTCTTCCTGGAACCAATGGACTACTACTGAAACTGGCGCTATATTACCAACATTTCATGACTTAAGCTTTTTAGGGTTGGAAATTACCGGGATAAAGGCTGAAATTGATTCATCTAAGATATTTTATCCCAGTAAAAAATCGATTAAAGAATTTAAATTCAAATCGTCAGTTTTAAAGCTTGATGAACTGAACAACTTTAAAGAATTAATTAAATCTATTGATAGTTTAAGACTGCAAAATATTTATCCCGTTCTAACTTTTGAATACAAAGGGAAAAGCTATAAAGTTAGAAACTTTCAATCGGCATCAAATGTGATAGAATGCTATAAATGCAAAGATATTATACAAGTTTACAATTCTGACGTCAATCAATGTGACAAAAACATCATATCTATTGAAGACAGCTTCAAAACCTTAGAAAAATTCTATCTAGAAAAGGATAATAAAAAAAGGATCCTTCTAAAAGTTGACACTGATAACTCCATCCAAAAAACTAAAGAAATTTTAGTAAAATTATTAGAGATTGATTTTAAATTGAGAAAAAAACATAATTCAAAACACTGTTTTGAGATACAATTTAACCCATATTAAAATGAATAAAATCTTCGATATTACTTACAAACTCTTAATCTGGTTTTCAGAACTAACTGGTTTTAGTTACAGAGAAATAAATATAATTGTTTGGTTTATACTTATACCTTTTAGTTGGGCTTTATTTTCAGACAAAATCTAAAAGAATAATTATGATTAATATACAATTAGCCAAAGAAGCAGACACAACCATTTTAGCACTTCTAGGAAGAATAACTTGGGCTGAATCTCATGGAGATTATATAGATGATAAAAACAATCTATTTAAATACTTAAACACCAATTTTTCGGTTTCGAAAACGAAAGAAGACCTAAACAACCCTAAGAACCTATTCTACATTATTTATGTTGATAATTTACCTGTTGGATACGCAAAATTAGTAATAAATGTTATAAACGAAAGTGTTGCTTCTAATAACAATTGTAGACTTGAAAGAATCTTCATCCTTAATGAATTTATATCTTTAAAAATTGGACAACAACTATTAAACTTTGTTGAAGAAAAAGCTAAAGAATTACAATTAGATACAATGTGGTTATCCGTTTATATAAAAAATAAAAGAGCCATTAGATTCTATGAAAAAAATGAATTTAAGAATGTAGGTGAAATAAATTTTATAGTGAGCGGAAAAGATTATCAAAATATAGTTTTTTCAAAAAAGATCTAATATCGATTACTAATTTTAGTGTATTTAACGAAAATATTTGGGGATTTCATATTCAGTTGAATTTCCTCAATTAGTTACAAAAAAACGATAAACAAACCTTTACCAAATCTACTCATTAGCATTTAAAAACTGCGCATTATATAAATTTCTATAATAACCATCTGGATTTGCTAATAAATCTGTGTGTGAACCTTGCTCTATAATTTTACCAGAATCCATTACAATAATTTTATCTGCTTTTTTAATGGTTGCCAATCTGTGGGCAATAATTATAGAGGTTCTGTCTTTAGTAATTTTATCTGTAGCGTTTTGTATTAATTGTTCCGAGTATGAATCTACAGAAGATGTGGCTTCATCTAAAACTAAAATACTTGGATTAGTCACATAAGCTCTTAAAAACGAAATTAATTGTCTTTGTCCAGAAGATAACATTGCGCCACGTTCTTTTACATTATAATGGTAACCGTTTGGTAATTGCATAATAAAATCGTGCACACCAATACTTTTTGCGGCAGCAATAACATCAGCTTCAGTAATTTCTGGATTATTTAAAGTAATGTTATTTAAAATAGTGTCTGCAAACAAAAACACATCTTGTAAAACCACTGCAATTTGTTGTCTTAAAGACTCTAATTTCATGTTAGTAATTGGTGTTTCGTCTATAGTAATGACACCACTATCAATTTCGTAAAAACGATTCAATAAATTAATAATAGTACTTTTCCCAGCTCCAGTAGCACCAACAATAGCAATAGTTTCGCCTTGTTTAACTTCAAAAGAAATGCCTTTTAAAACCGTTTCCTCTTCAACATAACTAAACACCACATCTTTAAAAGAAATATTACCTTTAAATTGAGACGTTTCTATAGTTCCAGAATTATCTATATTAGAAGTGGTATCCAAAATTTTAAAGACACGTGTTGCTGCAACCATTCCCATTTGTAGCGTATTAAACTTATCGGCTATTTGTCGTAATGGTCTAAATAATTTAGGAATTAATAATACAAATGCAAATAAAACTCCTGTAGAAGATTCCCCTTCTAAAATAATACGTAATCCACCATACCAAACCACTAAACCAATGGTTATAGACGATAAAAATTCGCCTATAGGAAAAAATATAGAGTTATACCAAATGGTTTTAATCCATGCTTTTTTGTGGCGTTCGTTAATTTCTTTAAAGTTTTTATATTCTGTGTCTTCACGCGTAAATAACTGAAGGATTTTCATTCCTGTAACGCGTTCTTGTACAAAAGAGTTTAGGTTAGACACTTCTGTTCTTACTTGCTCGAAGGCTTTTTTCATGTATTTCTGAAACACTTTAGTCGCATACAATACAATTGGAAGTGTTACAAAAACAATTACACTTAATTTCCAGTCTTCAATAACCATAAAAACCGAAACAATAAGCATAACCATAATATCTTTAGAAATAGCAAAAAGCGATTCGCCAAAAACATCGCCAATACGTTCCATATCGGTTACAGCTCTTGTTACTAAAAGTCCTACGGAAGAATTATCGAAATACTTCATCTTAAAATGAAGCAAATGATTAAATAATTTATCTCTAATATCTTTAATCATGTGTTGTCCTAACCACGACGAATAGTAGGAAAACACAAATTGTAAAAACGATTCCACAATAGTTAAAGCCAACATTAAAACTATAAGTTCTAAAAACCCTTCTTCTATTTTAGGCGTAATTTTTTCGTTAATTACTGTTTTTAATAAATACGGTACAGAAATACTTAAAACACCTAAAATGCCAACTACTAAAAGTAAACCAAAAAACACCAATCTATACGGTTTTGTGTAAGCAAACAAACGCTTAAACAAACCAACATCAAATAAGTTATCTTTAGTATTACTCATAATTATTAATGGTTTCTGGATAAACAACTTTAGTTAAATACAAACCATGCGCAGGTACAGAATAGCCAGCTTCTGCCCTATTTTTAGACTCTAAAATAGTTAGTATATCTTCAGGTTTAAGTTTACCAATTCCTACGTTAATTAACGTACCAACTATAGCTCTAACCATATTTCTTAAAAATCGGTCTGCGGTAATATGAAAATGAATTTCGTTCTCGAAAATCTCCCATTCTGCAACGCGTAAATCGCAGTTATAGGTAAACACATCTGTATTTGATTTAGAAAAACACTGAAAATCTTTAAATCCTATTAAATGTTTTGCGGCTAAATTCATGGCTGCTACATCTAATTCAGGCTTAAAATAATAAGCAAAATCGGTATTAAAAGCGTCTTTTTTAGTCGAAATCCTATAAACATAAGACCTTGCTGTAGCATGAAACCTTGCGTGAGCTTCTTCATGAACTCTAAAAACATTATGAATAGCCACATCTTTTGCAGTTAATGCATTTAGTTTATAAACTAACTCGCTACAATTAATCTCGGTTTCACAATCAAAATGAGCAAAAATCTGTTTGGCATGCACGCCAGCATCTGTTCTACCTGCACCAACTATAGACATCTCTTTTTTAAGAACTACGCTTAACGCTTTCTCTACAACTTCTTGTACAGAGATTGCGTTGGGCTGAATTTGCCAACCATGATATGCTTTTCCGTTATATGAAAGTTCTATAAAATATCGCAAAGATTTATGCTACTTTTGTGTTTTAAAATACAAATATAATTAGAAATACCTGTTTCTAAATCACAATACTTTCTTAATGCGAAAAATTCTTTTACTATCCGATACTCATAGCTATATAGACGATGCTATTTTAAACCATGTGAAAAAGGTAGACGAAGTTTGGCATGCTGGAGATATTGGTAATCTTGATGTTACAGATGCTATTAAGAAACTGAAACCGTTACGTGCAGTTTATGGTAATATAGACGATCATGTGGCTCGTGTAGAATTTCCTGAATTTAATAGATTTACTTGCGAACAAGTAGATGTTTTAATAACGCATATTGGCGGTTATCCTCCAAAATATAATAACAGAACGCGCGACATTGTTAGAGCTGAACGACCAAAATTATTTATCTGCGGACATTCGCATATTTTAAAAGTAATGCCAGATAAAGCTTTAAACGTATTACATATGAATCCTGGCGCTGTTGGAAAACACGGATTCCACAAAGTTAGAACCATGCTAAAATTTACTATTGATGGCGCAAACATTAAAGACTTACAGGTAATTGAGTTTGAGAATAGGTATTAAGGTTGGAAGTTTGGTGCTGGAAGTGAGATTTTGAACTTTTTTTATTAGTTATATCCCGGTGTTGCCAACAGTTTTTATTATTCCTTTTCTAAATGAGTTATTAAATTCATTAAAATCTTTTCGTTTGCTGGAATGAAATAGTTCATTAGTGAAAGGTATTTCGGATTATTTTTATATCCAATTCCATATGATTTAACACTCGTATATCCATCTTCCATTTCTTCAAAATAGATAACATTATAAAAGTCTTTCGCCTCTTTTTTCATAAATTCAGGGAAGTTATCAGTAATTTCAGCTTGCAGTGTAATCAATCTTTTAGGGACGTAATTTATAATGTGAGTAATAATTGTGGTGCTGTCTCCTATCTTACCTTCTTTATTGTAGTTAGATTTAATAAATCCGCCAACTTTTAAATCCACTTCGGCTAATGGTGCTGCCCAACTTTCATAACCTTTTTTAGTTGTGTATGCGCTCCAAACTGAATCAATTGGTGACTTGACTATGAATTCTTGAATTAGAACTAATTCAGGCGTTTTGGTTGAGTCAATTTTTGATGTTACTCTTTTAAGTTCGATTCCAGAATTGTCTTGTCCGAAAGTGAATATACTTACAAGCATGAACAAGAATATTAGCAGTAAGTTTTTCATAATATCTATTTTATAATGCTTATAGCGGTTCCTCTAATTGTTGGCAACGGTTTTGTATAAGAACAGTAGGGCGGAAAAAACGCACGAACTATTCGGTTAAACACAAGCCGAATTTTTAAATTTTTCTTATTATCTTTTTTTCTCAATAAGCCAAATTTAAAAATTTGGCGACTTCGCAAAAGCTTCTAAACCATTGGGTTAAGCGACTAATTGCCCTATTATTTTTATACGTTGTTGTGCAACGTTGTTTCCGCTCTATTTTTCCGTTTTCGCTATGATTTTTTTACTATCAATTCTATTTCGTCGCAACCAATTCGCATTGTTTTATCGTTCTGAAAGATGTAAATAATATCATCATTAATTTCTGGTTTAATTCGTTGCATAAATCCGTCGTTTATGTTTCGCATTGATTGTGGAAAATAGCCGATAACGCTTAAAGTATTTTCGTCTTCGGGATATTCATCATTATTCCCATTTTCATAAAATTCGTACGAGACATTTTTATGTATAAATGTCAATTTGTCAAATTCATTTTCGCGAACCCAATCCTCATTTAATTTTAGAAATTCTATCAATATGTTATTTCCGACAGTTTCTTTTGATTTTAGTTCAAAGTTATTGTGCAAGTCGATATGAATTCCGTCATATTTTACACCAATATTATCGTCTATCTCAAAATTTGTTTTCATTCGTTATTCAGTTGGGATTGTTACAAAACCTGTCCAAATCAAGACAATATAAATCAGACAAACAAATGCAAATGCTTTGAAAAAATATCTATAAAATTTGAAAATTGCAGGTGCTTTCTCAACCAATTTTGGGTTTCGCTTTTCCAATCCGCTTTTCAATTTGTTAGTTATTATCGGACCCAAAATCCAAAAAAAGAAAAATCCGCCAACAAAAAATAATGATAATCCGATTTTAAATTTCAATTCTCGATGGTTTTTTTCAATGTTGCACAACGTGTTTGTGTAAGGAAAGTTGCGCAGTTTAAGCAATAAATTTAGTAAATAAAATACGAACCAAGAAAATCCGCGAGGATTTTCGTAAGTAGGCTTTTACCAGCAATTTTTTTTACACGTTGTTAGCCACTGTTATTTTTCTTTATAATCTTCAAATGAAGCAATGTCAATAATTTTCAGAAAACTATCAGCGTTTTTAAGTTTCGTTTCGTATTCGTTCAAAGTCATTATTTTGTTATGATAGATATGGAACATCTTGGTTTTTTTTTCAAGAATTTCATTTTTCAGTTCCTCAATTTCATATACTTTTCCAGTATGATATAATTCAAGCTCTAAATTATAAGTTGGTTTAATTATAAATGACAAAATATTTTTGATTTCATCTTTTTTGACGATTCTAACTTTTAATAATTTTCCTTCAGAATCTACAAATTTCCATTTAGGCAATTTTTTCACATACTTTTCTTTAAAAGTATATTTTTTTTCAAATGTCAAATCCGAAAAAAATACTCTTTCACTTTCAAAGAGAAATTCTGTCGTATCCATTATCGGAAATTTGATTTCATTATTCATTCAGCGTAATGATTGGGTTAATTGTGGCTAACGGTTTGAATATGGTGCGTTTGGCATTTCAACGCTCCAGATTTTCAGTTTACTACTATATTTATTTATTGTTATCATCTTCATTTTAGCACTATCTGCCAAATGCACTATATTTTTTGTTACCCCCAGTTTTTCTTTAAACCTTTCTTTTTCAGCATAAATCCACCAATAATCAAAACAAATAGTCCGAATAGTAGCATAACAATTCCGGCAAAATATTCCTTTTCTTTATAGTCTTTGTGTGCTAAAATAATGTTCTGTCCTTCGTCCAGCCTAAAAATATTGTTTATTATTTCAGTCTCTTTTAGTTTTTTGAAGTATACAGTAATTATGGTTCCTTTTCTTAGTTTTTCATTCAATTCTGAATAATCTTGACTTGCATTGTAAGTGTAAAGTCTTTCGTTTGAATTATTTAATTCTATTTTAAGAAATTTCAGTTTTAGATTCGCTGATGGCACTGCTCCTGCTCTTTTTGATGTCCTAACAATCTCGGTCTTTTCTATTATGCCTTCCAGTTTATCCACATTGTTTATATCTCTTGAGTAATTGTCTTTTAATGTCACAAATCCCACCCAAATCATTAAAACTGAAATCAGTGTCATTAAAACTATGATGAATGAATTTTTGATTATTTGTTTATTCATATTCTATTTATGATGTCATTTTTTCAAATTGGGGGTAACGGTCTCGTATAACCGTCAGTTACGGGTTTAAAGTTACTAACTTTCGGTTAAGCACTGACGTTAGCAATTCCGAGTGGATTCGGACGTAGTCGAATCCGCCGTAATTGCGGTTATACATTGTTGTACGCAGTTTTTTATTCATTTTTTACTAAATCCTTTGCGTTTTTAATTCCGCAACCAATTACAAAAATTCGAGTTCTCCAGTCATTCATTCCGCCATAAGGAATTTTGTCAGTCCAATATTCAATTCCACGTTTTTTGAGTTCAGACAGTATTTGTTCGACTTCTTGGTTAGATTTATACATTCCAATATAATTCCGATTTGCGTGTTCGTCCGATTTTATTTTTTTAAGAGCATATACAACAGCTTCTTTTTCGGTCGCAAAGTATTCCAAAGTCTTTTTATCACCACGTTCTATATAGAACCATTGAAAAAGTCCTCCATTATTTTCTAATCCAAAACCCTCATAAATAGCATTTCCATTAATGCTATAACTATTCATTGGATAGCAATTTTCCTTTAGCCATTTTTCTAATTCAACAACGGTTTTTATTTCGGTTTCGGTCATTTCTTAAATTGCGTACAACTTGTTATATAGTAACTTTTATCATTGATATCCCGTAAATAAGTCAGGTTATAGTAAGATTATTGTCACTGTTATCCCGTAAATATAATTAATTTATTCTATTTACCTATTTGGTAATTATTAGGTATAAAAAAATCCCAAACCTGTCAGTTTGGGATTTTTAACGCACTAATACTACTAAGATGTTAGGTTTAACGTAGTCTATCTACAGATTTTACAAGATCTTCATCCTTTTTGATGGCTTTATTGGCTAACACCAAGAAAACGATAGAAACAATAGGAAGAAACATCCCAATACCTTTCTCAGAAACTGTCGTTTCTCCAGATAAATTTAGAGATTGATACACGAAAAATCCTAGTAAAATTAAGTTTAATACTATATTTAAACGTCCCAAAACAAATTGAAACTGTCTATTTTTAAAACTAAAAATACTAATTAGAGCTAATACAGCACTTAATAAAAAAGCGCCAAAAGCAATATATTCGTCTTTTGCATAAACAACCACATCTTCATAAGTCCACAAATTACAAACAAATATTAGTCCGCTAGAAATAGCGACTACAACTAATAAATATAAAGTTTGAATACGTTGTAACATTAAAATTATGCTTTGTTAATACAGTCACAAAAATAGAATTTCTTTTTAATTATTTAAGTAAAATATAAAAATAATGTTGTATAATTGCAGTAACAACGTGCAACAAACTAGTTTACACGTGGTTAAAAATCTTCAGAAGTATCTTTTTTGATTTTCTTCAAAAACAACTCAACACAATATTCTATTAAGTAATTCAACATAAATGTTTGAAATCTCACAATTAAAAGAAATGAAACTTCCTGAATTACAGGAAATTGCAAAAAAATTAAATGTACCTAAGTACAGAACACAAAAGAAATTAGATTTAGTTTATCAAATTTTAGATTACCAAGCTACTAATCCTAAAGCCGTTTTAGAAGTTAAGCAAGACATTCCAAAAAATGCACCAGCTAAAAAGCCAGTTGCTAAAGCTAAACCTGTACCAAAAGTAAAACCTGAAGCAGCTACTGAAAAACCTAAACGTGCTAGAGTTCAAAAAAATGCATCTGCCAAAACAGAAGCACCTATTGACACAAAAAAAGAGGATGCGCAAACTCCAGCAGCAGAAAACACAGTACCAACTGAAACTGCTCAAAAAAGAGCAACACCTAACAAACCTAATCCTAGACCTAGAAAAGAATCTAAGCCAGAACAAGCTAAAGAGTCTAACACAGATAAAAAGGAACCGGTAAAAAAGGAACAGCACAAGCCTAATCCTAGACAAAAAAAGGAACCAAACCACAACAAAAACAACAACCGTAATAATGGTAACCAAAATAACGGTAACCAAAACGGAAATAAAGATAGTAGAAACCGTTACCGCGAACCAGATTTTGAATTTGATGCCATTATAGAAAGTGAAGGTGTTTTAGATATTATGCAAGATGGTTACGGATTTTTAAGAAGTTCGGATTACAACTACTTATCTTCTCCAGATGATATTTATGTGTCACAATCTCAAATTCGTTTATTCGGATTAAAAGTTGGAGATACTGTTCTTGGAAATGTTCGTCCGCCAAAAGAAGGCGAAAAATATTTCCCATTAATAAAAGTGAGTAAAATTAACGGTCAAAACCCAAATGTGGTTAGAGATCGTGTAGCTTTCGAGCATTTAACACCACTTTTCCCTCAAGAAAAATTCAATATTGCTGAAAAGCAAGCGACTATATCTACACGTATCATGGACTTGTTTGCTCCTATTGGAAAAGGACAACGTGGTATGATTGTTTCACAACCAAAAACGGGTAAAACCATGTTACTTAAAGATGTTGCCAATGCAATTGCGGCAAATCATCCAGAAGTGTATCAAATGATTTTATTAATTGATGAACGTCCTGAAGAAGTAACAGACATGCAACGTAATGTTCGTGGAGAAGTTATTGCTTCTACCTTTGATAAAGAAGCACACGAACACGTAAAAATTGCTAACATTGTTTTAGAAAAAGCAAAACGATTAGTAGAGTGTGGTCACGATGTGGTTATTCTTTTAGATTCAATTACACGTTTAGCACGAGCTTACAACTCGGTTCAACCTGCATCTGGAAAAATACTTTCTGGTGGAGTTGATGCTAATGCATTACACAAACCAAAACGTTTCTTTGGTGCGGCACGTAACATAGAAAATGGTGGTTCTTTAACTATTATTGCTACTGCTTTAACAGAAACTGGTTCTAAAATGGACGAAGTAATTTTTGAAGAATTCAAAGGAACAGGAAATATGGAGTTACAGTTAGATCGTAAGATTTCTAACCGTAGAATTTTCCCTGCTATTGACCTTACATCGTCAAGTACACGTAGAGATGACATTTTATTAGATTCTGTAACTATGCAACGTATGTGGGTTATGAGAAAGTATTTAGCCGATATGAATCCTGTGGAAGCTATGGAGTTTATTAACGAGCGTTTCAAGCAAACTAAAAATAACGAAGAGTTTTTAATTTCTATGAACGGGTAATTTCGTCTAGAATTTATAATAAAAAAAACGCCTTAAGCATTAGTTTAAGGCGTTTTTTTTGTTTGAAGTATTCTAGAACAATTTATTATTTAGTTTTGTTTTAAATGAAATGAAGTTAAACCAAATTATTTATTAGATTAAAATGATAACCTATCAAATTGAAAATAATTTATCGCCCGATGAATTTATAGCAGTTTTAAACGCTTCAACTTTAGGCGAACGCAGACCTGTAAACGATTTACATCGCATTAAAAAAATGTTAGTACATGGCAACTTAATAATTACAGCCAGAGATAACAAAAAGCTAATTGGCGTTTCAAGATCTTTAACCGATTATATGTTTTGTACTTATTTATCGGATTTAGCTGTTGATGTAGCTTACCAAAAACAAGGTGTTGGCAAAGAATTAATTAGAAAAACAAAACTAGAAACTCCAGAAGCCAAGCTTATTTTATTATCTGCTCCAGATGCAGTTAATTATTACCCAAAAATTGGCATGACACAATTTGACCAATGTTTTCTTTTAGACGACATCAATAAACTAACATAGCAAGGATAAAAAACTGCTAAATTTTTGCTTGATACGTATATAAATCAAAATAACGACCTTGTTTTTCTATAAGTTCGTCATGATTTCCACGTTCAGCAATTTTTCCGTTTTCTATCACTAGAATTTGATCGGCTTTTCTAATGGTGCTTAATCTGTGAGCAATAACAATAGTTGTTCTGTTTTTGGTTAATTCGGCTAAACTTTTCTGAATTAAACCTTCACTTTCTGTATCTAAGTTAGAAGTTGCTTCATCTAAAATAATTAATTTAGGATCGGCTAAAATAGCACGAGCAATTGCAATACGTTGTCTTTGTCCACCAGATAACTTCACGCCTCTTTCACCAATTAAGGTTTCTAAACCATCATCAAACCTATCTGTAAATTCATTAACATAAGCTGCTTTGACAGCATTTTGTAATTCGGCTTCTGTAGCGTTTGGTCTTGGAAACATGATATTTTCTTTAATGCTGCCTTCAAATAAAAACTCATCTTGTAAAACCACGCCTAAATGCTTTCTAAAACTATTAAGTTTAACCGTAGAAACATCAACACCATCAATGGTGATCTTTCCACTTTTAGAATTTAAAAATGTAGCCGATAATCCTGCAATAGTAGATTTACCAGAACCAGAACTTCCAACCAAAGCAATTACAGAACCGTTTGGCGCATTAAAACTAATATTATGCAATACGTTTTTATCTTCTTCGTAAGCAAAAGAAACATCGTTGAATTCTAAATCGCCTTTAAAATTTACTAATTCTTCGGTTCTATTTTCATCATCTTCTTCTGTTGCTAATTGCATTAATTCTTCAGTTCTATCTAATCCAGCTAAGGCTTCGGTTAACTGACTTCCAATATTACTCATTTGTACAATTGGTGCAATCATAAATCCTAAAACTAAGGTGAAAAATAGAAAATCTCCTGTCGTCATTAAGTCGTTCATCATATAATAACCACCAATCCCCATAATTCCGGTAGTGGCAATTCCTATTAAAAATGTTGAAGAACTTGTCATTAATGCAGTTGCTGTTAAACTCTTTTTTACATTCTGAAATAATAAATCCACGCCTTTTTCAAAAACCTGTTCTTCTTGTTTTTCAGCATTAAATGCTTTTATCACTCTAACGCCAGCTAAAGTTTCGGTTAATCGTCCTTTTACCTCAGCATTAATTTTACCACGTTTTCTAAAAATTGGTCTAATATATTTAAAGGCTTTTAAAGCTATTACAGCGAAAATTGATAATGGCACAAATACAAAAAGCGTCATCCAAGGATTTAATTTTATTAAAATAATTAAAGAAATTATTGCTGTAAAAGTTCCACCAACCAATTGTACTAAACCAGTTCCAATTAAATTTCTTACACCTTCAACATCGCTCATAATACGCGAAACTAATGCACCAGATTTTGTGTTATCAAAAAAACTAATAGGCAAAGCCAATACTTTTTTCTGAACTTGCGCACGTAATTCGCTTATTAAATATTGCGCTTGTACGCTCAAAATTCTTACTAATAAAAAGGAACTCACCGCTTGAACAGTAATAGCAACAACAACAAAACCAACTAATTGATACAGTTGAGACATATCTTTATTGGGAACAACATCATCTAAAAGCACTTTACTCTGCCAAGGAAGAATTAATCCTGATAAACTTCTTACCACAATTAGTATCAATCCTACAAAAACTAAATTTCGTCTTGGCCAAATAATAGTTTTAAATGCGGTTTTTAAAGTAACTTTAGGTTGGCGCTTGGGAGCAGTTTTATCTTTTAAATGTTTCATTATATATCTATAAATGTATGATTACAAATATACAATGCTTAAACTTTAAACATAGATAAGACTCAAAAAAGAACCTACATTATTTAGTCTAAAAAAGGATCACTCCATTTAGCGTTTGTGTACAGATTTTGTCCAGATAATGTTTTTAGAAATACCTCAACAGCATCTCTTTGGTCTGTAGTCATATTTAATTGTTGCCCGTTTTGTCCTGGAGCTCCTAATAATCTATCATCTAAATTAGGGTTACCTGTTCCATCAATTGAATTATAATGGTTTAATACATCTGTCAATGTTACTAAGCTAGCATCATGCATAAGTGGTCCATTTAAAACACCTTGAAAATTGAACAAATCTCTTAAACTTGGTGATTTTGTGTTTGTAAAATCTGTTTCAGATGGATTAGAAAGCACACCTACAACGCCATTATTATTGGAATTAGGGTCTATATCAAATTCAGGAGCTTGGTGACAACCAGCACAACCGAAACCACCTTGATTTGGTGGAGAATTAAATAGGTTTTTGCCTAAATTTTCTTGAGTTGTATAGTTAGGAAATGGGTTATTGATATTGTTTGCAGTGGACAAACCTGCATCAAATTTTGAGTCGAAAGACTGAATACTTCTTACAAATTGAGCCAAACATTCTTGTATTTTTTCTTCAGATAAAAACTCATTACTATAAATTGCATTAGATATTGCTGTATAATATTCTAACCCATTTAATTTATCTAATAAATCTGACATACCTAAATCACCATTTTGACCACTAAAACCCATTTCTATATGATCTTGAATTGGTTGTGTTGTTTGTGCCTCTAGAGTAGCGGCTCTTTCATCCCAAAAAAACTTTTGTTCTACAGAAAACCTAGAATTGACTAATCTCATGGAATGTCTTCCAGTTGTTCCATTTATTCCGACACTTGCTATTTGATTATCTCCAAAAGCTAGTTCTTGTATATGACAACTA
>Ga0105354_1000144_pt1 | contig 43937 bp, 43 predicted proteins | sample GOMGulsemesocosm_FD_83658 | JGI IMG/M metagenome (GOLD analysis project Ga0105354, IMG submission 83658) | Methane-oxidizing microbial communities from mesocosms in the Gulf of Mexico - GOM9B Gulf of Mexico | ecosystem: Environmental > Aquatic > Marine > Cold seeps | place: USA: Gulf of America...
CTCTGAAGTTGTCCCTGACATATATCTGTAAAATTGTAGGCTACAAAAATACGGCGATTTTAGAGTGATTTACAAATAATTCTAAGATTTTATTAGCTTTTTCATTGTATTCATTTTGTTACATGTTTCAATATATTCTCTTTCAGCATCAGAACTTGCTGTAACTCCACCTCCTACATAAATACTCACATAACTATCATTTAGTTCCATACAACGTAAATTCACATATAAATTTGATGAATTAGTAATAAATCTATAAGCGTTATTTTCTGTATTACGTCTGTTATTTTTTCTTTTAGATGATATATTCAATTCGCCTAAAAAACCTGTATAAAAACATCTATCATAGCCTTCATTTTTCAGAATGAAATCTTTTGCAAATTCTGTAGGATAACCACAAACAGCAGGTGTTGGATGCAATAAATGAATTAGTTTACGCAAGTCTGCTGTAGCAGAAATACTAGAAAATCTACCGTTGAAATCAGAGCGAATATGAGCTAAACCTCCAGCCTTTATAGTATACGGATCACTAACAGTAAAACAAAAATCTTTAGTTAATAATTTTTCAGCGATATAATCCGTTACAATTTGCTGTTCTTCTTGCTCTTTAGGCTCCCAAGTAATACCTTTTTCATACAACTGAGTACCAGCCAAAGCCATTGTTTTAAACTGATTATTTCTTGTTTGCAATAAAACTTCCGGTGTAGCTCCTAACCAACAACCTACCTCTGGATGATACCATAAGTATACAAATGCATTTGCATATTCCCCAAGTGCATTTTTAAATAAATCAATTGGAGTATTCATTTCTAATGAACATTCAACCATTCGAGACAAAACAACTTTATTTAAATTGGTTTTATCAATTGCGTCTACACCTTTTTTAACTAATTTAATATGTTGTGCCTTGTCTTCTAAATTATTTATAATTGGTATAGCATTATCCGTTTCTTCTGTTTCCTCAAAAAGTGTTTCAATACAGTTTTCAAAAGGAGTTAATAGAATTTGTTTATCCGTATCAAAAGGAGCAAATACAAAACCGCTTTCTGAATAATCAGTCACAGTATGAATAGTAGTGTCTGACTGCAAAATACCTTTTACTAATGCTTCATTAGGTTTTCTGTAAGCAACGAAAGGGAGTTTATTATCAAATTGTTTTGAAAGTTCTTGAAAAAAAGAGTCCATACTTTTACTTAGGTAACACAATATTTGTCATTTTACATAAAGAAATTAAATTGTCGTTTTCATCAACTATTCTAATTTCCCATAAATGCGTTGTACGTCCTTTGTGAATAATTTTAGCCGTTGCAAAAACTTCACCATCACGCTTACTTTTTAAATGATTGGCTGAAATTTCTAAACCCTTAACTACAAATTTTTCTGAATCGATAAAAATATTAGAAGCAGCGCTACCCACACTTTCTGCAAGCGCTACTGAAGCACCACCATGCAGTATTCCCATAGGTTGATGAACACTTGGGTTAACTGGCATTTTTGCCCTAAGAAAATCCTCTCCAGCATCTACATATTGTATTTGTAAGGTTTCCATTAAGGTGTTTTTAGAAAATTTATTACATATTTCTAAAATGGCTTCTTTATCAAATTGCATTGTTCTATTTTTATAGTGTAAAAATACTAATTCAGCTTATACTTTAATGAGTAATAGTCAATCAATTCTAGAAAACAATACTGTTAAATTAATTCCATTACAAGAAAGTGATGCTCTTTTACTTGAAAACATAGCTTTTGAAAAAGATTTAGTTTATTATTCTCCTTCTGATATCTCCACAACGGGCACACTTAAAAACTATATTAAACAAGCATTAATTAATAGAGAAAAAGGAGGTGAATTGCCTTTTATTATTTTTGATAAAATAAACCAACAATATGCTGGAAGCACACGATTTGGATTTATTAATAGAAAAAACAAAACGATACATATTGGTTGGACCTGGATTGGTAAAGACTTTCACGGAACTGGATTAAATACGCATATAAAATTTTTAATGCTACAATACGCTTTTGAAACTCTTAATTTTGAAAAAGTTGAATTTCGGGTTGACGAACGTAATACTCGTTCTAGAAAAGCTATTGAGAAAATCGGAGGGATTTTAGAAGGAACTTTACGTAAGGATACACTAATGCAGGACGGCTTTAGAAGAAGCACTTGTTGTTATGGTATTTTAAAAGAAGAATGGCCAGAGATAAAAGAAACAATTTTTAAAGATTTTATATAAACTATGAGTACAGAAAAAGAAGTTTCCTACACGATAACGAACTCCTATTCTACACTAAATAAATTAACCTCTAAAACAAAAAATATTTGGTTTGTTTGTCATGGTCTGGGGTTTTTAAGCAGGTATTTTATTCAGTATTTTAATGAATTAAACCCTGAAGAAAATTATATTATCGCACCTCAAGCACAAGCAAAGCAATACTTAAGTGGTCAATTTAAACATGTTGGTGCTAGTTGGTTAACAAAGGAGAAAACACAGGAAAATATTCCCAATGTTTTAAACTATTTAGACAGCGTTTATCAAGCAGAAAACATACCAAGTGCCCCTAACTTAATTATTTTAGGGTTTTCTCAAGGAGTTTCTGTAGCTACACGCTGGATTGCACAGCGGAATATAAAATGTGATACTCTTGTATTATATGCAGGGAAAGTACCTAGAGAATTTTCAGAGGATGATTTTAAACACATTCAATCTATTAAATTTATCATTGGGAATAAAGATGAATATGTAACCTCTGGGGTTTTAGAAAATGAAAAAGAATATTCCGATGAACTGTTTAAAAAACGTATTGAATATATCACTTTTAATGGGACACATGAAATGAAACGAGATTTGATTAATGGGTTAGTTTAAGTCAAATTACATCTATTTTATCAAAAGTAAGTTTAAAAACGGCTCCAGGCATATCTAACTGTTCTAATGTACCGTTTAATTGTTTGGTAAATATCTCAACTAATTTAACTCCGATTCCTTTTGACTTTTTCCCTTTTTCCATTCCTGATCCATCATCACCAATAATCATCTCATAACGTACGCCATCAATATGCCCAATCTTAACAGAAATCTCCCCTTCACTACTGTTTTTAAAACCATGTTTTAGTGAGTTTGTAATCATTTCATTAATGATTAACCCCAATGGCACTAAAGTTCTCATCATTAAATTAACTGGTTCAATATTTATATTCAATTTTATGTTTTTATCAACAGCATAACTTTTCACCAAATCTTCTACTAATAAAGTAATATAGTCTTGTACATCTATTTGATGAATATCGTCTGACCTATACATTTTTTCATGTAACAAAGCCATTGACACTACTCTATTTCTTGTTTCTTTAAACATGTTAATAGCTTCGTCACTTTCTAATTTTCTTGATTGAAACTTTAATAAACTATTCACTACTTGCAAGTTATTTTTTACTCTATGATGAATTTCTTTAAGCATAGCTCTTTTTTCTTCATTCTTTTTTTCTAAGGCTAAAAGTGGGTTTTCTAGTTTTTCTTCTATGATAGATCTTTTTATAATTTCTCTTTGAAGACTTCTATTCCATAGCAAAATAATCATGATTATCAACAAAACAACTACTAACAAAACCCCAGTTATATAAACTACTTTCCTTACGTTTACCCCATATTCATACCGTATTTGAATCCAATCTATTTTTATAGCATTGTGTTTTTCTGGAGATATCGATTCTAAAACTTTATCTACTATACTTACAAACTCGGGCCAATCCTTACGTATACCAAAAGACAAATCAGAGTTTTTATATCTCGTAGGAGCTGCAATTTTTATATTTGTAAACCCTTCTTTATTTATATAATAACTTACAACAGCAAGGTTACCTACAAAAGCATCAGTCTCGCCAAAGCTAACACTTTCAAGCGCTTCTTTAACATCATTTTTATGATTGATATTAATATTAGGGAAATCTCTAGATATCATTTCAGAAGTATAAAAACCTTCAGGAAGTGCTACTTCTTTCCCAATTAAATCCTCCAATCCACCAATAAAATCATAATCTTTTCTAGTTACTATCACTAACGGAAAAGACATATAAGGTTTTGTGAAATTTAAAAATCCCCTCCTCCTTTCGTTGGCGGTTATTCCTGTAGCAAAATCTACTTCCCCGGTTTCCAATTTCTTAATAGTTTCTTTCCAAGTAATGTTAGGGATTGGTCTTATATCTATCCCCGTTTTTTCCTCTACTACTTTAATATAATCTCCAATAATTCCAGTGTATGTTGTATCCTTTTCATTATAAAACTCAAAAGGAGCCCATGTTGGATCGTACCCATGGTAAATTACCGGGTGTTCTTTTAACCATTTTTTTTCTACTTCGGTAAATTCAATATCCTGTGAATAACTATTACTTATAAAAGTAATCGTTACAAGGAAAGCTATTAGAAGATTTTTAAACATTTTTTAAAAATTTCGCAATTTGAATGAAGAAAATTTAGTAAATGAATTCTCTTTACTATTTAACTCACCAAACTAGGCTATTAAAATAATATTTGTTGAATATCTACTAAAGTTAAGAAATTATAAACTAAAAAAGATCTTTATAATATTGAGAAAAAATAAAAAACTTAGTTTTTATCCTCTAACATAGGTACAAAACGGAACTCTCCAAAGGTTTCTTTTTTAAATTCTGTCGCAGATGTTCGAATATATAGATGCATTATTTGAGGATCATTACCAATAGGAATAATTAATCTACCTCCTATTTTCAGCTGTGCTAACAAAAGTTTTGGTACATATGGAGCACCTGCAGTAACTACAATACTATCGTAAGGCGCATACTCTGGCAGACCTTTATAGCCATCACCAAAAATCAGTTGTTTTGCCCTATACCCAAGCTTAGGTAAAAATAGTTTCGTTTTTTTAAATAATTCTTGCTGACGTTCAATAGAATACACTTTTGCACCCATCTCTAACAAAACAGCCGTTTGATACCCACAACCAGTACCTATTTCAAGTACTACATGATTTTCCTTTAATTGCAACAATTCTGTTTGAAAAGCAACAGTGAAAGGGTGAGAAATTGTTTGGTCTGCACCAATAGGAAATGCTTTATTTTGATAAGAATGTGCTTCAAAACTAGAATCTAGAAATAAGTGACGAGGAACTTTATTCATTGCAGTCAGCACCCTAACATCAGCTATACCTTTATTTTTAAGTAGTGAAACTAGTTGTTTTCGTAAGCCTTGATGTTTGAACGTATCTTTCAATGAAAATATGTATTAAATATGATTTGATTAGCAACCTTGAAAAGGTACTCTAATTTAGAAAACGTAAAATTATTTAATTTCAATCATTTTTCAACAAATAATCTTATTTTTGTTTGCATTACAAAAAACGAGAACAAATATGTTAAAAGCAGGAGTACTAGGAGCAGGTCATTTAGGGAAAATTCATTTGCGCTTATTAAATGAATCTAGCAAATATGAATTGGTAGGATTTTATGATCCCATTAAAGAAAATGCTCAGAAAATAGCTTCCGAATTTGGATACAAAGCTTTTGATACTATTCAAGAATTAATTGATGCTGTTGATGTAGTAGATATTGTTACTCCTACCCTTTCACACCATGATTGCGCTGTACAAGTAATTAAATCTAAAAAACATGTTTTTATAGAAAAGCCAATCTCAAACACAGTTTTAGAAGCAGAAGAAATTGTAAGCTTAGCAAAGGAACATAATGTAAAAGGACAAGTAGGACATGTGGAACGTTTTAACCCAGCTTTTATAGCGGTTAAAAACAAAATTAAGAGTCCAATGTTTATTGAAACACACCGTTTGGCTGAATTTAATCCTCGTGGTACGGATGTTCCTGTAGTTTTAGATTTAATGATTCATGATATTGATGCTATTCTAAGCGTTGTGCAATCAAAAGTAACCAATGTTTCTGCAAGTGGTGTTTCCGTAATTAGTGAAACTCCTGATATTGCCAATGCTCGTTTAGAATTTGAAAACGGATGTGTTGCCAATTTAACTTCTAGTAGAATTTCTTTAAAAAACATGCGTAAATCACGTTTCTTTCAAAAAGACGCCTACATTTCTGTTGACTTTTTAGAGAAAAAATGTGAAGTAGTAAAAATGAAAGATGCTCCGGAAACTCCAGGAGATTTTGATATGATTTTGCAAAATGCAGAAGGAATAAAAAAGCAAATCTATTTTGACAATCCTGACATTGATACTAACAATGCAATTTTGGACGAGTTAGAAACATTTGCCGATGCTGTTAATAATAACACAACACCAATTGTTACTTTAGAAGATGGTACTGAAGCATTGCGTATTGCTCATCAAGTAATCAATTGCTTTAAAACCGGTGGAAATAACAACTAATTAAGCAATCAAATTAGTTAGATTACTTAAAAATATAACTAAAATAAAAACAGACTTCCTTTAAGGGAAAATAAAAAATAACTTTTAATATGAAAAATGTAGCTGTAATTGGAGCTGGAACAATGGGAAATGGTATTGCACATACTTTTGCTCAATGTGGATATAAAGTTCAATTAATTGATATCGCACAAAATTCTTTAGATAGAGGAATGGCAACAATAGCCAAAAACTTAGACCGTATGGTGTTTAAAGAAAAAATTACTGAAGTAGATAAAGCAGAAACTTTAGCAAACATCACAACGTACACTTCCATGAAAGAAGGTGTAGCAAATACTGAGCTAGTAGTTGAAGCTGCAACAGAAAACTTAAATCTTAAATTAAAAATATTTAAAGATTTAGATGAGTTATGTCCTAAGAATACTATCCTTGCTACAAACACTTCTTCTATTTCTATTACACAAATAGCAGCAGTTACTTCAAGACCAGAAATGGTTATTGGTATGCACTTTATGAATCCAGTGCCAATTATGAAATTGGTAGAGATTATTAGGGGATATAACACTTCTGATGAAGTTACTAAAACAATCATGGACTTATCTAAGAACTTAAAAAAGGTTCCTACAGAAGTAAATGATTATCCAGGTTTTGTTGCCAACAGAATTTTAATGCCAATGATTAACGAAGCTATTGAAACATTATACAATGGTGTTGCAGGAGTTGAAGAAATTGATACTGTAATGAAATTAGGTATGGCTCATCCAATGGGACCATTACAATTAGCTGATTTTATTGGTTTAGATGTTTGTTTATCTATCTTAAATGTAATGCATGATGGATTTAAAAACCCAAAATATGCACCTTGTCCGTTATTAGTAAACATGGTAATGGCTGGGAAATTAGGAGTAAAATCTAAAGAAGGATTCTATGACTATGCTGAAAGCAGAAAAGCAGAAAAAGTTGCAAAAATGTTTGCTTAAACATATTGAATACACAACCAGACCTCACTTATGAAAACATATGTGGGGTCTTTTTTTTATTAAAACTAACTAACTTTTAAATGAAAAAACACCTACAACTTTTCATCTTATTTATTTGCAGTATTACCAATGCGCAAATAAAAGCAACTATTACAAGTTCAAATGATAACACACCAATCCCATATGTAAATATCTGGATTGAAAACGAAAACGTTGGAGCAACATCTAACACAGATGGTTTTTTTGAAATTACCGCAGATACTACTAATAAAAACATTGTGTTTTCTGCTCTAGGGTTTGAAACACTAACTATTCCTGTTAATGAGATTAAAGACAAAGTCATTCTTATAAATAGCGCAGAAGAATTGGACGAAGTTCTATTACTAAAACGTAAAAATAAAGAGAGTTTAACTATAGGAGAGTTTAAAAAGAGAAAAGTAAACTCTTACTATGCGTGTGGAACGACACCATGGATATTCGCTCGTTATTTCCCATATTATGAAACATATAGTAAAACTCCATTTTTAAAACATCTTGATTTTATAACTAACACTCATTATTTACAAAAAAAAGGAAAGGTTAATATTCGTTTATATGAAGTTGGAGAAAATGGATATCCAGGAGATTATTTATTCGATGAAAACATTATTATTGACGTAGATAAAGGAACTAATATTACTACTGTTAATTTCAATAATTTAGATATTATATTTCCAAAAAATGGTTTCTTTATTGCTATTGAATGGTTAGTAATAAAAGATAATTATTACGAAAGAGAAATTGAGATAACAGGTAAAAAAGAAAAATACTTAATGAAGGGGTACAACCCTTCAGTTGGAGTTATACCAATGAAAACAGATGAATACTCTTTTCTTTTTAAACAAGGGAAATGGAAAAAAGCATGGAAAAATAAAGGAAGTTTAAAAAGATATAAAGATAAATACTCAACCCTTGCAATGAAACTGCATCTTTCTAACTAAAATAATATAGTCATCAACTTGTTATTGTAAATTAGACATTGTACATTTCTAATTATAAATTGTGAATTAAATATGGCATCACTACAACCTTTTAAAGCAGTTAGACCTACAAGAGACAAAGCCAATTTGGTAGTTTCTCGTTCCTATCATATTTATGACAAGGAAGGTTTAGAGTTTCGTTTAAAGAACAACCCGTATTCTTTTTTACAAATTTTAAATCCAGGATATAAATTTGCTCAGGAAATATCTTCTAAAAAAGAGTTTAGCTTAGTACGTAATCGTTACCACGAATTTAAAGATGAGAACTTCTTTGTTCAAGATGATATACCAAAATATTACCTATATAAAAAAGTCACACGTACGCATACATTTGTAGGTATTATTGGCGCTACTTCTGTTGAAGACTATAATAGTAACGTGATAAAAATTCACGAAAAGACGCTAGAAAAACGTGAATTATTGTTTAAAGAATATATTGATACTGTAGGTTTTAATGCCGAACCAGTATTATTAACATACCCTAAAAATAATACACTTGATAATTTATTTAGTGTTATTATGAAGGCTCGTCCTGAATATGAATTTTCTACCACCGATAGAATTTCTCATTTTTTGTGGCTAATTGATGATGCTACACAAATAACTACAATTCAAAATGAATTTAAAAACATTGATAGTTTATATATTGCTGACGGACATCACAGAAGTGCATCTTCTGCCTTATTAGCAGAAGACTACCCTAACTCAGACGCCTCACAGAAACATTTTATGAGTTGTTTGATTCCTGAATCTGATTTGAAAATTTATGAATTTCACAGGTTAATCAAAGATTTAAACGGATTATCAAAAAAAGAATTTTTAATTCAGTTAGATGCTATTTTCACTATAGAAAATTGCGGCTTACAACCAAGACAACTTTCTACACAACACCATTTTAGCATGTATCTTGATGGTGAATTTTATATCTTACACTTGCGCTCAAGTTTTTTAGATTTTGAAAATGCACTTGAAGCTCTAGATGCACAAATACTCTACAAATTAGTTTTAAACCCTATTTTAGGAATAACTGATTTACGTAACGAAAAACGCCTAGATTATCTTCCAGGAACTAAAGATATGATCGAATTGAAACAAAAAATGGATACAGAAAGTTTTCAAGTCGCTTTTGGGATGTTACCAATAAACGTTGCACAGATGAAACAAATAGCCGACGAAGGACTAACAATGCCCCCCAAAAGCACCTATATAGAACCTAAACTACGAAGCGGATTGACTATATATGAATTTTAACATTTAGGTTTAAACAAAAAGAAAGCTATTTTAAACATTTAAATTTAATATTTTTCAGTTTTACATTTTACATTTCCAATGAGCATTACTCAAAACCTCAATCAAATAAAAAGTAATATCCCAGAACATGTTACGCTTGTTGCTGTTTCTAAAACAAAACCAATTGAAGCATTACAGGAAGCATATGATGCTGGTCAGCGTATTTTTGGCGAAAATAAAATTCAAGAAATGACTCAAAAATGGGAAGTTTTACCAAAAGATATTAAATGGCACATGATTGGAAACTTACAACGCAATAAAGTAAAATATATGGCGGAGTATGTTAGCTTAATTCATGGCGTAGAAAGTTGTAAATTATTACAAGAAATAAATAAACAGGCACTGAAACATAATAGAATAATCAATTGCTTATTACAAATTAAAATTGCTCAAGAAGATACTAAAGCTGGAATGACTATTGATAAAGCAAAAGAAATTCTTCTTTCAGAAGAACTTTTAAGCTTAAAAAACATTAAAATAACGGGACTAATGGGGATGGCCTCTTTTACAGAAAACCAAGATCAAGTAAATACTGAATTTAACTACCTAACTACTTCTTTTAATAAACTGAAAGAAATTAAAACCAATAATTGTGAGTTAAAAAAAATTTCAATGGGGATGAGTGGTGATTACAAATTAGCAATTAATTGCGGAAGTACTATGGTTAGAGTAGGAAGTAGTATATTTGGAGTTAGGAATTATAATATTTAAGTTATTTACGCAATAGTAGACATAGAAACCACTGGAGGGAAATTCAATGAAGAAGGAATTACCGAAATTGCTATATACAAATATGACGGTCATGAAATTGTTGACCAATTCATTTCTTTAGTAAATCCAGAAAAAGAAATTCAACCTTTTGTTGTTAAACTTACCGGCATCAACAACAAAATGTTACGCAATGCACCTAAATTTCATGAAGTTGCAAAACGTATAGTAGAAATTACTGAAGATTGTATTCTTGTAGCTCACAACACTTCTTTTGACTACAGGATTTTACGTACTGAATTTAGAAGATTAGAATATGATTTTGTAAAAAAAACACTCTGCACAGTTGAATTAAGTAAAAAATTAATTCCTGGTCAAGAAAAGTACAAACTAGGAACCCTAGTAAAGGCGTTAGGAATACCTATGACCGACCGACATAGAGCTTCTGGAGATGCTTTAGCTACTGTGCATTTGTTTAAACTACTATTAGACAAAGACACCGAAAAAACAATCGTAAACGAAAGCATTAAAGAGCTTACTGAAAAGAAAACTCCTGCTAAATTAGCACATATTATTGAGGATTTACCTTCAAAAACTGGCGTATATTACATCCATAAGGCTGACGGAACAATTATCTATATAGGCAAGAGTAAAAATATTAAAAAAAGAGTTAATCAACATTTTTTAGGAACTAACAGAAAAGCAAAAAACATTCAGCGCTTAGTGTGTACGGTTACGTATGAAGAAACAGGAAATGAGCTAATTGCGTTATTAAAAGAATGCCAAGAAATAAAAACAAATCAACCTTTATTTAATCATTCTAAGCGAAAAACTAATTTTCAGTTTGGTATGTATCAAAAAAAGGATGATAAAGGGTATATCAGCTTGATTTTTGATAAAATTGATCATAGAAAAAAAGCAATCACTTCTTTTTCTTCAGTAAATGAAGCGAAAAAATTCTTGCTTAAAATAACTGATAAATATGAGTTATGCCAAACTATCAATAACTTATCTATAACGGAGGGAACTTGTTTCCCGTATAAAACAGAAGCCTGTAAAGGTGCATGTTGCAATAAAGAACCAAAAGATTCATACAACAAACGTGTAGCTCTATTTATAGAAGAGTATTCTTACAAAAACGCGAATAAAATCATTATAGATTCTGGACGTACTCATAATGAACGTAGTGCCATTTTAATTGAAAATGGCGAATATAAAGGCTATGGTTTTTATCAATTAAACTATCAAATTACCAACATAGAGATATTAAGAGATATTATTACTCCAATGGATGACAATAGAGATACGCAACATTTGATCCAAAGCTTTTTAAGAACCAAAAAAGTAAATAAGATAATTCCGCTACCAATAAAAAAATAAAACACAACAGTATTGCAAAAAGATAAAAAAGATAATAGCTGGAAAAAGAAACTTCATGAAGTAATTTATGAAGCAGATACACCTGCAGGTAAATGGTTTGATATTATACTGCTCTTTTTAATTTTAGCCAGTATTGCTGTTGTTATGCTTGAAAGCGTCTCAGAAATCGGTAATAGTTATGCATCTGAATTAAACTTAGCAGAGTGGATTATTACCATTCTTTTCACTTTAGAATATTTTGCTCGAATAGTAGTAATAAAAAAACCAAAAGAATATATTTTTAGCTTTTATGGTGTGATAGATTTCCTTTCGACCATACCAAAATACCTATCATTATTTTTCATTGGCTCACATGCATTAGTTGCTCTAAGAGCATTACGCTTATTACGAGTGTTTAGAATTTTAAAATTAGCCAGATTTATAGGGGAAGGAAACCAACTAGCCAACGCACTAAAAGCAAGTAGAGCGAAAATATCTGTTTTTTTATTAGCTATTTTTATGCTTTGCATCATACTAGGTACCGTAATGTATATGATTGAAGGTGGTTCCGGAGGAGGTTTTACTAGTATCCCAAGAAGTGTATATTGGGCCATCGTAACTCTAACTACTGTTGGGTATGGTGATATTGCGCCCGTAACACCATTTGGACAATTTATTGCATCAATTATTATGATTTTAGGATATGCGGTGATTGCTGTTCCCACAGGAATTGTTTCTTCTGAAATGACAAAAAACCATAAAAAAATCCATTTAAACACACAAAGTTGCTCTCATTGTTCAGCAAGTAATCATCGTGATGATGCAGATTTTTGTTATGAGTGTGGTAATAAAATAAATTCATAAATACTCAATCATTATCTAAGCAAAAACACATTGAAACAAAAATATCTCATCAGTATAGTAGGTCCCACAGCTATCGGGAAGACTGCTTTAAGCATAAAGTTAGCTCAATATTACAATACCGAAATTATTTCATGTGACTCTCGTCAGTTTTTCAAAGAAATGACTATCGGTACTGCTGTTCCTGAACCAGAGGAACTAAATGCAGCAACACATCATTTTATTCAAAACAAATCAATTTTAGATGAATATAATGTTGGAAGTTTTGAGTTAGAAGCCATCTCAAAATTAAATGAACTTTATAAAACTAATGATGTTGTTGTCATGGTTGGTGGTTCTGGATTATACGTAAACGCTGTAGTTAATGGTTTAGACGATTTTCCTAAAGTAGACTCATCTATTAGAGAAGAACTTACAAAACGATTAGAAACAGAAGGAATTGAATCTTTACAAAATCAACTAAAAGAATTAGATCCTGCTTCATACGAAAAAATAGCTCTTGACAATCCGCAACGCTTATCAAGAGCATTAGAAATATGTATCGGTTCAGGAACCCCCTACTCTTCCTTTTTAAACATAAAAAAGAATAGCCGAATTTTTAAAACTATTTCTATTGGCTTAACTGCTGATAGAAACTTGATGTACGATAGAATCAACAAAAGAGTTGATATTATGATGGAGAAGGGCTTATTAGAAGAAGTAAGAACACTTATACCACATAAAGAGCTTAATGCCTTAAATACTGTTGGATACAAAGAACTATTCAATTATTTAGATGATGAATGGGAATTAGATTTTGCAGTTTCAGAAATTAAAAAAAATACCAGACGATTTTCTAAACGACAAGTTACTTGGTTTAAACGCAATCAAGACACCACTTGGTATGATTTTGAATACCAACTAAAAGATATTACAAATCACATAAATTTAGAAGTGAAATAACTCCTATAATCTAAAAAAGCTCGAGCAATGCTCGAGCTTTTTTAGTTTAATATTACCTTGAATACTATTTAGCTATGTTAACAGCTCTAGTTTCTCTAATAACGGTTACTTTAACCTGACCTGGATAAGTCATGTCAGTTTGTATTTTCTGAGAAATTTCAAATGATAACGCTGCTGCTTTATCGTCAGAAACTTTTTCACTTTCAACAATTACACGTAATTCTCTACCTGCCTGAATAGCATAAGCTTTTTTAACACCTGTAAAAGCAAAAGCGATTTCTTCTAAATCTTTTAAACGTTGTATGTAAGAATCTAATACCTGACGTCGTGCACCTGGACGTGCTCCAGATATTGCATCACAAACTTGAATAATAGGTGCTAACAATGATTTCATTTCTACTTCATCATGATGCGCTCCAATAGCATTACAAACATCTGGTTTTTCACCATGTTTCTCTGCCAATTGCATACCTAAAATTGCGTGAGGAAGTTCTGTTTCTTCTTCAGGGACTTTTCCAATATCATGTAACAACCCAGCTCTCTTTGCCAACTTAGGATTAATTCCTAATTCAGATGCCATCACACCACATAATTTTGCAACTTCTCTAGAGTGCTGTAATAAGTTCTGTCCGTAAGAAGAACGATACTTCATTCTACCTACCATTTTAATCAACTCAGGATGCAATCCATGAATTCCTAAATCAATAACAGCTCTTTTACCTACTTCAGCAATTTCTGATTCAATTTGCTTTCTTGTCTTCTTAACAACTTCTTCAATTCTTGCGGGGTGAATTCTACCGTCAGTTACTAATTTATGTAATGATAAACGAGCAATCTCTCTACGTACAGAATCAAAACAAGATAAAATAATTGCGTCTGGTGTATCATCTACAATAATCTCTACACCTGTTGCTGCTTCTATTGCTCTAATGTTACGTCCTTCTCTACCAATAATTCTACCCTTAACATCATCCGATTCTAAGTTAAATACAGAAACACAATTTTCAACTGCTTCTTCTGTACCTATCCTTTGAATAGTGTTAATAATAATTTTTTTAGCTTCTTGTTGTGCAGTTAATTTTGCTTCTTCAACACTATTTTGAACAAATGACATTGCATCTGTTTTAGCTTCTTCTTTTAAAGACTTTACCAATTCATCCTTTGCGTCTTCTGCTGACAAACCAGATATAACCTCTAATTGATCTATTTGTGTTTTATGTAAACGCTCTACCTCATCCTTCTTTTTATCTAAAAAATCAATCCTATAATCATAGTCTTTCTTTTTAGCCTCAACTTCTTGATTACTTTTTTTAGCTTTTGCTAATTCATTTGAAACTTGAGATTCTTTATCGCGAACTCTTTTTTCTACTTCCCCAAGTTTTTTATCTTTAGATAAAATAACCTTTTCGTGCTCAGACTTCAACTCAATAAAACGTTCTTTTGCTTGAAGTAATTTATCTTTTTTAAGAGACTCCCCTTCTTTCTTAGCTTCTTTTAAAACTAATTTGGCTTCTTTTTCTGCAGAAGCTATTACGCTGGATGCACTATTTTTAGCTAGTATTTTTGCTATTACAAAACCTACTATTACTCCAACTACGATACCAATTATTATCGGTATAATCATTTCATTCATATCTGTCATTGTTTATATAAAAAAAACCTACACTAGTATGAGTTTTGTATAAACTCCAAAAAACAGGTTTAAAGCTAACTTGCTGGTCAAGGATCTGCTCTAGGGCAGCATGCTTTCAAAACAAAGACTCACTTTTTTTAATAGAAACTTGTTGAGTTTATCAAAAAATAATAACTAATGCAGGTAGTAATTTTTATGTTAATTAAAAATTTATATATATTTATCAAGAAGTTGCTGAATTGCAACAAGTTTCTCAGTAACTAAAATATCATCCTCTTGGTTGTCCAAACTTTCTTGCTCTACCTTAGAAGCAAACTGTAAAGCACACATGGCTAATACATCTTGTTTATCTCTTACGGCATAACTTTGTTCAAATTGCTTTAACAATTTTTCAATACTTTTTGCAGCTTTTCGCAAACCTTCTTCTTGTCTGGGGTCTATTGTTAATGGATAAACCCTATCCGCTATAGAAATTTTTATCTTTAGCTTTTCAGACATCTGTTTTTATTTTGAAAGCTGTGTAATGCAATGATCAATTTCTCTAATTAAAGCATTTATTTTAAGCTTGGTTTCCCTTTTATAATCTTCACTACCTAACATCGAACTTGTTAATTTTAGTGTTTCATACTTTTCTTCCCAATCAATCATGACTGCTTCTTGTTGTTTGCTTTTTTCCTCTTTTAAGGCTAGTTCATGCATTAGTTGTTTGTTTATTTGGTCTTTTTCTTCCAAACGTTCAACAACGCTAAGCAATCTAACTTCTAAAGAATCAACAAGTTTTAGTAATTCACTCATTCAACAACATGTTCTGATGTGTTTGTCACAAAGTTAACATTTCAAAACTAATATCAATAGTTATTGTTATTTTTTTTTAAACACAATTTAACATCTCATTTTTGGCTTAAAAATTGCACTTATTTAAAAAATAATTTTAACTTTATAATCTACAATTTTAGTTATTCCTCCTCAAAAACATATAGCATTTAAAATCATATATCAAAGATGAAAAACATCCTTTATTGCATTCTGTTTTGTAGCTGTTTACTATCATTTTCACAGCAAAAATATCCTACTAATTATTTCGGGAACCCTCTTGAAATAGGAACTATTTTAGCTGGAACTTTTGCAGAGTTGCGTTCCAATCACTTCCATTCTGGTTTAGATATTAAAACTCAACAAAGAGAAGGATTAAAAGTTTTTGCGACTGCTGAAGGACATGTAAGCCGAATTAAAATTTCACCTTGGGGTTATGGAAAAGCAATTTACATTGAACACCCTAACGGGTATACTACTGTTTATGGACACTTAAAAAATTTCGCTCCTAAAATTGAAGCTTATATAAAGGCACAGCAATACAAACAGGAAAAATTTGCAATTGAATTATTTCCTTCTAAAGATATTTTAAATGTTTCTAAAAATCAATTAATAGCGTATTCAGGTAACACTGGAGGTTCTGGAGGACCGCATTTACATTATGAAATTAGAGACTCTAGCCAACACCCAATGAATCCAATGCTATTTGGTTTTAATATAAAAGATACTACCAGACCAAATATAAATTCAGTTTACGCATATAGTTTTACAGATTCATCACAAGTAAACCATCATAATGACAAAGTAAAAATAAAACTACTTAAAGGTAAAGATGGTAATTATTTAGCAGAAACAGTATACGCGTCTGGTATAATTGGCTTAGGAGTAAACACATATGATAAGCAAGATTTAGCACACAATAAAAATGGTGTTTATTCTATTAAAACCTATGTCAATGGAAAACAAAATTACGAGTTAGATTTCAAGAAATTTTCTTTCAGCGAAAGCAGGCACTTAAATCAGTTAATTGATTACTGCTTCTATAAAAAAAATAAATCTAGAATTCAAAAATTATTTAAAAACGAAAGCAACCCATTAAGTATCATCAAAAAAGTGGAAGATTATGGTAAAATAACAATACTTGATGGAGAGCAAATTAACTACAAAATAGTAATTTCTGATTTTAACAACAATACTAGAACTATCACAATACCAATTGTAGGTAAAAAAGAAAAGATTACTCATTTTAAAGAAAAAATAGAATCACAACATTATGTATATGCCAATCAAGGGTTAAATTTGAATAACGATAATAAGCAAGTATACATTCCTAAAAATGCGATGTATGACAATACCCCTATTCTATTTAAAACTGTAGGCGACACTATTCATATTGGTGAAGACATTTTTCCTTTACACAAAAACATTACATTAACTTTTAACACCAATAATTATAGTACTGAGGACATCAGTAAATTATATGTAAGCAGTTTAGGACACAACAACAAACCTTATTATGTATCAACTTATAAAAAAGGAAAAAGCATCATTGGTAAAACTAAATATTTTGGAAAATTTGCTCTAAGTGCTGATACAGATGACCCCAAAATAAAACCAATTAATACACAAGAAGGTAAATGGATGACTAAAGCTAATTTTCTACACATGAAAATTAGTGACAAAGGGTCTGGAATTAAAAAATACAGAGGTTCTATAAACGGAAAATGGGTGTTAATGGAATACGACTCAAAGAAGAATTTATTGAGCTATAATTTTGCTGACAAAGTACATAAATCTGGCGAAAATAAATTCAAGCTTATAGTTATCGATAATGTTGGAAATAATAGTATTTTTGAAATGACTTTTTTCAGAAAAAACTAGTATGACATTTAATATCAAGATTCTTTTTAGCATAATATTTTTATGCATTAGTAGCCAATTGTATTCGCAAACGGCAACAGTTAGCGGGGTTATACTAGACGACACCAATACCCCTATTGAAAACGTAACAATTACCTTTGGATCTGAAGGTACAAAAACATCAAAAGATGGTGATTTCACACTTCAAATACCTGCTAATAAAGAAATCACGCTTACTTTTTCTCATATCAGTTTCAAACAAGTCGTACAGACATTCAATTTAAAAGAAAATGAATCTTATGAGTTCAATCCTGTTTTAAACTACAATGAAGAACAATTAGGAACTGTTATTATCACTGGAGGAAAACGAGAACGAGTAGAAGGTATTGTTACTATTGCCCCTAAAATGTTGCGCAAAATTCCAGGTGGAAATGCTGGAGTTGAAAATATTTTAAAAACATTAGCAGGAGTTAGTGGTAACAACGAACTAAGCTCACAGTACAATGTAAGAGGTGGTAATTTTGATGAAAATTTAGTTTACGTAAATGAAATTGAAGTATACAGACCTTTCCTAGTCCGCTCAGGTCAACAAGAAGGGTTGAGTTTTATTAATAGTGATTTAGTAAGTAATATTAATTTTTCAGCAGGAGGATTCCAAGCTAAATACGGCGATAAACTTTCTTCCGTATTAGATATTACTTATAAAAAACCGAAATCTTTTGGTGGTAGTTTAGATGCCAGTTTACTTGGAGGTAGCATAAGTGTTGAAGGTGCTTCAAAAAACAATAACCTTTCTGGAATATTAGGAGTACGCTATAGAGATAACAGCTTATTTGTAAACGCAAAAGAAACAGAAACTAATTACGACCCAAAGTTTACTGATGTTCAAACATTTTTAACTTACAAAGCATCTAATAAACTAGATTTTAATTTTCTAGGAAATCTAGCCATTAACAAATACAACTATCAACCACAATCAAGGCAAACTAATTTCGGTACACTACAAGATCCTATTGCTTTATTAGTAAGTTATGACGGCCAAGAAAAAGATCAGTACAATTCCTATTTTGGAGCCGTAAAAGCGAATTACAAACTAAATGACAAGGTTAATTTAAAACTAATTGGTAGTGCCTATCACACCATTGAAGAAGAGTACTTTGATATTTTAGCACAATATAGATTAGGAGAAGTTAACAGTAATATTGGTGATGAAAATTTTGGAGAAGTAGAATTTTCAGAAGGAATTGGTTCGCAATTAAATCACGCAAGAAATGATTTAGATGCGCTAATTTATAGTTTTGAACATAAAGGAGATTACACCAATGATAAAAACAAATACACTTGGGGAGCTAAATACAATTATGAAAATATTCGTGATCAAGTTATAGAATGGGAAGTTATTGATTCAGCAGGGTTTTCAATTCGACCACCAGGATCAACCCCAAACAACCAACCCTACACACCATATTCAGGAGCTTTAGATCCTTTCCAAAACATTAGAGCCAAAAATGATGTAACTATTAATCGTGTTTCTGCTTTTGCACAGTACAATAGAGATTTTACTTTAGGGGAACATGAATTATTTTTTAATGCAGGAGTAAGAACTCAAAACTGGACAGTATCTGGTGTCAATATTAAATCTACCTCACAAATAGTATTTAGTCCGAGAATGCAACTTTCATTAAAACCAAATTGGGAAAAAGATGTGATTTTCAGATCGGCAGCAGGTGTATATCATCAACCTCCTTTCTATAGGGAATTAAGGCGAGCTGATGGATCGGTAAACCCAGATGTTAAAGCACAACAATCTATACATTTTATTGTCGGTGCAGACTATAACTTCAAATTATGGTCTAGACCATTTAAGTTTACTTCTGACGCCTATTACAAAAGCTTAAGTAATGTAAATCCGTATACTGTAGATAATGTAAGAATTCGTTATGCTGCCGAAAATAATACAAAAGCATATGCTACAGGTTTAGATTTGAGACTTAATGGTGAATTTGTTCCTGGAACTGAATCATGGATTAGTTTAGGGTATTTGAAAACTGAAGAAAATATTGATAATAGAGGATTTATTTCTAGACCTACTGATCAGCGCTTGAAACTAGGAATATTATTTCAAGACTATATGCCCCAACTACCACGTGTAAAAGTATATATTAACCTAGTGTATAATACTGGTGTACCAGGAGGCTCTCCTAGTTATACTGATGTTTACGAATATCAAAATAGATTACCAGCCTACAAACGTGCAGATGCTGGTTTCTCATATGTAATAGTAGACAAAAACAACAAATTTCAAAAAGGACATTTATTTCATCATTTAGATGAATTCCAAATTGGTTTTGAGATATTTAACATGTTTGATGTACAAAATTCAATTACTAATACGTGGGTAAGAGATGTATATACCAAACAACAATATGCTGTACCAAATTATTTAACTCCGAGAATTTTCAACTTAAAAATGGGGGTAAAGTTTTAAAAAATTAAAAAAACATCAAGTACTTCTTGAGGTTTTGTATTTTTATACCATATGAAATGGAATAGCGCTTTAACCGACTATAAACACTATCTAAAACTAGAAAGGGGACTGTCAGAAAATTCTATTGAAAGCTACTCCTTAGACGTTGTAAAACTAATTCGTTTTTTAGACGACAACAACATTAATACCACTCCGCTAATAATAGATTCAAATACTTTAAAAGAATTTATTTATCAAGTTGCTAAAGTTGTTAACGAACGCTCTCAAGCACGTTTAATTTCTGGACTTAAAAGTTTTTTTAATTACTTACTCTTTGAAGATTATAGAGCGGATAATCCATTGGAATTAATTGAATCACCCAGAATTGGGCGAAAACTTCCTGACACATTAGCAATTGAAGATATTGACAAACTTTCTAATGCTGTTGATTTAAGCAAGCCTGAAGGAGAGCGCAATAGAGCTATTATAGAAACCTTATATGGTTGCGGATTACGTGTTTCCGAGTTAACCACTTTGAAATTATCCGACTTATTTTTTGAAGAAGGATTTATTAAAGTTACCGGAAAAGGAAACAAAGAGCGTTTTGTCCCTATTGGACCATTAACCCAGAAATATATTACTATTTACAGAAAAGAAGTTAGAATTCATATGAACATACAACCTTCCTTTGAAGACACCTTGTTTTTAAACAGAAGAGGCAAACAACTTACACGAGCCATGATTTTTACAATCGTGAAACGATTAGCTGAAAAAGTAAGTCTAAACAAGAATATCAGCCCGCATACTTTCAGACATTCTTTCGCTACCCATTTACTAGAAAATGGCGCCGATTTAAGCGCCATTCAATTAATGTTAGGTCATGAAAGCATTACAACTACTGAAATTTATATGCATGTTGATCGTAGTCATTTAGCAAAAGTAATTGAGCAATTTCATCCGAGGAAATAACACTTATTCCCCTAAAATTTGAGCTGTATGTGCTTTAGTCTTTACTTTATCTATTACCTCTTCAATTACCCCGTTTTCATCAATAACAAAAGTTATTCTATGAATACCATCATATACTTTACCCATAAATTTTTTAGTTCCCCAAACTCCGAAAGCATTAATAACTTCTTTACTTTCATCGGCTAATAAAGGAAATGGCAATTCTTTTTTATCTATAAAGTTTTGCTGACGTTTTGCAGAGTCTGCACTTACACCAAGCACATCATATCCTTTCGCTAAAAAAGATTGATAGTTATCTCTTAAATTACATGCTTGCATAGTACATCCTGGTGTACTTGCTTTAGGATAAAAAAATACTACTAGTTTTTTTCCTGCATAATCAGTTAATTTTACCGTGTTTCCTGCATTATCTAATGCTTCAAAATTTGGAGCCTTATCTCCTACTTTTAGTGTATTCATTTCTTTAATTTTTCTATTTTTACATTCGTAAAGATACAACTATGAATAAGCTAGAAAAAGTAAATTTTGTTATAAATACCCTCGCAAAAAAGTATCCTGAAATACCAATCCCTCTAGACCATAAAGACCCGTATACACTTTTAATAGCTGTTTTACTTTCTGCACAAAGTACTGATGTACGTGTGAATAAAATTACACCTTTATTATTTGCTGAAGCTGATAATCCTTATGATATGATTAAGTTATCCGTTGAAGAAATTAGAGAAATTATTAAACCAGTTGGTTTATCTCCAATGAAATCTAAAGGAATTCATGGCTTATCACATATTTTAATAGATAAACACAATGGAGAAGTTCCAAGAACATATGAGGACTTAGAAGAGTTACCTGCAGTTGGACACAAAACTGCTGCTGTAGTATTATCGCAAGCCTTCGGGATTCCAGCATTTCCTGTAGATACACACATACATAGATTGCTATACCGTTGGAACTTAACTAATGGAAAAAATGTAGTACAAACAGAAAAAGATGCCAAACGTTTATTTCCAGAAGAAATATGGAACGATTTACACTTACAAATTATTTGGTACGGTAGAGAGTTTTCTCCAGCCAGAGGGTGGGACTTAGAAGAGGATATTATTACTAAAACTATTGGCCGAAAAAGTGTATTGGATGAATATTATAAAAAACACGCTAAAAAAAAATAACCAACCAACATACTTAATAACACTTAAATGTACAATGGTTGATTATCTCTAATAATATTCTAAATCTGACTAATTCTTATGTGCTTCTATCAACATATCTCTTGTTTTAATTACATGCATTGCCTTAGAAAAGTTTAATATAAAGTTAATTGATTCTTGTTTCGGTTGTAAATTATTCCTTTTTTTAGAACCTTGAGAGTAAATTTTTTGCATACTTTAGTTTAATGGTTATAAACTGTAAACGCCAAAAAATGGTTTTTATTGTTACTCCGTTAAAACAATATTATGTTCAACAACCAAACGCCTTAAATTAATAATTGCATAACGCATCCTACCTAAAGCAGTATTGATACTTACATTAGTATTGTTAGCAATTTCTTTAAAACTCATATCCTTAAATAAGCGCATATAAACTACTTCCTTTTGATCTTCGGGGAGCTCATCAACAAGTTTTCTAAGGTCTGCTGATATTTGATCCACAATCAATTGTTTTTCAGCATTTCTACCAGAATCCTTTAACATCGAAAATATATCAAATTCTTTGTCTTTAGACTCAAATTTGGGCATTCTGTTACTTTTTCTGAAATGATCAATAATTAAATTATGAGCAATACGCATTAACCAGGGTAAAAATTTACCTTCCTCATTATAGGTTCCTTTTTTTAATGTCCTAATTACCTTAATAAAGGTGTCTTGAAAAATATCCTCGCTTAAATCTCCATCTAAAACTTTTGAATAAATAAAATTATATACCCTGCTTTTATGTCGTAACACAAGAATTTCAAGTGCTCTTTCATTTCCAGAAATATAATCTTTAACTAATACGGCATCCGAAGTGGTTGTATTCATAACATTACTTTTTAAGGTTAAACAAATCAAGATATTGGATATCTTATACTACTAAATTTGTTAAAAGTAATGCTATTGTATAGGCAGTGTGTTTTTTATTGTAATCTCAAATATAATTAAAAAAATGTATTATCCCACTTAAATCAATATATCTTTTGATTAGTCATTAATAATAAATATCTATAAAAAGCAAAAAACCTACAACTTTTGTTGTAGGTTTTTTTTGCGGAGAAAGAGGGATTCGAACCCCCGGACCTGTAACAGTCAACAGTTTTCAAGACTGCCGCATTCGACCACTCTGCCATTTCTCCTGAGTGTCTTATCAACTATTTGTTGATTGCGACGGCAAATATAGGAAGCTTTTTTTAATTAACAAATACAAAAATCAATTTATTCATAAAATAATATGCTCTATTAATTATTAATACTCCATGTCTGGAGAAACCCTCCTAAAAATTTAGATCCGAAGTGTTTTTCTGTAAATAAAAGAATTAATGCCATTGACCCCAAGAAACAATCAAGAACAACATAAAAGCCAATAATTATATGATTCTTTATAAATCTCCCAGAATATGTGAAATTACTTTTCCTTCATTTTAGTGTATAAAAAAACCGAAAGTTTTCACTTTCGGTTTCCTTTCGCGGAGAAAGAGGGATTCGAACCCCCGGACCTGTAACAGTCAACAGTTTTCAAGACTGCCGCATTCGACCACTCTGCCATTTCTCCTGAGTGTCTCATCAACTATTTGTTGATTACGATGGCAAATATACTATCCTTTTTTAATTACAAAAGACTTTTTACTACTTTTTTTAAGCTTTTTTCTTAAATCACTAAGAATGAGTTTTGTAACAAATATCACGACTAATAGCCTAAGAGACACTTATAGTATTTGCTAAAAAATCACTCATAAATACTTTTAAAATACAAACTAAATTACCTGTAAAATCATTAAATTTAAAGAAGAAATATATAACTATGAATATACCTGATATCGACCTTCCACGAGTCATTATTATTGGAGGAGGGTTTGCTGGATTAAGACTTGCTAAAAAAATTAATAAGAAGCATTATCAAGTTGTTTTAATTGACAAAAACAACTATCATACCTTCCAACCTCTACTATATCAAGTAGCCACTTCTGGGCTAGAGCCTGACTCTATTGCCTACCCTATTCGCAGAACCTTTAAAGACCATGATAATTTTCATTTCAGACTAGCTGAAGTAAAACACATTAATCATACAAAGCAACACATAGAAACAAACTTTGGTAATATCAGTTTTGATACTCTTGTGATAGCAACTGGTGCGAAAACAAATTTCTTTGGCCTAATAAATGTAGAACATAATGCCATACCAATGAAGTCATTAATAGAATCGTTAGACTTAAGAAGTAAAATATTACAAAACTTCGAAAAAGCTATTTATTCTAATGATATTAAAGAGCAAGAAAGGTTAATGAATTTTGTTATTGTTGGTGGTGGGCCTACTGGAGTAGAACTTGCTGGAGCATTAGCAGAACTCAAGAAACAAGTACTACCTGAAGATTTTCCTGATTTAGATATCAGAAAAATGAAAATTCACCTTATTGAAGCAGCTCCAAGAGTATTAGCTCCTATGAGTGAAAATTCCTCAGTGAAAGCACATCATTTCTTAAAAAAGCTAGGTGTACATATCTGGACTAATACTCAAGTTACTGATTATGATGGAAAATTAGTTACTACCAATGGAAAAATAAATTTCCATACTGACACCCTTATATGGGCTGCTGGAGTTGAAGGAGCTCCAATTAAAGGAATAGACGCTACAAAAATAGGAAGAGGGAATAGAATACTCGTTGATGAATACAATCAAATAGACGGTCTAAATAACATTTATGCTTTAGGTGATGTAGCTTTAATGAGAACCAAAGAAACTCCTAACGGACACCCTATGCTTGGTGCTGTTGCAATGCAACAAGGTGTACATCTTGCAAAAAACTTAAATAATGTTGCTAAAAGCAACAAAAAAAAGTGTTTTAAATATAAAGACAAAGGAACCATGGCTACTATTGGCAAAAATTTAGCTGTAGTTGATTTACATCGATTTAAATTTCAAGGTTTCTTTGCTTGGTTTGTGTGGATGTTTGTTCATTTAATGCTATTAGTTGGTTTTAGAAACAAAATTATTGTCTTTATCAATTGGGCTTGGTCATACATCCGTTCTGATAAAGGAACAAGATTAATTGTAAGACCCTATAATGATAGGATTTCAAAAAAGGAACACGATAATACACTTCATAAAAGCGCTTAAATAAAAAAGCTTACTATAATTAGTAAGCTTTTTTATTTAAATTAGGATGTATAGTTTACCGCTCAAACAACGTAATGGTTTCAATATGTGATGTGTGTGGAAACTGATCAACCAAACTAATCTTCTTTAAATCATACCCTGCCTCAATTAACTGTTCCGTATCTCTTGCTTGAGTGGCAGGATTACATGAAACATAAATCATACGTTTAGCTCCTAACCTAATTACTTTACGTAATGTTTTAGGTGCAATACCAGCTCTTGAGGGATCCAATATAATTGTTTCTATTTTTCTATTATACTCTGGATGTTCTAATAAAAACTTACCTACATCTGCTGTAAAGAATTTTACGCCTTCAATATTATTACGTTTTGCATTTTCTTTCGCATCTGCAATTGAAGAAGCTATAATATCTACTCCAACAATTTTAGCGTTATTACTTCGTGAAGCAACAATTTGACCAATGGTTCCAGTACCACAGAACAAGTCCATTACAACTTTTCCATCAACAGTTTCTTTTTTCTCTAATACATAATCAACTACTTTTTCATATAGTTTTTCTGCAGATTTCGGATTAGTTTGAAAAAAACTTTTCATGCTAATCTCAAAATTTAATCCTAATAGGTTTTCTACAATCTTTTCTTTCCCATAAATCAAACTTGATTTACCAGCAGAAGATAATGTTCTATCACCTACCTCATCATTTATAGAGTGTAATATTCCTGCTAATCGGTCTCCAAATAACCCCTTAAATAAAGCTACAAAACCTTCCAAATCAAATTCTGGAAGATCATAAGACGTTGTTACTAAATTAAACAGTAACTCGTTACTTTGGATTGATTTACGAACAACTAAAAATCTAAAGAACCCTTCTCTTTTCGGAGCATGCCATGGAGCTAACCCTGATTTCTCGCAAAATTCACGAATAATTTTCAAATTATCTTCTACTTGTTTATCAAACAAGCCAGAGTCTTTATCTAAGTTTTCTGCACACCACCATGTTCCACGTTTTTTAAATCCTAAAGCAAACTCATCAACATCAGTTTGTAATTCATGATCGTATCTAATAGCCGAAAACCCATACTCCATTTTATTACGGTAATGGTGTACTTCTGGAGAAGTAATAAACTCATCAAACTTATCTTCTATATCTTCAACTTTACCTATACGCTTGAATAACTGAAGAGTACTTTCTTTTTTATAATTGTGCTGTAAGTCAATTGGTAATTTAATGTATGGCGCTCCAGGAATTACTTGATATGGCACATCAATTTCATCATCAGAAGTTTGTAACACTTCCTCCAACTTACATTCCGCATAGCGTTTACTTGTTTTGTTTACCTGAGCTTTAACCAACTGCCCTGGCAAAGTATTAGGTACAAAAACAACAAATTCTCCTTCTTCATTTCTAATACGTCCTATCCCTTTTCCCCCAAAGGCATAATCTTCTATTAAAATTTCAATAAACTGTCCTTTTTTAACAAACTTATTACGTTCTCTTCTTGGCATTTTTTGTGTATATTTTTATGATTGCAAAGCTATATAATTTATTGAAGTTCTAATGTTTCAAACTAATAATATTTATTGATTTTTAGCTTCTTCCCAATAAACATCCTTTTCTTTTAAAGTCATGTCTGACAACTCCTTACCTAACTCTTTTGCTTTTTGTTCCAAATACTGAAATCTATTTATAAAATTTTTGTTAGTGCGTTCTAGTGCATTTTCAGCATTAATATTTAAGTGTTTTGCATAGTTAATCAACGAAAACAAAACATCACCAAACTCTGCTTCCATTTCATCATTATTACCTAATTTCACTTCATCTTGAAACTCTTGTAACTCCTCCTCAACTTTTTCCCATACCTGATGTGGCTCTTCCCAATCAAAACCTACACCGGCTACTTTTTCTTGAATTCTACTCGCTTTTACTAAAGCAGGTAAGCTTTTAGGAACGCCTTCCAAAACACTTTTACTCCCTTCTTTTAACTTTAGTTTCTCCCAGTTTTTTTTTACCTCTTCTTCATCTTTCACAGTAACATCACCATAAATATGAGGGTGACGATGAATTAACTTTTCACAAACTGTATTTAATACATCTGCAATATCAAAATCATCAGTTTCACTACCTATTTTTGCATAAAAAACAATATGAAGAAATACATCACCCAACTCTTTTTTAACTTCTTGTAAATCATTATCTAAAATAGCGTCACCAAGCTCATAAGTTTCCTCTATTGTTAAATGACGTAAGCTTTGAAGGGTTTGTTTTTTATCCCAAGGGCATTGCTCACGTAATTCATCCATTATCGTTAATAACCTATCAAATGCCGATAATTGTTGTGCTCTTGTATTCATTTATTAAACTGTAAAATTAATTATTAAGTAACTCCATTATACAAAAAAGCCTACAAGAATATTGTAGGCTTTTTTTGTTTCTCGTAATATCAGAAAACTACTATTCCTTTTCTGAAGCAGTAACTGCATCAAAATTAATAATCCCTCTTTTATGCAATAGATTATACCATTGAATTACTTTTTTCATATCACTAGCATAAACTCTATCTTCATCATATTCAGGTAGGATTTCAGAAAAATATTTTTCTAATTCAGCCTTAGGTACTTTATGACTTATAGACTCTCCCCCGTTTTCTTTTTCCTTAATATTATTGAAAATTTCTTTTAAAGGAACCTCTTCTGAATAGGTATATATCGCTATTTCATTTAAGACACTTACATTATGACGTATCCCTACTGAAAGTTTTTTCCCATCAACTAATGATTCTGCTAAAAAACCAGCCTTTGTTTGTGCCTTTAATTCGTATAACCCAGGCTTTCCTGAAATTGCTAAAATTTTCTCTAAACTCATAATCTATTTTTTATATCCAAATGGACTTAATATCTCTAACTAACTTTGAAAAACAAATATAAATCCTTTATAGAATTATATGTTATTTATCGCTTCTTTTTTGCTTGTGGAAAGCGCATTCTATAATCAGCATTTACTTTTCCTTTGGTTATGTTTGCTAACTTCCCTTTTATCAATCTCTTTTTTAAAGTAGATAATTTATCTGTAAACAACACACCTTCAATATGATCATATTCATGTTGTACAACTCTCGCTGCTAATCCTGTTAACGTTTCTTTTTGTTTTTTCCAATTTTCATCAAAATACTCAACAACAATTTGCTCTTGCCTAAAAACATCTTCACGAACATCAGGTATACTTAAACACCCTTCATTAAAAGCCCATTCATCTCCTGACTCATCAATTATTGTTGGATTTATAAACACACGCTTGAAGTTTTTCAAGAAATCCTGCTCTTCTTCAGATAAATCATCGTCATCTGAAAAAGGACTTGCGTCAATTACAAATAAACGAAGTGACAAACCAACTTGAGGAGCTGCAATACCAACACCAGAAGCATTATATTGGGTTTCCCACATATTAGCTATTATATCATCTAATTTAGGATGATCTTTACTTATTTCTTTTGCTACTTTTCTTAATACCGGATCTCCGTAAGCTATTACTGGTAATATCATTATCTTTTATTATATAAGTATGATTGTAAAATTATGGTTGCGCTAATTTCATCTACTAGGGCTTTGTTTTTTCGTTTCTTTTTACTCAAACCACTATCTATCATTGTTTGGAATGCCATTTTTGAAGTAAATCGCTCATCTACCCTAATTAGAGGCATTTTGGGATACTTTTTTTCAAATAACTTCACAAACCTCTGAATATGAACTTCGCTTTCCGACACTTCAAAATTCATTTGCTTAGGCTCACCCAAAACAACAGTCTCCACATTTTCATTAGCAAAATATGTAGTTAAAAACTCGAACAATAATTTTGTCTCTACAGTTTTTAAACCCGATGCAATAATTTGCATATCATCTGTAACTGCAACACCAGTTCTTTTTTGTCCGTAATCTAAAGCTAAAACCTTTGCCATATGATAGTAACTATATTGTAACCTTCTATTTTTGACAAAAATACCATTAAAAATGTTACAATTATATAAATGCTATTTTTTTTAGCTCGAAAGAACTTATATTTACCAAAAATTAACACGTAACAATGACCGATATACAACAAATTATAGAAAACGCTTGGGATAATAGAGATTTACTAACTCAGCAAAATACTCAAGACACCATAAGAAAAGTAATTGATTTACTAGATGAAGGTACACTTCGTGTTGCTGAACCTACTAATGATGGGTGGCAAGTAAACGAATGGGTAAAAAAAGCTGTTGTATTGTATTTCCCTATTCAGAAAATGGAAACTTTGGAAGCTGGTATTTTCGAATACCATGATAAAATTCCTTTAAAAAGAGGTTATGCTGAAAAAGGAATTCGTGTAGTACCTAATGCTATTGCTCGTCATGGGTCTTATGTTTCTAAAGGTGTTATTATGATGCCTAGTTACATAAACATTGGTGCATATGTTGACGAAGGAACAATGGTTGACACATGGGCTACAGTTGGTAGTTGTGCTCAAATTGGAAAAAATGTACATTTATCTGGTGGAGTTGGAATTGGTGGTGTTTTAGAACCTTTACAAGCTGCCCCTGTAATTATTGAAGATGGCGCTTTTATTGGATCTAGATGTATTGTTGTTGAAGGAGTTAAAATAGAAAAAGAAGCTGTTTTAGGTGCTAATGTTGTATTAACAATGAGTACAAAAATTATTGATGTAACTGGTGATACTCCAATAGAAACTAAAGGAATAGTCCCTGCAAGATCTGTAGTAATTCCAGGAAGTTATACAAAGAAGTTTCCTGCAGGAGAATTTCAAGTACCTTGTGCTTTAATTATTGGTAAACGTAAAGAAAGTACCGATAAAAAAACATCGTTAAATGATGCGTTAAGAGAATACAATGTAGCTGTATAAATTGATATTTATTAAATATAATTCAATATTTAAAGTTTAAGGCACTAATAAAACACTGTAAGCATTTAATGAAAATATTAGTAATACAACAGAAAATGATTGGTGATGTACTTACTTGCTCAATTCTTTGTGAATTGATTAAGAAAAAGCACCCAAATTATACTGTACATTACCTTATTAACTCAAATACATTACCTGTAGTTGAAAATAATCCTTTCATTGATAAAGTAGTGCTTTTCAAACCAGAGTTAAGAAAAAGTAAAAAAGCTTTATTTCAATTTTTACGCTCAGTTAGACGTGAAGAATACGATATAGTTATAGATGCATATTGTAAATTAGAGAGTAACTTAATTTCGTTATTTAGTGGGGCAAAAAAGAAAGTGTCTTTTGAAAAATATTATTCAAAATTTATTTACTCAAACCCGGTTGATCCAATTAAAAAAGCAGTTTCAAATCTCGGGTTAGCAATTGAACATAGGCAACAATTATTAGAGGAAATTGGAATTGAAACTAACTTAAACGTTTTCCCTAAATTATATGTTACCAAAGAAGAAAACGAAAATGCTATAAAACTTCTTTTGAAACATAAAGTAGATGTTTCAAAAAAAAACATCATGGTTAGTATTATTGGTAGTTCCGAAAACAAAACCTACCCACTAACCTACATGTCTAAAATTGTGGATTATATTGCTAAATCATCTGATTGTAATATTTTTTTCAATTACATTCCTAACCAAATAGAAGAGGCTAAAATTATATTTAGCGGTTGTGAAGAAACTACCCAGAAAAAAATTTTTTTTGATGTTTTAGGCCAAAACCTCAGATCATTCATTGCACTCGTTAATCAATGTGATTATATAATTGGTAATGATGGTGGGGCTATCAATATGGCTAAAGCTTTGAACAAACCCTCATATATTATTTTTTCTCCTTGGATTGATAAAAAAGTATGGGCAACTTTTGAAGATGGTATTTTTCATAAATCAACACATTTAAAAGATCATCTTCCTGAATTATTTAGTAATCAAAATGAATCATCACTAAAAAAGAACTCCATACCTCTTTATCAGCATTTTAATCCTGAACTCATAAAGGATGATCTAACCTCGTTTATTAAAACTCTTAACAACAAAGATTTATCAAACTACTCTTTAGATCAATCTGTAATTATAAACAATAGAACAAAACTTTCTGCTTTAGTTATTACCCACAATGAAGAAAATAATATTGATGAGCTTGTTAAAAATTTAAGTTTTGCTGATGAAATTATTATTGTTGATTCATTTAGTTCTGATAATACAGTTGCTAAAATAAGAAACCATAAAAATGTAACTTTAATTCAAAATGAATTTATAAATTTCTCTGAACAACGTAATTTCACGTTGAAACACGCCAATAATGAATGGGTGATATTTATTGATGCGGATGAACGGATTAACCCAAAATTAAAACGTGAAATCAATAATATTATAAACAACTCTAATAAAAATATTGTTGCATATGAGATATACAGGGAATTCTTTTATCAGAAAAAATTAATTCGTTTTAGCGGATGGCAAACAGATAAAGTATTTAGACTGTATAACAAAAATAAGGTTTCCTTTAAAAACGATTTGTTTGTTCATGAATTATTAGATATTAATGGAGAAACAAGCGTTTTAAACGAAAAATTACAGCATTTTTCGTTTAATTCCTATGACGAGTATAAACAAAAAATGATTCATTATGCCTCATTAAGAGCTGAAGAACTATATCGTAAAGGCTTAAAACCAAATCTGTTTCATTATTACATAAAACCTCTATACAGGTTTTTGAATCACTATATTATCCGATTAGGTTTTCTTGATGGAAAAAAAGGGTATGTTATATCTAGCCTAAGCGCCTATTATGTACATCATAGATATGTGGTTTTAGCTGAATTAAACAAAAAGAGAACAAACAACTAACAACCTACTGTTACTACCAAAATTTTAATTTCTTCTTTAATCGCTGTTTTCTATGAAAAGCCTCTTGAAAATGTTCTGTTTTACTCCACATTGAGTTAAATATTTTAGTGTATTCAATTCCGCTAATTTTCGCATATTCATCACTCATCACCTCAACCATTGATTTATAAGGAGTTAACCTTTCAAAATTTTGCATCCTTTCATTAAATTCCATTTTCTGAAATTTCATTCTATTCAAATCAACCAAAAAGAAACTATAATCATTTCTATTCTTTTTAATTAAAGTGTTCCCAGGAGAGTGATCTAGGAAATAAATTCCTTTCTCATGTAATTCATATGTGAATCTTGTAAAAGCTCTTAATATCTCTTCATGATTTTCATAATCCAAATTAACAAGCAACTCCCTATAAGTAAGTTCACACTCTAAATGCTCACTTATATAATAACTATCTAGCAGTCCGAATATATTTTTATTTTCAAAAAAACCAATTGGTCTTGGGGTTCCTATTTTTTTATCAATAAGTATATTTGCATATTCATAAGACCGTCTAGCCTTGGATTTTCTGAAAAACCCATAGATTAGTTGATTAAAACAATGCGGTTTTTTAAATGATTTAACATTTAAAGTTATATCATTTAACTCAAATAACTTTATAGTATTTCTACTTGGCTCACCTAAAACAGTACCAGAATCATAAAAATTCCCAATAATGTCTATCAGATGTTCTTTAACCTCTTTAAAGTTATTATGTATGATTTGCTTTGTCATTAATATTTTTAAACTAATTCTGAAAACATATTCCAGTTCCACAAGACCAAATATCAATAATATATTTTACTATTTACACTAAAAACAATATTATTTTCAAATAATTAGTACCATAAATTATCCAATTAAATAGCTTAAATTTGCGGTTTATCTTTTAAACTATAAACATGGTATTCAGTAGTGCCTACTTTCTTCTCCTTTTTTTACCTCTAGTATTATTACTTTATTTCATTGTTCCTAAGAAATATAAAAACCTTATTATTTTAATAGCAAGTATATTTTTTTATACATATGGTGAAAAGATACTCGTGCTAGTTATGATATTTTCTACAATTGTAGATTACAAATGTGGACACTTAATCGAGCAAGGGAAAAGAAAATTAGGACTACGATTATCTATTATCACAAACTTAACAACCTTAGGTATATTTAAATATTTCAATTTTGCTATTGAAAATTTACAATCAAGTATAGATATAATTGGTATAGATATTAATCTCATAGAAAATGTCCCATACATAATACTACCTATGGGAATAAGTTTTTATGTATTCCAAACAATGTCTTACACTATTGATGTTTATCGTGGCGATGTAAAAGCTAGTAAAAACTTCCTTGAATTTGCAGCCTATGTAACTATGTTCCCTCAGTTAGTAGCAGGTCCTATCATTAGATATATAGATGTCCAAAAAGAACTCATAAATAGATCTATAACCATCAATTCTTTTGCAAAAGGTTTAGAGCGTTTTACAATTGGACTAGCTAAAAAAATGTTACTTGCAAATACATTTGCTAGTGTCGCAGATTCTATTTTTTCCGAAAGTGGCGGCGAAGTATCTACTTTTTATGCTTGGATTGGAATCTTAGCTTATACATTTCAAATTTACTATGATTTTTCTGGGTATTCAGACATGGCTATTGGGTTAGGTAAAATGTTTGGTTTTAACTTTCTAGAAAACTTCAATTATCCATATATCTCAAGAAGCATCAAAGAGTTTTGGAGACGTTGGCATATATCATTATCTACATGGTTTCGAGATTATTTATATATTCCATTAGGCGGTAATAGAAAAGGTAAATACCGGAATTATTTAAATCTATTTATAGTGTTTTTTATTACTGGTCTATGGCACGGTGCTTCATGGAATTTTGTGATTTGGGGGCTTTTTCATGGTGTATTTATAGTTATTGAAAAAATTGGTTTTGAACGAGTTTTAGAAAAATTATGGAGGCCACTTCAACATATATACACTTTATTAGTAGTTGTAGTTGGTTGGGTATTATTTAGAGCAGACAATCTAACTTCTGCCCTTAGTTACCTATCTAGGATGTTCACATTCCAAAAAGGAAATCAATCTGTTAATGATTTTGTTTCATATTTTTACCTAAACCATGAATTAACATTAGTAGCTGTATTCGGAATACTTTTCGCTACTCCAATATATCCGTATATTGAATCTAAATTTAAAAACCCTAAATTTCAATTGCTTAGATATACTAGTATTATCATGTTATTAGTATTATCTATCGTTTATGTTGCTGCTGGATCGTACAACCCATTTATATATTTTAAATTTTAGATATGAACAAAAAAACACCTTTAATTTTTGTCATTATATTTCTAGGAATCATCTCAATACCTTTATTTTTATTTGCGATCAGAGTCAAAATTGACCCTATCAACAAAATGGAAAAAAAAATAAGCTTAAATTTTAAACGGAATTTTCCACTAAGAAGGGATCTATTTAAATTATATGCATATGTGAAATCTGATATCCTGCACCTAAACCCAATTCCTAATGCTGTTGTAGACACTCAAAATGGATGGAAATTTATGGGTAATCAATACAGTAATGCATTATCTGAATCTAAAGGAATTTTAGTTTTTACACCTAAAGAATTAAAAACATTAAAGAAAAATTTAGTAAAAAGGCAAAAATGGTTCAAAGAACAAAACATTAACTTTTACCTTTCAGTAGCCCCAAATAAGCACAGTATATACGGAGACATGATTCCTATCAAAAAAGTTGATAGGAAAACCAAATTAGAACAAGTCGACTCAATTTGCAAAACTTTAAATATGACTTTCATCAATCTAAGTTCTAATTTTCCAAAAAAACCTAAATTACGTTTGTATAATAAAACAGACTCACATTGGAATCATTTAGGAGGATACTATGCTTTCAGGTCAATGTTAGAAACTATTTCCAAAGACTATACATCTACTAATTTTAATTTATATGAATTAAATAAAGAACTTGATATTAAAATTTCATGGGTACACATGGGAGATCTAAACAGATCACTATTCCTAAAGCAAAACGAAGAATTTATTGATGTTAAACTAAAAGGAACTCCAAAACATATTAAACAAAACAAAAAACTTACTGTTCCTTTATATTACGGATTTAGTGACAAATATTACGAAGAGCGATACACTAGTGAAACGAATAATTTAAAAATTATGGTATTCAGAGACTCTTTTTTTGGTGCCTATAATAATTTAGTTGCAGACAACTTTAAAGAATCTGTTTTTATCTGGAGACATAATTTTGATCCTAGATTAATTCAATCCGAAAAACCAAACATTGTCTGCTATGAGATTGTTGAAAGAAATCTTGATATTTTACTCACCCCTAATTTCAACCACTCACCTGACTAAAAGAGTATTCATTAAACAATTAAATTATGCCTACTAATAACCAACCTTTAGTTTCAATATGCATACCTACTTATAATGGAGAATCATTTATTGAAGAAACATTGCGTTCTGCAATAAATCAGACCTATAAAAATATCGAAATTATCATTACCGATGATCACTCTACAGACAACTCTTTAGCTATATGCACTTCATTTGCTGAAAAAGATGATAGAATTAAAATATATAAAAACAATACAAACCTAGGGCTCGTTGGCAACTGGTGCGAAGTAATTAAAAAAGCTTCCTCTAACTGGATAAAGTATTTATTTCAAGATGATTTATTAGAGCCTGAATGTGTTGAGAAAATGATTAATTGCGCTTTAATTTACAATTCAAACTTTGTTATATGTAATCGTGAATATATTTTTGAGAACGAAGTAACAGATAAAGTAAAGCACTTTTACAATCATAAAATTCCTAAAGTAAATTTAATATTTAAAAATAAATATCTTTACTCACCTAAAGAAATTGCTAAAGAAATTGCTCCACATATATTTAATAATTGCATTGGAGAACCACCCGTATTTTTATTCAATAAAAGTCATTTCTCTGAAAGCGATTATCCTAATAATTATTTTCAACTCATAGATTATATTTTTGTTTTAAATAAAATACTCACTAACGAAGTTGTTTTTGTCAATGAAAATTTAGTGAAGTTTAGAGTTCATAACTCATCTGAATCTTCTAAAAATAAAAAAGTAGACAGCAGTAATAAAAAAGCTTTTTTTAAATTTATATACGTTCAACATTATGAAAAAATTCAAATTTGTAATGAAATTATTAATAATCCTCTTTTTAGCGAAATAAAAAAGCACATTCCTTTAAAAGATATTTTAGCAATTAAAAAATGGTATGTGTATGAATCATATAAGAACCATGGTTTTAAAAATGTTATTTCATTCTATAAAGAATCAAAATTGAGTAAATTTATTTTAGACAACGGTACTTTAAAATATAATTATTTTTTATATAAAATTTTTAAATTGAGCTTTAAAAAAACAAGAAAAAAATATGCCGTTTAATCAAAACAACATGGAACTTGTAAGTGTAATTCTTGGTACATATAACGGTGAGAAATATATTGAAACTCAGCTTGAAAGCATTATAACTCAATCCTACAAAAACATTGAAATTATTATTGTTGATGATTCCTCAAAAGATAACACAGTAGCTATTGTAAATGAATTTGCAAAAAAACACGAGAATATAAAAATACATGCTTTTAAAGAAAATGTCGGCTATATAAAAAACTTTGAAAGAGGTATTGCTATGGCAAAAGGGAACCTGATATCACTTTCCGATCAAGACGATTGGTGGGAGCCAACAAAAACCGAAAAACTAGTAGCAAACATTAAACAATACGACCTAATATATTGCGACTCTGCTTTCGTTGATGAAAACCTAAATAGTAATAACAGTAGCTTTTCAACAATTAAAAACATGGTTAGCTCAAATAACCCTGTAAATTTTTTAATTGAAAATTGCGTCTCTGGTCATGCATCATTATTTAAAAAAGAACTTTTCAATAAAGCTACACCTTTCCCAGAACTAATACCACATGACTGGTGGATTACATATATTGCAGCGGTAAATAATGGTATTACTTATTTAGATGAGCCTTTGGTTAAATACCGACATCATCAAAATAATGTTATTGCTTCAAACAAAAAGAAGAAAGTAAAAAGTAAAAAATTACTTGAACGCAGACACAGGATTCATCATTTTTATAATAGCTGCCCTGATACATTAATCGAAGAAAAAGAAATCATTAGACGCATTAATATTACGTACAAAAGTTTTAGTCTAAAAAATAACTTTAAAAGAATAATCGTATTTTTAACTTTTCAAAAAGAACTATTAATAATTCTTAAAAAAAGCAACTTTAAAAAAACCATATTGTCTTTTAATATGTTTTTTAAAATTAAATAAATACCGCAATAAAACTAAAGTATTTTGAAAATAACTATTATCAGCCTCGACAAATGGGGATACAATGAATTTATTGCTGAAGAAATTGCCAAAAGAGGAATTTCAGTTAATCATATCGATTTCTATAAATTCAAGTACAGCTATCCATCATTTTTACATAAAGCATTAAATTTTTTCACAAAAACATTATTCAATTACAACTTCAAAAGGGAACACCTAAACAGAGTCCTAATGGAGATGATTGAAAATCAGGAAAAGCAAGATGTTACTTTAATTATCAAGGGAGATAATTTATCGGTTTCTACAATAAAAAAAATAAAAAATAACACCAACCTATTAGTTACTTTCCTAAATGATAGTATGGCACGCTACCCAAGGATGAAACGCGTATACCCATATTTTGATAAAGTATATTCTTTTGACCCAGATGACGTCGCTAAAAACAACTTTAACTTTATATCTAATTACATATATTTTGATATTAAAAACAAAGACAATACAACTCAAGAACATACTGTTTTTAATATTAGCTCACTAGACAAAAGGTCTAAAACAATGCCTCAGTTTGCTACCTATTTTAAACAGAAAAATATAAACTATAAACTAATTGCTTTTTCAAATGAAAAAAGTAAAGAATTAGAAGATTTAAATATTGAATGTACAACTAAAACATATTCATTAGAGACTGTTTTAAATTTAGTTAAAAAAAGTGAAATTTTATTAGATTTACAACGCCCAAATCAAAAAGGCTTATCTTTTAGGGTTCTTGAAGGTATTGGATTAAACAAAAAAATAATTACTACTAATACCGATGTGAAAAATTATGATTTTTACAATCCAAATAACATCGCAATAGTTGACAGTACTAATATTAAAATTTCTGAGAACTTCTTTAAAACTAAATATGAAGAATTAACACCCGAAATAGTTCAGAAATACCATATTTCTTCATGGGTAAATGAAGTCTTCAACCTTAATTAAACAATTATGAATAATTCATTTTCAACTGCATTATTAATATCTACGTATAATTGGCCTGAAGCACTTGAATTAGTACTATCAAGCACATTACAACAAAGCTCTTTGCCTAATGAAATTGTTATTGCAGATGATGGTTCAACTAACGAAACTAAAGCATTAATTAAACAGTTTCAAGAAAAATCTCCTGTACCTATAACTCACCTTTGGCATGAAGATGTTGGTTTTACCAAAGCAGTTATTTTAAACAAAGCTATTAATCAAATCAAATCAGATTATGTTATTCAAATTGATGGTGATATTATCATTCACAAACACTTTATAAGGGACCACATACGTTTCGCAAAAAAGGGGATTTACTTATTCGGAAGTAGAATATCTCTTAAAGAAAGTTACTCAAAAAAAGTATTACAAGATAAAAAAATAAAATTTCATTGGTTAAACAAAGGACTCCAAAGGAAATCAAGAGCTATTTATTTCCCTTTCTTTAATAAACTTAGTAAAACTAGTAATCAAATTTCAAGCAAGCTAAGAGGTTGTAATATCTCCTATTGGAAAAATGACGCTATAAATATTAATGGCTATAATGAGGACTTTATTGGCTGGGGATATGAGGATTCAGAGTTTGCTCAAAGACTCTTAAACTTAGGTGTTCATTCATTCAGGATTAAACATGCAGTAATTCAATTTCATATTTACCACAAAGAGGCTCCAAAAGGAAACACAGAAATTGGTGACCGTATACTCATAAAAACTCATGATGAGAAAGTTATTAAATGTAAAAATGGAATAAAAAAATCATGATTTTATCACTCTAAACAAATCTCTTATTTTTACATAAAAAGAAAACCTTGTTTTTCGCAGGCGCCTTTTCATTTTACCTCGTTGCTTCCGTAACTCTTTCCTTACAGATTCTGGCAAATCCATATTATTAAGAATATAAGATATCACTTTTACAGAACTTTTGAAACGTAAGCGTTTACTTTTTGTTGACCAAACTCCGTTTTCATGGACTCGATATACTGACATTTTACCTTCAATTTTTCGTATTTTCCGATCCTTTATTTGAAGAAAATATAGTGGCCAATCCCCAATTGGAGACTCATTGAAGTTCTCTGGAACTATGAAATCATTCCTTAACATTACAGATGGAGTATGCATAAAGTTACCTGATGCCAAATCATCAATATCAAATATATTTTTTTTATTTTGAGTAATATAATCCTCTTTATATTCCTTTACGGATTCATCAAAAATCAAAACATCATGAAAACAAATACTATACGATTCGTTGGACTCTAAAAAATCAACCTGTTTTTGCAATTTTAATGGATCTACCCAATAATCGTCCCCTTCACAAAAAGCTATGTATTTCCCAGAGCATGATTTCAATACTTCTGAAAAATTTGGCAACATACCAATGTTTATGTCTCTATAAAATATTTTAAATTTATCTGGATACTTATTCTCATACTCTTTAAGTATAGATTGAGTACTATCTTTTGAAGCATCATCTCCTATAATTATCTCTAATTTAAAATTTATTTCTTGAGAAAGAAAACCATCTAAAGCTTTCCTAATAAAAGATTCATGATTATATGTTAATACTGCAATTGAAACTAATATCATTTTCTATACTATTTTGCTGGTACTCCAACAACTTTTTTATTAGATCTTACATCTTTAGTAACTACTGCTCCTGCACCTATTACAACATTATCCCCAATTACAATATTAGGCAAAATTGTTGCATTTGCCCCTATAAAAACATTATTTCCTATTTTACAATTCCCTAAAACAGTACATTTAGGAGCTAGTTCACAATATTCACCTATAACTGAATCATGATGTATGGAAGTTCCGTAATTAATTAAAGTTCCTTCTCCAATACTTATAGAGTTACTAATAAAAACATTCTTCATTATATTAACTCCATTAGCAATAGAGATGTCAAAATTACCAATCATAGCATCCTTATCTATAATAGAAACATACCTACCTCCTATTGCTTTTACTTTCTCTACAATTTCTTTTTTCGAATAACTACCCCCTATTGCCGTAGAGAAGTTAAAAGTGTTTTTTAAATACTTTTCCTCAATTTCTAAGAGGCTATTAATCACCTTAAATCTTTTCAAAAAAACAACTGGTAACGGTTTAGATACGTTATCGAAAAATAATAATTGATTGTATTCTTTAGCATCTATTAATTCAATTAATTCTTTTGCATGACCTCCTGCTCCAATTATTAACATATAATTTTTTGAGTTATAAGTTTACAGATTTTTAAAACATTTTCTTCGGTTAAATCATAATAAAGCGGTAAACACAGTACCCTTAATGATATTGACTCTGATATTGGCATCGCATCACCATTTACATATTCAATAGTATTCAATGATGGATAAAAATATCTTCTTGGATAAATATTGTTCCCATTAAGTATTTGCTGAACAAGCAATAATTCCTTTTCATTTTTAAAAATAACCGGCATATAAGAATAGTTATACGAGGTATCTTTATTGATTTTTTGAAACACAACTACATTATTTAATAATTCAGTGTACTTCAAATATAAATATTTTCTTTTTTCTAAAATTTTATCAAAATATGGAAACACAGCTAAGCCCATAGCAGCTTGTAATTCACTCATTTTAGCATTAATACCTTTACTATGAAAACTCTCTGGCCCATTATGCCCGAAGTTATGGTGATAAAATAATTTATCATGTAATTCAAGATTTGAAGTAAATAATGCTCCTCCCTCACCTGTGTGAAAAATTTTAGTTGCATGAAAACTACATGTACTAACATCTCCATATTCGAAAATTGATTTCCCTTTATAATTAACCCCAAAACAATGAGCTGCATCGTATATAACTTTTAAGTCATACTTTATAGCAATAGCTTCTATTTTTTCTAACTCACAAGAGTTTCCAAAAACATGAGTAGCAATGATTGCTGAAGTTTTGTCTGTAATTTTAGCTTCAATTTTTAAATAATCAATATTTAATGTTTCCTCATTAATATCAACAAAAACAGGAGTACACCCTTCCCATATGATGCTTGATGTAGTAGCAATATAACTAAAAGGCGTAGTTATTATTTCTCCTTTTAGTTCTAGTGCCTTAATTGCTATTTGAAGCGGCAAAGTTCCATTAGTAGTCGCTATCATCGTAGATATCTCAAATTTCAATTTGATTTTATCCTCTAATCTAACAACTAGTTTACCTCTATTGGTTATCCATGAATTATCCCAAGCTTCTTTCAAAATAGCTGAGTATTCATCCTGATTTGGCAAGTAAGTTTGAGTTACATTAATACGTGTTTTTTTTACCACTATAGCTTTACATTTATTCCAAACAAATTTACATTAAATATCAATATATAGATAATGAAATATGTATTTTTGCATTTTGATTTTAAATAAAATATATAATTCAAAACACATACTATATTTTAGAAAAAAAATAGAAATTAAACAATGACATACGAACTTAAAAATTGCGTCGAACACTTAAAAAACGGGGGAATTATCCTTTACCCAACTGATACAGTATGGGGAATTGGCTGTGATGCAAACAACCAAGAAGCTGTTAAAAAAATATACGTTTTAAAAAAACGTATTGATAGCAAATCTCTTATTTGTCTTGTTGCAGATGAAAGGATGCTTTCTAAATATATAAAAGACATCCCTGAAGTTGCTTTTGATGTCATTGAAGTTGCTGAAAACCCTACTACCATTATTTACGACAACCCACAACATGTTGCTAAAAATTTAATTGCTAGTGACAATTCTATTGGAATTAGAATTCCCGATGACGAGTTTTGCTTTCAATTGCTTCGAAAATTTAATGGTGCAATCGTTTCTACTTCTGCAAATATCTCCGGACAACCTAGTCCGAAATCATTTGCAGAAATAAGTGATGAGATTTTAAAAGGTGTAGACTATGTTGTAAATTTGCATCGCGAAAAAATAGCATCCAAGCCTTCATCTATTATTAAATTAAGTAATGCTGGTTTGGTGACAATCATTAGAAAATAATGTCACAACATAAAAACTTTAAGGACGCACTCACGCATCCTATTTTCAACACCATACAAAAAGCTGCGGCTATTTTAGATATTGATTCCTATGTAATTGGAGGGTTTGTTAGGGATTTTATTTTAAAAAGAGGCGATGCAAAAGATATTGATGTTGTTGCCGTTGGAAGCGGTATTGAATTAGCACAAAAAGTAGCTTCACTCCTACCCAATAAACCAAAAGTTCAGGTTTTTAAAACATATGGTACGGCTATGTTACGTGCAGATGACGTTGAAATTGAATTTGTCGGTGCTCGTAAAGAATCATATGCTAAAAACAGTAGAAATCCTATTGTTGAAAATGGTACTTTGGAAGATGACCAAAACAGAAGAGACTTCACAATTAATGCTTTAGCTTTAAGTATTTCGGAAAACAACTTTGGAGATTTACTAGATTCTTTTAATGGTATTACTCATTTAAACGAACAACTTCTCAAAACACCTCTAAATCCGGATATTACTTATTCAGATGATCCGTTACGTATGATGCGAGCTATTCGATTTGCAACACAATTGAATTTTAGGATTGAGCTAGAATCATTACAAGCTATTTCAAGAAATAATGAACGCATTAATATTATCACCAAAGAGCGTATTATTGATGAATTGAATAAAATAATGAACAGTCCAAAGCCTTCTTTAGGTTTTTTATTACTTGAAGAAACTGGACTACTTACACATATTCTTCCAGAATTAATTGCTTTAAAAGGGGTTGACGAAGTTGAAGGACAATTACATAAAGATAATTTTTACCACACCTTAGAAGTTGTAGATAATATTGCTAAAACTACTGATAACCTATGGTTACGTTGGGCTGCATTATTACATGATATTGGAAAAGCACCAACCAAAAAATTTAGTAAAAAAGTGGGATGGACTTTTCACGGGCATGAGTTTGTTGGCTCAAAAATGGTGTATCAATTATTTAAGAGATTAAAAATGCCATTGAACGACAAAATGAAATTCGTCCAGAAAATGGTATTAATGAGCTCTAGGCCAATTGTTATTGCTGATAATAACACTACCGATTCTGCAGTACGAAGATTGGTTTTTGATGCTGGTGA